>Ga0228710_1010015_pt1 | contig 12862 bp, 12 predicted proteins | sample MedpolnodulmetaG_FD_177995 | JGI IMG/M metagenome (GOLD analysis project Ga0228710, IMG submission 177995) | Root nodule microbial communities from Medicago polymorpha collected in Santa Monica, California, United States - pink nodules | ecosystem: Host-associated > Plants > Roots > Nodule...
AGTACTTTGATTATGGATCCTGCACACTTGAACAAATTGTTTAGCATATCCAATTGATTATTTTTAATACCTTGTTATTGTCAAAACTCAATAGGTGACTTGTGAAACACCCTTGTTCCAACAAACTATACCCGTTCTAGCTTATTTTGCTTACCACTTGAAAGTTATCTTGTCGGTTTGTAAGCGGGATCTTGGCAAATTGAGAAGACTTTAACCGTTAAAAATCAAGAATAAGTTGGCCTATCCACCTCTCAAACAAAAAAGAGTTGACCTATCCAAAAAAAAATACATATATATTAAGTGGAAGACCATTGACTTATATATTTTTGCTTTTTAAAAAAGACTTCAAGTAAGGTTGGAGAGAAATTCTATTATTTTTCTCATTGAAAAATACGATAATATATGATCATATAACAATTCAATCACACTTTATTTTAATTAGAAATATTTTATAAATAACCAAACAATTGACTCAAGTAGTTTCCGTCAAAAAAAAAAATTGACTCAAGTAGTTAATAAGTTCCACCAAAAAATATATTATTCAGAAAAACTTGAGTTCCATTCTTGAATGAAAGAATTTGGTCAAACTTTATTTAACTTACGGTCGAACTTCGAATTACCCTACCTTTTTTGGGAACCAAACGGTTATATAAAAAAAATATTATAACCTGATTAATATAGAAAAGAGAGGCAAGTATATTACATGCATCATTTATTAAATGAATTTAAAAAGTCAATTTTTACTTATAATAGTGACCAGAGGGAGCTGGGAACAATCTCTAAAATACTTACACAATGGAAATAAATCTTGAAGTAGGATAAATCATTTTCAGCATACTTTGAGAAAAGATGTAGCAATTTAAAATAGAAACCTGATAAATGCTTGAAGAACTAGTTTATAGTCGAATTAAGTACTGAACAATGTTAAAAATACAACTGAAAGTTCAAAAAATACAACATGAAAACCCTTGCTCTAGACTCGAGTTGTGATCCGACTCTAATTATCTCATTAAATAGATGAAGAGTTTTTTCTGAGTTATGTCACCTCTTCTATAAATACACCTTTTGCACAATTCAAGTCACATTTCTCATTATCGTATTACTCCTACTTTATCTCTTACAAAAATCATTGTTCTTCTTTCATTCAACTATCTTCCAATTCACCAACAATGGAGTCCGATAGACCTCATTTCATAGCTGTCTGCACACAAGTATTATTCAACTTTCTTATTAGTTCTTTAATAGCAACAATTTCAATAATTTAATTCAAACTACTTTTTGTTTCCTTCACATTTTTCCTATATAGAAATTTACTAACGCTATCATCCATATATGTTAGATCATTTGCGAATTGGATCCAATTTTTAGTGAGTGCATAACATTACAATGAACTCAGACACCAATGGATGTTGATGGACTGTATTGGAAATTGTCAACAAGTTGAATTTAACAAATGTCTAATAATACTAGCAATTGCTGAGGGTTGGAGTCGATAGAGAAAATTTTACAAAATTACCACAAATCTACTCATTTATTTTTTTATATTCAGGTGATAATATGCTTCAAATCAACATATTTGATGGTCCTATAACAACAAATGACTATCCTCGATCTAATAGACCAACAACTTTAGTTATTCGGAATCATATATTCGAAGTTGTCATACCAAATATAAATTCAATTGAATCAAAATTGGTTAGTATTATTTTTCAATTGTCGTATGCTAATATGTTATTGTTAATTATTTAAATGTTTTCAATAATAAACATTTACATATTGAATATTTCATATTTCAGGTCCTACCATCAGATTTTGGGAATTTTTTGCAACGTAAAAACCATCAATATCTCAAAACTATGTGGAGCATCAAACACAATCACTATTTGCAAATTATTGTTTACAAATGATCAACAATTACAAAACAATAATGTCAAAATTGGACGTGGATGGACAAAATTTTGCTTTTATAATAACAGTCATCCAACGGATAATCTAGAGTTTCTATGCGACTCTATCATGGCCGCAAAAATATTCTAATCATTGAATGTCTAATTATAAACCTTTTATGGGGGGTAGTCCTCTAACATATGTCAAATGTATACCAATTTCAAGGTGTGCTAAGTATATTATTCTAGCATTAGTTCATATAACTTGTTATACCAGTTTGATGCATCACACTCAAAGATGACTCAAGCAAAATATACTCACTCCATTCTAAATTATAAGCAAAAAAGACAAACTTTTGTCATATTTAATTATGTTGTTTTAAAAAATTATCTTTTTCAAAAGAAAATTAAATGCAAAGTGCATTCAATTTGCTCTCTCTTTCATTTTCTCAATAATCAATAAAAATTGTTTTTACATTTTCCTATAAAACTTATTTCAAGGATAACACAAGAAACTAGGTTACAAACTATTATGTTTTAGTTTTCTTAATAAGTATAAAATTATTTATTTTTTTCTATAATATGGGACGGAGGAAGTATTTTCTTAATTTAAAACTTTTGAAATACGTGACGTATTGTTGTGTATTTGAGATATTTCAAAGCTTAATTATTTATTTATATTATTCAATCGATTTGATTGATTGGAAATTATTTATATATTATTTCAAAACTTATATTATACCAAATATGCATGCATTAGAAGCACAATTTGACGTTCGTCAAAAAAAAGAAGCTCAATTTGATAATTCAAGTTTTGCTAGAAGCCACTTATGAAGGTGTCTTTTAGCAACCCACATCTTAAGGTGTGATTTCCACTTTTTAGTTATAACTTTGTTAAAAGACACCTTCATAAAAATTAGTTGATATCTTTTAGCAAATGCTCATAGAATAACTTACTAAAAGACACATTTATAAAAAGTGTCTTCTAGCAAAATCCTCAAGTATTACTTCGCACAAAGTATACCATGTTGTCATATCATTTACATGATTTGTGGAACCCTTTGAATTACTCTACCTATTTAATATGTGATATTTGTTAGACTTAATTATGTTAAATGTGCTTTCTAAGTTTGACTTTAGTATTTACATGAGTTATTGTAATTCAATTCTCCTTAATTTTTGCTGATTGTGGGTTACTTCGTGTGCTTGGATGGAGGGTTTATGAGGGAAAGAGAGGGGAGGGTTCACTTTCACTTTTAAATTAGGGAAATTATGAAATGTTTTTTAAAAAGTTGACATATTAATATGATAAACAATTATATAATATTTCAATCACAGTTAATGTTTTTTTAGAAAAACATGTTATATAGTCAATAATTATTTAAAAAAGAAAAGTAAATTTTCCCTCCCTTCCCCTCCTAAATCCTCAATCCAAACACACCCTAAACTTCTCAATTGCTAGTGTTAACACTGTTGTTTATTCATTAATCATATTGTGATAACTGCTGCGTCTTTTGAATTAAGATAGTTCTCATTAATCATATTGTGAAAACTTTTTACGGAAATAATACTTATCGCGAGGTAAATCCTCACGAGAATATCACAACTGTGTATTTCATATATGCCTTTCCTAATTCACACACCTTTCCCCCCTTGATTTCCAGGAAAAAAACAAATTTTATTGGATAAAAACTGTTCATGGGCAGCTCGGGACAATATTTGTCTGGATATATATAGCAGCGTTGAACTTTTTAATAACCTTCTTTCTAAACCAATACCTCGTTACCTAAAACACTTGAAATATTTGTTCTTCCGTTCTACCTTCATTTTACACAAGATTACTAAGTGTCCAAGTCACCTAAGTTGTGTATTTATCGTGTCCTGATACAATTATCATCGAGAAAAATCTATTGTATTTTGAGGGAGTTGTACAATTCTGCCGATAATTCTCTATGACACGAAGTCACGCCTAGGTTTATTTCACTGTTTGTTCTTTTGCACTTTAATCATATTCCAGTCATCCACAACAATATTTATTTGATTTAAACACAACCACTTGTGAAATTTATAGTTATTCTGAGTATTATATTCAACTAATGTGTTGAAAAGGAGTCATCTTTACCGTCGTTGTCATCTCCATCTCTCCAATGCTTGGCAAATACTCCTCTCTTAAGATGTATAACATTAGGTGCATAGTGGTTGAGTTAACCCAATTAGTAGCAGAAGGGACACTTTGACTCTTAACACAGGAAAGACGCCCCACTGAGTAGCATCTCAATCCACTCATACACCTGTATCTATTTCCACTATGCTCATGACATGTATTGGCACCGGAAAACGACACATGTCGGACACTAAACATGCATTCGATTAGAGAAGTCGATGCTACAAAGGTTTGATTATGTCACTTATGAAATTTTAGTTCCAGATATTTGCAATCAATAACTGAAAATTGGTGCAAATCACAGATGAACTCATTAATCAAATCTACAGTCTATACAACACTACATATATAAGCCACCAATGTCTACTAGTAATATTTATCAAATCTAAGTTCAAAATGTTCCAGAGTCACTAATTATAGTACTAATTACTACTGATAAATAAACCAACCAACCATAATGCTTAGCAAAATGTGATATGATATGATATGTGACTCATTTATTTACTTTAGACTTTTTTTTTTATGTGGACACACTATTTGGAACCCCTCTGCATGTAACACCAGGTCCAGAACTAGGAGCAAGTAATTCATAAGGCAAAACACCGGCACCGCAACGGTTCCTCAAATTCCTATCACAATTCCTACTATCAATCACCTTCTCAATCTTTCCAATTTCAGCAGAGAATTGATAAAATGCTTCAACAATCTCAGCATCACCTGTCCAAATCGAAGGTTGTTGCCTCTCACCTAAATACTCTTCGTCAGACGAATGAGTCGAAAGCGTGTCAACAACAGCCATATATTTTGTAGCTTGCAACAAACTAGGCAATGCATTGAGAAAATACTTTTGTGGATCAGATATGAAACTTGCATATTCAGGGTCATTTTCTTCTGGCATTAATCTTCTCATCAACGGGGGACGATTTGGCACATACCCTCCATAAGGGTACTGTCCGAAATTAAGTGCAGCATGTTGCGCGGATGCATTCCAAATTAAGATTGTTAGGACTTGGACAAGATTGTCACTGTCGTTCAATTTCGGCCACCATGATTCGTTTTTCATATCGGCGTGGCCTACGTTGATTGACTCGGAGTACCAAGCTTGTAACTCTCTGTCATTGATTATTAGGCTTGGATTTGGGTAGTAATAATTCACATAGGTGCGGACCCAATTTTCTATTGCTGACCAAATTAGAAGACCATCTTCTGCATAAGGATAATCTTTCATTATTAGCTTTAGGCCATGTGGTTGTGTTGGGTCAGGTACTGCCATTCCCCTGAAATGTTAAAAAATGAAAATCTTAGTTAGATTTATATGTCATCTACTTACACCAAATAAAGCAAACATCAATTGCATGATAAGAAAAGTGTAGGGTCTCTTTTCAGTAGAAGTCAACAAGATCCTAAGAGCATCTCTTTCCCATTTACACCATTCCAAACGAACACTAGGTGTGTATTTGATTCTACGGTGAGAAAAATTGATTTTAGTTAAAACTGAGATGAATGTAAAATGGTTTACGTTTGGAGAAATTCACGTATAGTCACGTATAGTGGATTGAACGATAAATTTAAATGTAAAATTCACGTTTAGAGTCAAAAATTAAAAATCATAGTTTCAAATTAGAATCAATTCTAGAGTCAAAATCAATTATTCTGAAATGCACTCAAAACATATAAAAAACAATTATACACTTCTAGAATCAATTTTGACTCAAGTGAAATCAAACATATACTAAGCGAAGTCTCAAACAAATCATAAAAGAAAGTTTAATATTTACAATTTTTCTTAGGTATCAAAATAAAGTTGAGGAGGGTTTTAGAGAGTGGTTGTGTCACAATCCTTAATATTGCAAAGAATCACAGTTAAACGCAGCTGATATAATCACAGACCACAATCAAAGACCTTTATTTTAAACTTTAGAGTTCAGGTCATAAATTAATAAGTTATAATGAACCTACGATATGTCTCAAATGGTACAAGGTAGCGGAAACAATTGATTTACTGGTTAGAACCTACGATACGCATTTTCTCTATATTTAGTGTGTGTGAGTTTCGTTACTAGATATTTTACCTGCGGATGAGATCTTGAGGGAGGCTATCCTGGTCAAAACGCCAATTGGTTTTGTAAGCAGCAGAACTAATCTCCATTGCATAGCGACCAGGAGTGAAGCAAGACTCAATGACACCATCTGCATTGATCAAGCTCTGGCGAGCTAATGCATTGATCTCCAAAGTGTACCTCATGTGTGGATCCAATAACTTGAAAATTGGATGCATTGCACTTAATTGCCTATGAGCAGACAATATAAATGGTTCCATGCAAGCATGTGTACGTAGCCTATATAAAAATTCACCAAGAAAAAAGAAACAAACAAACAAGTTCTTGTTAGTTATATAATCCACCAGGTACATATTATATGCTTCTATAAAAAAAAGATATAGTACTTTAAATCACCAATTTAGTATTCAAATTGCATGTGTCAAGCAATTCTGTCAATGAAACTAACAAAATTGCAAAATAATTTCTAAACAATTTTTTCAAACCTATGTAGCAATGACTTTCACATGAAAGACATATTTGGCAACTGACACATATCAATTTGATACAACATATGTGATTACATTCAATTTTTTCATTAAATTATTATCAGTGCCAACGTGTCAGTGTAAATGTCTTGTGTCATTTGTCACATAAAATTTTAGGACTAAATTGGTGATTGACTAAGTAAATGAAAAATTGTGTGTTTGCTTACCAATGGTGGGCAAGTTGGTGCACACCAGCATCATTGGAGCAAACATGAGCTTTTGCAAGCATCCACATCCAATTAGTAGTTGCATCTAAAGCAGGTGTAACTACACGTTTTGATCGAGTGTTTGGTCCAGATGGAGGCAGGCTAAGTTCAATAGCAACAGGCTTTAATGTACCAAGTGGCGTCAAAAAGTATATGGTACGTGTGGCATATGATTTTCTACCATCCAAGGCATTGATCCTTTCCAAAAATGGTAGGTAGATGTCATGATAATCAATTATAAACAACTTATTTTGATCTATTGCCTGCAAAATAAAATAAAAAAGCATGTGGGAGTTTAGTGCAAATAAGTACAATAATAAAAAAAGTCAATTAATATGATCTACTTGTTTTACTATTCTTTATTTACACTTTAATGAATTGTGTATTCTATGGTTAATAAATAGGATAATTTTAAATTTATTTATTTATAATCAAGTTATAGCTACGGAAGTATCCATTGTCATTTAACGGAGATATCTTCTGTTTCTTTTTGCGAATCTATTTGGCACCATGATAGATTATCCTTTTTAACTGATTTTTTTCCATATGCAAGAGTTAATTGCCTCAGGACTTACACAACATGTTTATACGCCTAAAACAAATTTAAAAGCGAAACTTAAAACCCTAACTTGTTTTTAAGCCGGTCCTGAGTAATCAAACCTCTAGTCAACTTGTTTAAAGTATCCAAATCACTCGCTACTTGAACCAGCCACATATATCGGTGACAATTGTAAATTTGATGTCAAGTGAAAAAATTAATCCATGGGAACTATGTTTTTTTTAAGGTACATGGAAATGTTATAATTGGTTAAATAGTTTGAAAAACACTTCACAAGGCACTTGCTTAGGAAACAAGGTTAGTAAGTTTATGAATGCATTAAATGGTACCTCTTGGACGGTCATGCCATTAAGTTGATTTAAAATGTGCTCTTCTTTAAGAGCAGACTCTTGTGGACCATAGATTTCAGGATCTAATTTACTAACAGGTGGGAAAACTGTAAGTCTCTCAATGGTAACAGGATTAACTCCAGCTATTGCTTGACGAGCAAATTCATCATCTCTCAACCAAGCAAATTTATCCTCTGCACATTAGCCACATGAGATCAATAATTTCATAATTAATTAAACAAGAACTTTGATATTTATATTAACAGTTTATAATAACTAGACACACATGTGAAACATTTAAAATTAACAATTGAAAAGTACATCTTTGGTGACAGTTAATTACATATTTTGATGTAGTAATAATTAATAGCAAATTGGCCCAGTTGTAATTTTTTTATAGAAAAGGAATGGTATGAACATTAGATCTAGCTTTGAACTGAAAACTCATCTTTTTGGGGTGAAATTCAACTGACAAACACTAAAAGCCAAATAACATGTTGTAGTGTGGCACTCTTTAATTTGTAGCACTATCTTTTCATATGGCATGCCATTATAGAATATTCATGGCCAAAGACCCCACCACATTGCAAATGAAAGGGAAAGTAAAAAAAGTATAAATTTTCCTTTTGTGTAATTGGTATATGATTTGGAGATATTTCAAATCTAAGTTAAATTTTGTATAAAGACATAATTCAATTTTGAAATATTAAGTTTAGAAATTTTATAGAAAGAGGAAATTTTCTAAATGAAGAAAATGTAAAACACAAAAAAAATTATATCTCAAAAAATATACAATGCCACATTTTCCATCTAATGACTTGTTAACATTATTTAACCTAGCACATTAGTAAAAATAAGCCCAAAATTTAGTAATGCGGAAACTTTTCAGAAATTTTAAAAAATAGAGAATCAAAATTGTGAATCAGAGGAGAGGATTAAAAGTGCATTTAAACCAAAGATTTACTTACGAAAAGAATTAGCTTAACTCAACTATGTAGCCAATTTTTAGCAAGCAAGACAAGAAATTGACAATAACAAGTGCATACTCCACTCACTTGATATAATCTTGGGAATGTCATACTTAAGGATACCCTGGCTTGTGGATTCTTGAATCTTGCTAACAATGTTAGGCAATGGAAGTTTCTTCAAAATATCATCTTGCAAACCCAACTTAATGAGTAGTCCAACACTATAAAGGCCATCAACATCTGAGAATTCATTGAAATCTTTGTTTTGAGCAGAAAGACTTGATTTAAGGCCAGGAAGCAAGTTATGAAGCACTCCTTTTAGTCTCTTCACTGAAAATGTGTTCATTTTGGATTCCTCAAATCTTTCATCTCTTGGTATATACATAGGAAGTGGCTTCTCCACACGACTCTCACAAGTAATATCTGCAGCACCATCCAATTCAATTTTGCTTAGTTATTTAGAATCACCATAACGCAAAGTAACATACTACCTCCTTCACTAATTATAAGACCCTTTTGAGAATTTTTGTCCCTTTTTATAAGACATTTTTGCTATTTCCAACTACATTAATTATTTCTTTACATACATGTCTCTATTTATTATACATCTTTTTCTTCAATCAACAATAAATAGCATATGGAAAACATAAAGTAACTCTCTCTCTTGAGAATAAAATTGTAAAAACAATAGTGATTACAAACAACTTTAATACAAATATCTACTTTTTTAATTCCCATGATTTTAGCAAAAAGGTCTTATACATAGGGACGGAGGTAGTATATATCATCTTAAATTCAAATTAAATTGCAATTAATTGACAGTATAAAGAGGTAGAGTACTTTGCAATTAATTGTCAACAAAAAAAAAATAATATTTTATACAAGTAAATATTTGTACTAATATTTTCACATTAAGTGTAGAGAAGTGAAGAAATGTGAGTTTAAACCAACGTCCCATCATATCAAATGTCATTGCAACATTTTAGAATTTTATCATCTCAAGTGTACTTACAAAACCACAATATAACTTTAAATGCCACCTAGAATACAATGTGAACTAAAATGAGGACAACTTAATTTCAAAGAGAAATGATTTTTTTTTTCTTTTCAATTTCTTAGTTTCATATTGTCAACACTTCTTTTAAAAAGATGAAATCACAATAATCATTAAAAATTTACTTATACAAACAAATGAATGAGTTGGGGCTCAAACCCGGATCATCTAACATTGCACTGTAAAGGATAGAAATACAGTTTAACACCCTACTAAAGGATATAATGCAAAATTCATTAATCATTAGTAGTGTAAAATTGCTTATTTGATAAAGTATTACCTGTATCAGATGGTTCACGGCCAGTACGACACCGTCTAGGGTATGGATACATTTCAGATCCTCCAAGAGTTGGTCTAGCAAGATCAATTCCTCTATCTGGGTTTCCAAGATCATTGTACGTGTCATAATCATAAATTCTATCAGATAATTTTCTAACTCCTTTTCCATCACCTCTCAGATTTTTCAGGTCTTTCTCCCTCAAAAGTTTAATCCCAGCAGGTGTATCATCCGGTAAATAAGGCTGTTCAAATTAAATCAAACATATGTTACCACTTTATTATTATTTGTATGAAAAAAACAATATGAAATTAACATTATAATTACAAGATAAGATTATTGCACCACATTCACCCTCGATCATAAAGTGTACTAGAAGTCCCAGTCAGAAAAATATAAATAAAGAGGTAGAGTACTAGCTAGTAGATTTTTTTTGTTGACAAATACTTGTATTTAATTCAACGGTGTCTTTGCCCAATTCATACCGGTAGGTCAATTCAATGGTGCTTGGTCCATGCATAAATTTTGACCATATGATTTTCTAGCTTAATTGTTTATTAATATATCACTTTATCGTGGATAATTAATTAAAAAATGCAATGATATATAACAATAATTATTAAATCACGGACTGCTTGGTTTTGGCACATAAAATAATTAAATAACATTCAATATTCTTACGGTAAAATGAACTTTTGGAATTATTGCCCCTTTTCAAGATTCTTCAAAACAAAAATTATTATACCTTTTAACTTTCAATTTTCACCTTATTTCTCACGTTGAAAAAATGAATAAACAAATAATGTTGCCTTATTATACTATTTCTTTGGCTGTACTATTTTTTTTTCTTACTGGGCCATGTTATGATGACAGAACCAAAAAAAAATTAAATAACGAAAAAACAAAAAATGAGTTGAAGAATTAATTATTAGATACCTTATTCGAAAAGAAAATTCTCTTTCCAGGAAGATCTTTTCTAGCTTGAACCCAAGAATTGCAAGGAAAATGAAATGCTCCTGTAGCAAATCCTTCAATTGTTATATTTTCCAAGTAAAATTCTTGTTGATGATTATTTACCACAGTAATTGCTCCTGGTTCTCCAAAATTTGAGTCAACCGTAAATTCAGCTGTGTAATTAACTCTCTCTGCCTTAATATTAGTCTTCTTTGACCAATCCTTCAACACTGCTTCATTGGTCTTCTTTGCAGCTTTTGTTTCTGAAAGATCACAACATAAAAATCACCAATAATTTACTTCAGCTTATAAATTTAAGTTAATCCAAATAAATTTTCAAAAAGAACTAAAAATGATCAAAATCAAAGAAATTAAAATTAAGTGTATGCTTGTATATTAAAAGTTATGAAGAATGAATACGGACACAGACACTAGACACGACACAGACATTGACAACACACTGACACCGTTAATAATTTAGGAAAATTAAATAATTCAGTGTAATTACAAGTGTATGTGTTGGTGTCGGACACGACACGTGTCAGATACCGGAACACGCCTAATCCGATGAGTGTCCATGCTTCATAGATTAAAAGTATAAAGTAAATATTGATTTTTAATTAACACAATGAAGAAAAGTCTTACTTGGATCAATCTCAGTGCTAAAAAGTTCAAGAACAACGTTTCTTCCAATCCTATCAGTTAAAGCATCAAGATGTTTCACAAAAGTCTCTTTGAAATCCTCTTTGATCTTGTTCCTCACTGTCACAACAGCTCTAACCTTAAATTTCACTGGTTTCTCAGAAGGAACAGAAGAAGAAGATGATGATATAGAAGATGATGAAGAAGAGCTTTTCATCAAATCTTCACTGATAGCTGCCACAGGAAACTTAGCAGATTTTCTCAACCTCACAACTCTTTTGTTTCCACAAGGAACAAAAACAGGACTGATCAAGAATCTACCATTCTTCTGTTGAAAACATGGTGAAGAAGAAGGAAATAATGGTCTCTCTACTAATGAAGAACCCATGAATTCTTTTGTTAGGGCCATGAATCACTGGTTTCTTTGAGATTTTTTTCCTTCTTCTAAGGTTTTTTTTGTTAATTTCTATGAAGAAGGTTTTGTTTCCTATGTTTGGAGAAATGAAAGAAGAAGTGGAACAGTGAGAAATGGTTAGTGGTTGTGTCGGTTTTAATGTAAATAGTTGGCTTAAGAATTGTTTTATATATACACAAATGAAGAATACAATTAGTCAAAAAAATAATTTGAAGAACACAAGAAAAGTAGATTAAATAAAAGGTGGCAAAATATGAATCATGAATCTCTCTTCACCGTCCACACGTTTTATTTTCTTGCAGTTTATGCATATGATTTTTATAGTTGACTCCTTAATTACTGTTAGTGCAACTAGTATTAATTCAACAACTTTTTATTTCCTAACGTCCTAGTAAGTCCTAATTCTAACTTTTTATATAGATTGATCTTAATGTAATATTTTTTGAGGGAGTTAATATACTATTTATAGGGCAAAGGCTACGGTGGGAGACCTCTTTAGGTCTCCTACCGCAGGAGATTTGATTTTTTTTTTTGTAAAATGGATGTCAACCATTAGATGTATTATGGAGATTTTGAATGGCTGAGATTTACAAGTTACTTGCCCCACAAAGATTCTATTTTTTAAATATATATTGATTTTTAAAAAGTCCAATTGATTTTGGCAATGTTGGAAAAATAAAAAAATCTTGGCTTGCTCATATGCCTTTGATTAATTCTGATTTAATTTTAATGATAATAACTATATAATTATAAATAAAAATAACATCAGTAATTACATATTATAGTTTTTTTAAAGAATATTATGGTATTTTTTAATATGG
>Ga0228710_1010017_pt1 | contig 12858 bp, 4 predicted proteins | sample MedpolnodulmetaG_FD_177995 | JGI IMG/M metagenome (GOLD analysis project Ga0228710, IMG submission 177995) | Root nodule microbial communities from Medicago polymorpha collected in Santa Monica, California, United States - pink nodules | ecosystem: Host-associated > Plants > Roots > Nodule...
TTGTTTTGAAAATTAACATACTTACCCAGTTGAGAATGCAAAGCTTCACAACGAGAAGTCGTCCTAAAACCAGCAAAGAAATTACCACGAATATGAGCAGTGGCCCACATATTCCTCTTCTCGTACAGTTCATTTACCCATTTGTTTTCCTCAACACAAAATTCAACTACCATTGATTCCCATTTACGCTTGAATTCAGCAATATCATAATCACCCAACATACATTGTCTTAATCTAGATACAAACTGAACATTTCCTACGTTGCTTGTTGCATTGCGGAGAAGGTGCCAAGCACAAAGTCTATGGTGAGCATCAGGAAAGACTCTTTTGATTGCATTTCGCATAGACAAATCTCCATCTGTTATGACTGATGTAGGACTTTTACCTCCCATTGCTGTCAAAAATTGCTCCAACAACCACACATATGTTTGCTCTGTCTCATTACGAACAATGGCAGACCCAAACACAATACTCTGATTGTGATGATTGACACCAGAGAAAACAACCAATGGACACAAGTACTTGTTCTTTTGATATGTAGCGTCAAATGCCAAAACATCACCAAACACAGAATAGTCCATTTGTCCTACACCGTCAAACCATATCAACTTTTCCAATCTTCCATCTTCATCTACAGTATGCTTCCAGAAAATCTTATCATCAGTAGATCTCATTGATTCGAGAAATCCAAGGGCATCACTTGCATCTGAAATGTTAGATCGTCTTTGCCTCTCTAACTGATTATACATATCTCTTTTTCTGAATCCAACCTTTTGATACCCACCAGCCTGATTGGCAAACAAACCGTATATGTGAGGGGTCCTAATCCCAACCTTTCTCATGTTGTTCATTTGCAATATATCATATTTCGTCATCTTCCTATGTGCAGGTAACATGCCCATAAATTTGTCATCCAATAAGGGGTGATTGTGTTCGTCATTCAAATATTTGATGTACCATCTCCCATTGGTAGCTTCAATATGAACACGACATTTTGCCAAGCAACCACATCTGGTCCGTAGTTTTGAACGTCGCTTCCTAATCACCCCTGCGTCAACTTTTACTTGTCTAGTACCTTCCCTGTAGCAAAGGAAAGTCTGTTGCGTTATCTCACCCTTGATGTTCCTCATAAACTTGCTTCTCCGGGCAGCAAAACCATTTACATTAGCGTACCAATTGTAAAACACAAAAGCAACATCATTATTTGGAAAATGAAATTTCATAATGTACTCAGCAGGTGCCTCATTTACTTCAACTTTCCATATATCTTGAAGCCCGTTAATTGCAGTATCGTCATCAAAATTACATCGATCAAATCCAGAATTGGCAAGATGTTCCTCATTTAAGTCAGTACCATACTCATTATCTAATGACTTATCTTCCAATCCCTATAAGTTAATAACAACAAAACCAATTTAGAAACCAAATAATAAACAACAAAAACACTAATTGTGCAATTTTTTTATAAAATATCTTGCTGTCAAAAGTGAACATAAAAAAGCTTTTATAATTGTGTCTTCCAATCCCTACAAGTTATTAACAACAAACAAAAAAAATTACAAACAGAATAACCAGCAACATTGAATCATTGTGTGTCAATTAATTAACAGCAGTTGTAAATGCAATTAGTTAACTTGAATTTACAATTAGTTAACAATAAAATTATTTTTCAAACAAAATAATCAACGACAACAATGTTGGAATTTTTAAAAGATAATGGAAACAAAATCATGGAAAAATTCAAGGGTCAAAATACACAATCAAGGAGAACTAACACAAATGAAGAAGATAAATGAGAATAAAAAAAAAACCTGGGTTGGATCAACTTCGTCATCGTTTGACCGTGAGACAGCGCGTGTAGCAGATGTGGCTTCGTCTTCCATTAGTAACAACAACAGAGATGAACAGAGTTTGTATAAAAGCAGCAATCGAACAGCAACAACAACCGCCGAGATCGGACAACAACCGCGCTTCGAAACGTGGCAACACGCAGCAACTAGAACAAGATTTGGTGGATACAAAAAGCAACAAAGACACCTAAATCAACGAAGGATTCAAGTTGTATTAGTGAAGAAAAGCTCCTAGCAATCTCCAATACCATATTAAGCCCAATTCACACACGTACAACACTTAATCATAAGATTTTGGGAAACAAGGAAATTGGGAAAAAGGGTTTGGTGGAGGGAATTAAAATAGAGGAAATTTTCTTACCTTAGCTTCCTACCACTTCCACCAATGGAGAGAGATCATCGGTTATCACATGCAAGTTTGAACTCACAAAAATGGAAGATTGGTGTTTAGTGCCATGGAGGAGATGCACGAGAGAGAAGAAGGACATGGGATTTTGATTTGTTTTCTTCCTTCAACCCATTTTCCCCTAAATCATATTGTGGTTAATTTGGTGAATAAGAATTTTTTTTCTTTTTAGGGATTGGATTCTAGATCTAGAAAAATAATGAATAGCAATTAAGTATATTGAAAATGAGATTGAGTAATGAGTGTTAGACTTTTCAACAGAGGAGGGTTTCTTAAAAAAAAAAAAAACAGAGGAGGGTAAAAAAATCAAGTATCCACCCATAAATGAATTAACTAAAACAATTGGGGTCAAATTATTATTTTTAATTAGGGTCTTAATTGAAATATCAGAAAACAGGGAGTACAGGTAATAAGAGAGGAGTACAGGTAATAACACATATAAAACAAAATTGGTCTAAGATGGAGAAATTTAACAATTTCCCCATGCTAAAACCTGCCACAACACGTATTAGTAAAAACAAATACATATAATACGAGTAAAATCTTTTACACGTACGACAATCACAAACGATTTTACGCAAGCCCTAATGTAAATGATGATTTTTCTTACCAATATTTTAAAATGATGGTTTTTTACCAACTTTTATTGAAGAGTTTTAAGCAATAGTTTTTAATGATAATACTATTATATTATATATGCAATACGAATACTATTTTTTTAGGGGTATACTATAAATAGATCTCCTTTCAAAAATAAATATATAAATCTATAAGGACATATAATATGTTATGAGAATTTTGTATGCGTGTGTCCTTGTTGTGAGGTGTACCGTAGAAGTTCCATTTTTAATAGCAAGATCAAGGTGACACAATTTACGAGTTACTTGAGATATAGGCTTGTTGTTCGTTCTATTAAGTATGCTTGAAGGAGCAAAATCAAGGAGACACCAATTTTGTTGTAGTTATAAATTGTAGATGGTTTTTGTCAAAATTATGTTGATTTAAGGATGATTATGTAGGATTGAATTCTCTCATGTGTGATTTTTGCATGAGAGAGTAAAGTGTAATATTCAATCATTCATATTTATTACATTTAAATTTTTCATGTGTTTATCTCTTTTTTTAAATGGTGAGAGATTGCATTTTTACATCTTATATCGTCAAAACAAACTTGCAAGAAGAGTGAGAACTCTATGAATGCAAATTAAAGGTTACTACATATAATTTATCTACTATTTGTCATTTCATAGAAAGTAGTCAAACATGGTTTTGCGTTTTTATTAAGATAAATTTTTCTCATTGGATTTTATAACAAAATAATAGCTATAAACTATGATTCTACAAGTACAATAATTTTTTTTAACAAGTACGATCATATTTTAGGTGGCATTTACCATGGGAAAGGTTAACCACCATGGGAAAGGTGGCATTTTACCCACAGCCGGCAGTGAAACAAGTTTGTAGGAGTTTTTTTTGGATTTTCAGCTTGGACAAACATAATTTTGTGCAATATTAAATTAAACTAACATTTGGATTACACCTCCCTGTTTACTTCTCAGACCACACTCACGTTTTTGTTCCTTCCTGCTTTGTATGTGTTGCTTTTCCTTACCTAGTTTCATAATGATTATGATGTCACTATTTTATTTTTTTTATAGATATAATACGATGTAGTTTTTTTTTTAAGTAATAATACGACGAAATGTTTTATAAATATAATACGATGTAGTATTAACAACCATTTTTAATATTTTTTTTGGTTTTTCTTTTTGATTTTTTTGGTTTAGTTTTATTTGGATTTTTTTTAATGATTTTTAGGATTAAATGTTTAATAAAAATATTAGCAATAGACCGTGGTCCGTACAGATTAAACGTCAAAGCGCGACTTATGCGTCAAATTATTGTGTTATAAATTCTCTTATTATTATTTTGAAGATACATAAGAAAATCAATTTAATTAATTAATTAGCGATTGACTGTTGTTTCATGTATAAATTGTACAACAATATTATCTACTGTTGTTTTCTAAAGCAATAGTTTTAATTTTTTTACAATTTTTTATCAATATTAAAAATTCTTGATGAAATGACGTTTATCAAATGGAGCCTTTTTAGTCATACGGACTTGTAATCTATTCGCTATAAGGGCTTATTTTCTGGTTCACATAAAGCTCATAAACACAATGCCCATTCAATAAAAAAAATCTGCTCAAACAAATAAACAATATTCTATTTACGTGTGGGGTCTGCATTTTTGTGATTTTACAAAAACAAAAAGTTTCCAAAGGGTAGCAAGTAATACATCTCAACCATTCAATTATTTTACTATTAAATCAATGGTGTAAAAGTCACTTTTCCCATGGTGGGAAAGGATTAACCCTTCCCATGGTAAATGCCACCCATGTTTTAACCATTCATTTTTTTCTTACATTAACTTAGTCTTTGAGATCCAAAACTAATGAAATTTAATCAAAGTCGAACCTGTTGACGATATTTGAATTCGACCCTAATATAAATAATCATATAAAGGTTTAAAACAAAAATTTATATTAAAAATACAAAATGTCTAATAATTTGTTGAACTGGCAAATTGTTTGCTAATATAGCAATGGAGCTGTTTTCCCTAAAAAAAAAAATAGCAACGGAGCTGTTTATGAGGCCTAATCTATGTGACAAAGATTTTGTTTGATAAAAACCTCTGGATAGCAGCTAGATGAGTTTATAGTTGATAACATTTAGTTTATGTTTTCAACAAAATATTTCTTGTTGTTTCAAGAAAAAGATGCAAAATAAATAAGAGTCTTGTTAATAAGTGTCCTAAAGTCATTGTTTAAGGAACTCATAAAAAGAAATTATGTCTTGAAAATATAAGTCAAACATTTGTTAAAGTTATAACCGTACAATTTTCAATGCAAAAATTGCTACTTTTAGATGCTTAAACAATGCCCTTAGGGCACTTGTTTTTTTTAGGGAACCAATATGACACTTGTTAACATTTTCCAATAAATAAAAGTATATTGATAAAAAATAATTAATGTAATTAAAAATATTAAATGAGTCTTATAAAAAGATTTTTTTCTCAAATGGATTTCATATTTAAGGATCGAAGGTCGTAATTTTCAAAAGAGTTTTGCTAACAAAATTACTATATGTTTCTTAAAAAAAATAAATTACTACATGTATTGTACAGTACTACATCCGTCCGTAATTATAAGATTTTTTTGAGAAAAACACTGAAATTAAGAAAGTTGATTTTTAAATTAATTTTGTTGATAATTGTTATTGTTTTACATGTTTACCCTTTATGAAAGAGAATTAATGGATGTTTTCATAGAGTATTTATTGCAAAAAATATGCAACATAAATAAGGATATAATGGTAAAGAAATAATTAATGTACGTTAAAATTTGAAAGGAGTCTTATAAAAAGATAAAAACAAAAAAAAATAAAATGATTAAAGATCTTATAATTAGGGATTAGGGATGGAGGTAGTAGAAATTATACATGGAATATGAAGATTTTTATACTTTTAAGAATTTAAAAACACAACTTTAGAAATAGAATGATTATATGTAGTTGTTAGGGAACATATTATCATTTTCCATTCATGAATTGTTGGATATAAAAAAAAAAATTCAAGAATTAAATGGGCGATTTGATAATTACTCTCTTCGTTCCATAATAACTGAGCCATTTATAAAAAAAAAGTGTCTCAAAATAACTGAATTATTTCACTTTTCAATACAATATTAATCACTTTTTTCCCTTTATAACTATAATTAATATTACTTTCATCATTCTCAATTCAATATATTCCACTTTGCATTTATGATAGTGGAGAATGCACCAATACTTAACAAGAACACTTAAGACAATTTTTCTCTCTCATTTATTTATACATTTGTCTTAATAAATGTGAAATGAGAAAGTAGTTCAGTTAATCCGGGACTGAGGGAGCATTCGTTTTTAATGCACTTAATTAAAAAGAAAAAATGGAATTAAATAGTAGGTGGTTGAATTTGATACGAAAGGATTTGGTAAAATCTCACAATGCATTCCTCCTGTCAATTGATTATTGATTCGTCCTTATATATATAAACTCAAACAGCTTCAGATTATGATTACTGTGAGAGTGTGCTGACTCAGCTTCTCGTGTCTGGTTCCAAACTGTATCATCCTTAATTTCTTCAAACCCCATTCCTTTCCTCTCCTGGTGGCACAACCAAACCAGGATGTCGCAGCTTTCTATTCAACGAGGTAAGTGGACAAATCAGTACTTAGTGATCGATCACCACTTTGAATTTCGATTCTGATTAAGAATTTTTTTTCTCTTTGTTTGCAGCAAAGAAGTTGAAGTCTTTGATGCCTCAGATCTCTGCTTTCGGAAGCTCCCATTTCTCAACATCGCCTCAACCATCTTCCACTGATCGCAATAAGAGGGTTCCCAATCTTATTGGGGGGAGGTTTCTTGACTCTAAATCATCAAATTTCATCGATGTTTTAAACCCTGTAAGTGTTTTTTTTTTCCTTCTTAAATACCGAGTTTACAGCTGTTATTTTGAGAAATGCATGCAGACTTCTAATATTTGTCTGATCGAACCATAGGCGACACAAGAAGTTGTTTCGCAAGTTCCATTGACTACAGATGAAGAGTTTAAAGCTGCTGTATCTGCAGCTAAGAAGGCATTTCCGTCATGGCGTAACACTCCAGTTACGACGCGCCAACGTGTTATGTTGAAGCTCCAGGAGCTCATACGCAGAGATATGGTGAGCATTTCACAACATTTTAGAAGATGCTTTACATACATAAATTCTTTTGAGAACATAGACACTCATGCAGTGATGCTTATTGTGAAAAGTTTTCATTATATTTCGACTTTGTTTTTAGGATAAACTTGCTCTTAATATAACCACCGAACAAGGAAAGACACTGAAGGATGCACAAGGAGATGTGTTTCGTGGTTTAGGTTGTTCTTTACAATACATTGCTGTATAACATTTTGTAGTGATATCATAATTATGCTCATAATTTTTGGCAATGTAATTATTGAATACTTTTAATTTATATCATTTAGAGGTGGTGGAACATGCTTGTGGAATGGGAACTCTACAAATGGGGGAGTATGTTTCAAATGTTTCACATGGAGTCGACACATACAGCGTTAGAGAACCAATTGGTGTTTGTGCTGGGATTTGTCCTTTCAACTTTCCTGCAATGATTCCATTGTGGATGTTTCCCATGGCTGTTACCTGTGGCAATACATTTGTTCTGAAACCATCAGAGAAAGACCCAGGTGATGTTGGCTTTCTATCAATAACCTTGTATTATTTTCTCAATCTGGAGCATAGTGTAACATTATAATGAAAAAAGGGACTCTAACATCGTTTTTCATTCGGAGCAAGCTTAATGCATTTTAAACAAACTTTGCTGTAGTTGGGTGCTATATCTTTACGCTAAACCACCTAGTGGGATGAGGCTTGGTTGTAATTTGATATTTGTTGTTTGTTCCAGGTGCTTCTATGATGCTTGCAGAATTGGCACTGGAAGCTGGTTTGCCTGAGGGTGTCTTAAACGTTGTTCATGGAACCCATGTATGCCATCATCTCCTTTTATATTAAGCTTTTTTGCTCACCTGTTTCTTTTGATACTCACTAATTAAATGTGCTCATGGGCTCTTTTTCCGTGTGGTGTTTTCATCGTATTTCAAGTTAAATGTGAAAGTTGTTCAAAGGGAAACAACTTATCAATTTATGATGTGTTAAGAATGAAATAATTGTGCTCTGTTTTTCTCACGGATTGATATCCTTGATTATTGGTGACAGGATGTTGTGAATGCCATTTGTGATGATGACGATATCAAAGCCATATCATTTGTTGGCTCCAATGTTGTAAGTTGTCTTATAATTGTTTGTTTTTTCACTTCTTTGATTTCATTGATTCCTCTTTTGTGACCTTAAACGCAATCTTGTCAGAAAATTGAATGATTTTTGCCGTTTGAATGTGCTTAGATAGAAAGATATATAGAAGAGGGCACGTGATTAACATGCCAAAATTTTGCAAACTATTACCCCCTTTTATGTTGTATTTTTAGTATAAACTTATCTGAAGTCCTTATTTGTATTAAAGGCTGGAATGCACATATATTCAAGAGCAGCAGCTAAAGGGAAGCGTGTTCAGGTAGGTGCAGTTCATTTTTCCTCCTCTCAGTGAAATTGGTTAATATAAACATGTAATGATATGAAGTTGGCCAATTAATAAAATTTGGTGTGCAGTCTAATATGGGGGCCAAAAATCATGCAATCGTCATGCCAGACGCAAATGTTGATGCTACTGTAAATGCTTTAGTCGCTGCTGGTTTTGGAGCTGCTGGGCAAAGGTGCATGGCTCTCAGCACAGTTGTTTTCGTGGGAGGTTCACAAGCATGGTATCGTACTCCATTCTGCTTCGACTGGTTTCCAATACGACGATTTCTGTGTTGGCTTTTTTTACTTGGAGCAATTTGAAGCTTCTGCTCTAGTTTGTTGTCCGAAATTGATCTAGATTTATTAAATGTGGAGAGTTTTTTCATTCTCCATAATCATATAGGGTGGATATTTTATCATAATTCCAATATTGGTATAATCAGTAAATTATGTCCTTCCGTTTAAAAAAAACAAAAGATTGTCTAGAGAAAATACCTTGTGACGGAGGTGTATGGATTCATTTTTATTTTTTTAATTTTTTTTTATCTTTTGGCCTTGGAAAATTGATTTTGATTATGAAAATTTAAATATTGTATCCTCCACAATATTTGTGCAGGGCAACTAAAATCATAGAGCGTGCCAAAGCTCTTAAAGTAAACGCTGGAACGGAACCTGATGCAGATCTTGGTCCAGTTATCAGCAAACAGGCTTGTTTACTCTCTCTGGTGTATCATTCAAAAATTATTTCTACGGCTATTCATTGAAGCACATTGAGTATATTTTAGCTATTTATGTTTCTTAAAATTCTTACCGGCTTCACAGGCAAAGGAACGAGTGCAGAAATTAGTTCAATCTGGGGTCGAAAGTGGTGCCAGACTACTGCTTGATGGAAGAAATATAGTGGTAGCTATTATACCCTTAATTTCCCTTTTCAACTGAGTTATTGTATTTTTTTGAAGAAAAAAGACAAACATATAGTGAGATAATCAAGCATTTTATTGCGTATAAATTGATTCACTAGGTAAAGAAGCTCAACTGAAAAATAGCATATATGAACGAAAAATGCCCCAATGCGTTAGATACATGGTTTAGAATAGCTTTTAGATCCTTGTTTTCGCTCCTTTGATTATGTGTCCGTCAGGATAAGATAAAATAAAATCAATCATGCTAAACAGGAAAGTAAAATAGAAAATAGTAGGAAATATGATTTGATGCATAACTTTATTCTACAAGCTAGAACAGTCCTTGAGTAGGCCTTTGTTTTCCCATGTAATGGTAGATTATTTTGATTTGTGTTATTTTTTCCCCATTTCTTCTGCCCAATTTTAAGGATTGCTTATCAGTTCATACGTGCATGACAAATAGGTCCCAGGATATGAATCTGGCAATTTTGTTGGCCCCACCATCTTATCAAATATCACTGCCGACATGGAGTGCTACAAGGTATTTTCTTACCAATCTCAAATCTCAAGGTTTCTACTGAAAGAACTCCTTCAGAATAGAGTTGATGTTTATATATATTAAATTTGACTGTCTTTAACATGACACACAGGAGGAAATTTTTGGCCCAGTTCTTCTTTTCATGGAGGTGTGTCTTTTTATTTCATCCTTAGTATCTTATTTGTTTTCTCATCAGATGAGACAGACATTTGTGTTGGATGCTGATACTTGTTTTTCCTGTTTTGTTTTTATCTTCAGGCTGATAGCTTGGAAGATGCCATAAACATTATCAACAAAAACAAGTATTTATCAAATACATGGATATTGTCATTGCCTTATGTTAAACAGCTGTATATATTTATTTCTTACTCTTATCATTTCCAACAGGTATGGAAATGGTGCTTCTATATTTACTACTTCTGGTGTTGCTGCTAGGAAATTTCAGACTGAGATTGAGGCTGGGCAGGTAAATTTTTACTACTTCTTGGAAGGACATTAATGAATGATAATGCTGATAAATTTCAATAAGTATATGCATTAGGAGTTGTTATTTGTCAACCAATCATATTGCATTATGACATGGATTAGTTTCTCTCTACCACAAATAGCATAATGTATTGTATAGTGATAATGATACTCATTATGGATCTTGGACCAGGTTGGCATCAATGTTCCTATTCCAGTTCCTTTGCCGTTTTTCTCATTTACTGGCAACAAGGCATCATTTGCTGGCGATCTCAATTTCTACGGTAGAGTGATTTCTCCAAAATCTGGCTTGTCTGCAATCATTTAATATTTGTTTATTTGTTTAAATACATTGGAAAGGGGGGAGTTGTTAATAGTAAAAAGTAAAAACAGCCTTAATGATCATTTTACAACCGTTGGTGAAGGGATTTGAATTTTGTTCCTTAAAGTTACAAGTCAAACTCTTACCACTATGCTGACACATCATGGACATCAATCAATTACATGTTATTGTACAATCATTTATCAATTACATTCTTTAAGAGTTCATTTTTCTTATGATATAATGTAGGCTATAGTGTTTGATTTGAATTGTTGAATTGCAGGCAAAGCAGGGGTTAACTTTTATACACAGATCAAAACAATAACTCAGCAGTGGAAGGATTCAGTTGGTGGTAGCAAGATTAACATGGCAATGCCAACCTCTCAAAAATCTTGATCACCAGAAAGTCTTGTGTATAATTTTTTCTATTTTGGAAACTTTGTACTCTTCAATAAAATGTCATAGGCCCCTCTCGTTGTACATTTTCCATTTTTTCCCTGCTTTTAATCCCCAATTCCTTATTATATTTTCCAAAATGAGGGTTTATATTTTAGGAGCCGAATCCATGAATAATACATCCATCCACGTTTACCTGTACTATAAATTGCTTCAGGTTTAACTCGAAAGTTAATATAGAAATAACTAAACTTCAAAAGTTAAGGATTTAAAATAACATTAGACCATCTCTAATAGAATATTAGGATATTTTTTTTAACATGCCAAAATGAGATATATTAGCACACCATAGGTAGCCTATCCCGCACAAGGTGTGCTAAAAAAGAAGGCTACCTAGAGATAAAACACAAAAGTCCAGAAGTAACGCAACAACAAAAATGAAAGCGAAGTTAATCATATTTGCCTTTAACCACAAAAATGATTGCAGCTTAACTTTGTGAAGCATGTGATGCACATCAACGTCGTTGTTATTGAAAAATATTGTTATTCCTTGCTTTCCAGATTATCCAAACACACGGAAATCATCACCTTCAGAAACGAATGAGTGTACCGAAGGAACCCTGCTAATTGACCTAACTAAACAAAATGGTCTTCAGAATATTAGGATTCTTAATATGGGTTATTAGCTTTAAAAAACTTGTTAAACTTATTAAGCATTTGAAAAGAATATAACGACTTTCCAACTGTAAAATTGAAACAACCTTCAAGAGATTACATTTTCTAAACTCACTTTAAAAATATTATTATCAAACATGACTCAACTTTTTAACCTCACTCTTTCAAATTAATTTTTTTAGGGGGATTTAAAATTAATTATTTGTGTCAATTGTGTCAATTAATTCTTCCAAAATTTAAGATAAAGGATAAAGGGACAACTAATAGCAGCGACTGTCATCCTTTTTGCTAGTTTTATTTATTTTATTTAAGTCCACCTCAGGTAACATATTTAAGATTGAACACAACTATTTGGTACAAAATATTTCATACCAACCCCAAGGGTGCAAAAATATTCTTGAAAGGTCTTTCCTTTCTCAGACTGAAATACCATAATCACTTAATTTTTCATCTATAACAAATAATTGTACAGAAGCTGCAGAAAAGAGCAACGACCACAGACCAGATGACCAAACTATTAGTATTCAATAGAAAAAGGGTTTCATGCAAATAATTTCAAAACTATTAGTATTAAGCATTTCCATTTAAAAGTTCTCTGCAGCAATGTAATGTACACCTGGTATATCAACATGAGTCAAGGAGGCTTGCTACCCCGACTCCCTTTCAATTTAACTTCAAGCAATGCCAATGTCCTTAAAGTTATTTAAACTATCAACATTGCTTTGCATTTTAGCCAAATGCTTCTTCCCATTCATGTGAGAGACCACATTGGCCTCACTAAGAAGGACAACATCACAGACTCTACATATTGATTTCGAATTATGCATCCTAACAGGCTCAGACTGATTCTTTTGAACCTTATCATCCATCACTACTGTTCCCTTCAATCCTTTCTTAAGAATATTATCTCCATTCTTAACATTGGAATTGAACTTATTGCTAACATTCTTCTGTTTCACCTCATCTTTGGACTGATAGATGTTCAGCTTCTGTGGAGCAGGTTGCTTCTTTGCTTTCAAAGCAGCTTCACAACTATCCCTGTGTTTCCTCCCATTAAGATGGGAATTCAAGGTTATCTTGCTCGAAGTTGTTACCGAACACAAAGCACAAGTCCACTCTTTC
>Ga0228710_1010021_pt1 | contig 12855 bp, 9 predicted proteins | sample MedpolnodulmetaG_FD_177995 | JGI IMG/M metagenome (GOLD analysis project Ga0228710, IMG submission 177995) | Root nodule microbial communities from Medicago polymorpha collected in Santa Monica, California, United States - pink nodules | ecosystem: Host-associated > Plants > Roots > Nodule...
TTGTTGGGAAGCCAAAGACAAAACCATCACCCTCAGACAGTTCATTTGGTGTGATGAGTGGTACATCACTCTTGGGTGGTGCACTCATCTTACCAAGCACCTCCTCTTGCAGTGTCTCAGGCACCTGATCACAGGTTAAGTACAGTTAGCACGTAAGCACTGATTTTTAAATGATGAAAATGTTCACAACCTTCACTTACAATATAAAATAAGTCGGCATTCTTTGTCAAATTTAGCAAGATTATTATGGTTTTTTAGAGTATACTAGAAATAAAAACACAAGTACTATTCGGATATCAAAGGCAAGAGATCTTCCTTCATTTCGCAATTATATATAACTATCTTAAAGCTCAAAGATAACATGATATGGGGCCTGTTTGGATTGGTTTATTCTAGTTTATCTACAGTATAAATACTTGTGAAATTGTTTGGTAGAGCTTGTAGAAACAACTAACATACTCATAAGCTCTCCATAATAGTTTTTGGAAACAACTTATGTGAAAACAGTCTGACTTAATTTTATCTTTAGTTATAGAAAAAGTTTATACATAAGCACTTATATGATAAGCGTTTATGCTATAAGAACGTAATTAAGTTCTTTATCCAAACAGGGCCATGGTCACAACAAAGGAACTTAGCCAACAAAACATTTAATCAGCCATGTAACAGCTGAATGGCATGAACAATGACATTAAGTTCAAAACCAACTATGGACCTTAAATAATAGTGTAATTGGAGTTTGAAAAACAACTCTTTACTTTTTTAACACATTTATGTGCTCTATGGACAAATCAGCCTTAGCTCAGGAACTGATGTTGCTCAATTATATGACACACTATGGAATGCAGAAGGAAATGTAAATTTGGTAACACAAATACTTGCCTGCCATAGTTTAGCCTCAACGCCTTCCACAGAAGCAGCACCCTTCTTTATTTCTTCTGCTAGTTTCTCCACATGTCCATACATGGAGTAGTACCTGTGAAAACAACATAAAATAACATTTTTAATTAAAACTTGCAGGAGCATGTTCTTGAGTTCACTTTATTTAGGAAATCAAAGATGAATTGAGAGAAATTGTTATGCAACTATTAAAATGCGATCAGAACCAGCCGAGAAATGATTATGAACTTCATTCAACTTTAAAACCATAATAATGTGTAATGCAATATTAATAACCTAGTATTACTCACTAACTAGTAAAAATTTCCACACTTATTTTGAGAAATGATAAATTTACTTGAAACTTAAAGTTCAGGGTTTGATCCCTAATCGTTCAACCCCTTAAATGGATCTCAGTTACGCTGTGCACGAAGGATATCTTTGGTTTACCAAAAAATATACAGTTGAACTTGAAAGGAGTGGAATTAGTTTATTAACAAACCAAATAGAAGGATTTCATAGTTTCCTTTTCTACTACCTCTCCCTTGAGTTCTTTCTAAATTGAATAACAACTTGTCTAGTCGACATCAACAAATACATTTGACAGTTAAATGTTTTTGGCATTGCAAAAGAAATGATGATTTATCATTGAAACAAGTTAATCTATTAAACCTTTTATGAACCAAGCAATCGGGATGAGGGCATTAACATCGGTGCCCCAACTCATTGCTACTCTTCATTGAGTGTACAACGAAAACTATAGCAACCAATATTCACACTTTCTTGATGATTTAGTGTAAAATTGCAAATCATCAATACTTTTAACAATTAAAAATCAGCACATTCCCAAATATATGATCTTTGTGAGAAATCTAAATGTAAACACATCAAGTACATATTCTTCTTATTTAAGATGATCAACACAGAAAATTGCAAAAGTACATACACAAAGAGTCTTTAAATGGAATAATTTCAATTGACTTATTTTTCTCACAAATATTAATCCAAATCAAATTTGGAAGTGTTCTTTTTGTGGCAGAGAATGGTTCCAATTAGAACCAAACAAAATGCAGAACAAGCCAAACACACCAAAATGGATTCTATGTCATCACTCATCAACAAATTCAGCACCATTCTTGAAAAAACAGAACCAAAAGATCAAAGAAAACCAATACTCTTTCTATAGAAAAAATCACAGCCTAAAACAAAAATGCATTAGATCAAAGAAAAATCCAAAAACTCAAAGATCTTAAGTGAATTTTCAAAAAGGTTTGAAATTTAATAACCCATTTGAAAATTAAACAAAACCCAGTAAACAAAATCCAATCTTGATCAGCATGAATGAAAAGTCACAGTACAAAAAAAGAAGAAAAAAACAGCAATAACAACAAGAACAACACAAATTAGAGATTAACAAAGATAAACAAAGTTTAAAAATTAATTAAATGAATTAATAGTAAAGAGAGAGTTTAAAGAAACATACACGATGTAAAGTTTGACAGCCATTGATGAAGTCTTCAAAGGTCTCTCTTTGTGATTCGTTTTTTTCAAGCAAAGTTTTTTAAGCAAAGTTTTTTAAGCAAAGTTTATGATAGAAAAATGGTGAGGGATAATGCTATATATATATACGTGTTTATGATTATGGTGTTGGTGTGTAAATTTGACATTGGGTTGATTGATTAGCTTAGCTTGCATAATAATGATTCTTAATTAGTGCTTAATTACTTTTTTTGAATTTAATTATTATGTTTATTTTATGGGTCATGCTAACCGGTGCCCCCGGGCACTGGTTAAGCATACAAAAAAAGAAATTTATTACCATAAAAGGAAACTTTGTTGACTTATTTATGGATTAATTACATAGTTTTCAATGCAATAATTACTACATAATTTCCCTTTTTAGTATCCTTAACCAGTGCCTGGGGGCACCGGTTAGCATTTCCCTTATTTTATAATGAAATAAAATGATATTTAGTGTGAGAAACTCCATGTTCTCTCTAAATTTTCTTTCATCTCCGTTAATATAAGAATGTGGTTTTAAGTCATTTTTTAACATAGAATCACTCATGTACATTTTTTTACTTTTCTTTCAATTTAAACAAGTGGTTTTTACATGTATCAAGTTTTTTCATTTTGTGATTTCGTCGTCTAAATGATTTGGACGTCAACGTTGTATATCTGGAAGCATAAATATTTTGGTGACTTAGAGTTTATCATATTATTTCAATGACTTAGAATTTATCATATTATTTGTAGATATTTTACTGTTATATGATATTGTGAGTTTGTTCATAGATACACTATCTAAATTTTTAGTGATGTTGAACATGTTATTATATTTGATGTACTCTCAATTTAAAGGAATGAATATCGTTTTATCCGGCGTTCATCGACGATTACCAATTTTTTTTTTTTGTATCTTGAGTTGAACGACGCCGTTTCGAAGACATGATTAATGATGATAGGATGGTGTCACGCTCTTCATCATCATCATGGTCTTCATGTGCCAATGAGTCTGCTCTACAAAGCAGTCAATATTTGCGGAACTTTTTTATTACGTCAATATTTGTCATTAATTGTATATATCCTAAGCTTGAGGCCTTTTGATTTCGTAGGTCATAGGTTAACATGAATATTTTTTTATGTTTTTTTGGGAAGGAAGTTAACATGAAGATTGTTATTTTTTTTTACAAAATGATATTCATTCATTCAAATCGAGAGATTACATCATTCAACACCACTAAAAACGTAAAAGATGAATCTGCGAACAAACTCACAACATCTAACTTAATAGCATATGACGGCATAATACCTACAAAAATATATGATAAAATTAAAGTGACCGGAATATCCATGGCCTCCGGATCTGCAACGTTGACGCCCAAATCTTTGATTAAATAATCGATCTTTCAATATGAATCAAATGAACACCGCACGAAGACGGAAAATAAAACAACGATGCACAAGACGACGAACAACAAACCACCACACTTAGATGATAAAATCACAAAGAAAAAAACCTAGATCTATGTGAAAATCACTTATTTAGATTGAAATAGAGGGAAAAAGATGAAGAGGGGTGATTTCAGGTCAAAAATTGAACCAAAACCACCCCTCAATGAAGAAACTGTAAGAGAAAACCTAGAGAGAGAATTAGGGCCGACTTGTTGGAGAGGAAACTAAAAAAAAAAAGTTAAAAAAATAAATGTTACTCCTTCCATCTTTCATTTATAAAAAGAAAAATATCTTTAAAAATAAGACCATCTAAAAATGTTATCCAATTTACAACTGTAATTGTTTTTAATAATAGTAATATCACATGTAATAAGCAAAAAAAAAACATTAACGAATAAAAAAGATCAATTATATCATATATGAAACAACAAAAGGATTAAATTAAAGAACAGATATTATTAAAGAAAAATAAAAACCAACCTATAGTATCCCATTAACATGTCCTCCTGAGCTTAACTCAATTGGTATGGACAATACTTAAAATATGCAAGGTCCGGGGCTCGGCCACCACAAAAAATAAAATCTCACTAACAAAATATATATTTTTTTAACAATAAATGTTAAAATTTATATATACACTTTAGTTTGATTTTCAAAATGAAATTCAAATTTTAATCGGTGCCTTTTTACGAAAGGGGTTCAAAAGCATCCAACAATATTCATTTTTGTGTTATTTTTAATTTATTTTTAGATCGATTTGTTCGTAAAGCATAGTATTTGTAGTACAGTGTAAAAGTATGTCAAAACTGATTCATTTCATTATAGATAATCATATGCGATGATGTCTACCGGATATAAATGTGAGTATTTCTTTTAGCTAGAATTTAAATCTTAGTGCACTAGTACGTTTTAGGAGTATATCCTCAGGGCTCACTCAATAATTTTTAAATCGTAAACTAGGCATAAAATTGATTTGAATATACGGTTTTTTTTTTTGTTCGACTATTAGGGTTTTTTTTGTAAAGTTTAATGAAAAATAATTTATTATTTGGGGACATAAAATGAGAATTTTAGTGGCCTTATCCTTAGACCGGTATTGTCTATCGTCTTCCTTATACTCAATTTTGTTGGAATAAAATTTAAAATTTATAAATAAGAACATTAAAAACAATTTTTTTTCAAAAGTTAAATTAACCCATTAAAATTGGTATAAACCAAAACAAAATATATTTTAAAAATAGTAAATTCAAACTGCCACTTAAGATTTTTTTCCCTAAAAACAAATACTCGCTCTGTCCATATCCTTTTTATATGACTAGTTTATAATAATCACGTGCATTAAGAAAATTTATTGGAGTAATAAAGTTGTCTTAAATGTGTATGACTATAACTTAATTACTCTTAATTAAATATATATTTAATGTTAATTTTTTATATATCAAGATAAATTGATAATATTAATAAGGGTATGATCTTATACATAGGGATAATTTTTTTTTAAACTACTTCTGTAAAAATAACGGAGCGAGTAATGTTGTTTGTGTAAAGAAAACTAGTTTATCAAACATAGTAAATCTAAAGAATGAATGAACGAACCATTAGTATTAAAGCAAATGATAGGATTTTTAAAAATTGTATTTGAATTAGGAAAACAAATGAGTGATGTAGGGCAATAAGGGTGTTTGTTGGTGAGATCAGAGCCGTTGATTTGTTTGTTAGTGGGTCTAGTGCAAGGCATGATCATGTGGTAAGTGTTATGACTTATGATTAGGGTCCACAAGATATGAGTTTGTTATAAAAATAATGGAGATCAGAAGTGTTGAAGAATTACAGCAATTGCTGAATAAGGTTTGATCATTTGATGGCATTTGACTTTTCTATGATTTGTTTGGCATCGACAAAAGGAATTAGATGACGTATCCCACGGTGCATGCTGACCAAAATCATATCCTACCTCTTCTGTAATAATGACATAAAATTCCAGATGTGCCATTAAAATAATAAAATACTTCCTTAAATAAAATAATAGTCCAGATGTGTTTTTGGACAAATTGCTTGTGCAAAAATTGGAGTTTAAATCCTAATCAATAGATATATTTTATTTAACTTTGATCGAGCTCTGAAATATTAAGACAATTTTTTATATAAATTCGATGATTTTAGACAAAAAAAACCTTATTAAGTAAGGGTATTGGATGCTTTTATTTTTTTTGAAAAAAGGGTATTGGATTCTTGATTGATCCATTGTACGCTATCAGTATAAGAGGAATGCTAGCAACACACATTCTAACACACACTTTCTAACACACTCTCTTTGATTGGTTAAAATTCACATGGGTCCCACCAAATCATGTGGGTCCCATATAAATTTGGTGGGTCCCATGTGAATTTTAACCAATCAAAGAGAGTGTATTGAAAAGTATATGTTAGAATGTGTGTTGCTAGCATTTCTCATTAGTGTAAATGCTGGACTTGGTCTCTACTGATAACAATAAAAACATTTAAACATATATCCATAAAATAAAATTCTACACATATTTAAATAGGTTATTGGTTACTTAGATTTGCCAGAACTAATAAGGTGACATTTGTGATGTTAGAATTGAGCTTGTGAAGGTTTTATTACACAATATTTATGGGTTTAAAACACGCAAAACATATTTTTGTTTGATCATGAAGGGATTTAAGGAATTATCACATTAGGCGTTGATGTTTGTGGTGTTAGAATTGAGCTCATGAAGGTTTTGTTACACAATATTTATGGTGTACAACCCATGAAACATATTTGTGTTAGGTCATGAAGGGGTCTGAAAAATCATCACATTGGACGTTGTCGTCGAACGAGTAAAGTGACGTTTGTGGTGTTAAAATTGAGTTCGCGAAAGTTGTTACACAATATTTATGGACTCAAAACCATAAATCACTTTTTGTTGGGTCATTTAGAAATTCGGATAATCGTCACATTGTACGTTGACGTTGAACAATCATAGTTAAACACCACATTTTGATCCAAAACCTCAAGACATTGAATTTATGAGTCCTACCACTTATAAAGTGTTTAACATCTACTTTCTATCCAATATAAGATATTTTAGTCACACATGATATACCAAACAATCTTTAATGATGTAATTAATAATTTTAGGAGTTAAGATCCTCTCAGTTTTCCCCTGTATACTCTAGATATGACTAGAACATTATGCTAATTAAAAGTGGTAAAAGCAACCAATTGTCTAAAGAGTGTAAAAGGTATCTTGTCAAAATCTACCATTTGGTACGATTTTGACCCAGTTTGGGTGTTTCCCAAAATGGTTTGCTTGTCTATGAATTGATTTGTTCTCTTTGCTCCAACGTTAATTTTGGATGTCCTCTAGTGTAGTCCTCTTAATAAATTAGACATTGAAATATGTGATTACATTCAATTATATAATTTTCTTAAATTATTACAGATATTGACGTATCATTGTCGTAACCGATGTCTATATCTATTTCAATGCTCAATAGTGTATTGTATAGTGACAATGGATCATTAAATTTTAGACAGAATTTTTTTTATTTTCCATCTAATTACTGGGAAGTCACTGCACCTTGTGCCTCGCTGCTCAGATCCAAATTTTGAGCACATGCATAAGTTTATTCTAAAATGCAAGGACAAAGTCGATGCCTTATTATATGGATGGTCAAAATAATGAAATATGAACATATGAAACTTTATATCTACCATGATTTGGGAGCATGGTCTCCAAGATTGGTCCAACACCAATCATGTTACCCAGTTAAATCTCTCTGAACTCTCCTAATAACATGGTTATACTCATTTGTTTTACATTAATATTAATATTTGAACCTAAAATATGTACTTTAACCTAGGTATAATACTATAATATATAATGAGCCTATGCTTTTTTTATATTTTATAATTTAAAAATGTCCAAGAGAAACATCTGGACCTGGTCACATCTTCCAAGTGTTCTACAAGTAAAATAAAATGATAGTCCTTTTTCCTTTCCCTTAGATAATCAGAAACCGACCATGAGGACATTATTATTTGGATTATTATTATGGTGTTGTTTTTGCTTCATGATTCCTAAGAAGAGTGGCTCGGGAAAAAGGTCACAAGCCATATGTACAAAGATGAAAATTGGCGTTTGCTTCACGGATTCAATGTCTTCACCAATTATGTTCAAACATCAAAGACATTTTGTTGCTTCCTTACAAAGGTTATGATCAAATTGCAATTACTTGTCTCTTGTATGTTCAAACATCAAAGACATTTTGTTGCTTCCTTGCAAAGGTTATGATCAAATTGCAATTACTTGTCTCTTGTATGTCTTCTTTTATTTGTCCAAAATTGAAATATAACATTCCTAACTTTTTTATTGATATTTATTTTAAGAGATAAAAATGAGATATATTTCTACCAGCGGACTATCCTCCCAACATAAGATGTATCACAGAAGAAAGCCAAAATATACAGCAAGCGCTCAACAATACCAAACAAACATTAGCCAATACCCAAACATAAAAAAGGGTTTTGACACCAATTATGAAACTTATAAGAAAAAACAACAAATTTAGCTTTAAACCACAAAAAAGAAAGAAGCTTAATATTCTCCAAAAGCTTAAGAGGGGAATTTTCTTTGCCACAAAAAAGCCTATCATTTCTTTCCTTCTAAATCACCCAAAAACTAGCAAACCAGATAAAAAAAACATGACGCAGGTGAAATTAAGATATCATAACGCTAGAGCGTGAATCTCTTCCTTGTCTTGGACTAAGGCAGTGGTTGAGCTTTTTTGCAATATAGGTTGGCCACAACCAAAAAAAAAAAATAGGTGTTATGTACGGCAAGTAGGGATGAGAATAGGTTAGACTGGGTTAGACTTTACAAGGCCTAAGTCTGGTCTGCCATATTTTTTAAAGCCTAAGTCTGGCTTGCAGTCTGACCTTCTGAAAGTCTGATACAACTTACTAGCCTGTTTAAAAGCCTATATCTTATGAACATCTTTCAATAAGCAATTTGATCTAAGTTTAAATGGACCAACGAACTAATAGTTCAATTAAATTAAATTCTCTTTTGATAATCAACACGAGGTTTTAGGGAATTCGACTATATATTGTATCATATTTCTATTCTAGTTTATAATAATACATTTATATGTGCAAAAAATTAATGTATACTAATAAAGCTTAAATTATTGAAAAAGTTTACAACTTTATATTTTAATTCAAAGTACAAAATATAATATAATAATAAATAATATTATTCATATTATTTAAATAGGCCGGCCTAATAGGCTTAAGTGACTTTTTGAGAGGCCTGTGGCCTGGCCTTTTAAGCTAAATTGGTTTTAAAAAAAAGCCTAGGCCTTCTCTATTTAAAAAAAAGTCTGGCCGGTCGTAGGCTAAGCTGTAGGCCGGCCTAGCCTATTCCCATCCCTAACGGCAAGCCCTAAAAAAACCGTTGCCTAAAGTACAATAAAAGTTGCCTATTTTATCTACACATATTTTCTTCCATCTTGTGTAAAAAAAATACCTCTAGCTAACCAAGTTGCTTGGGCTTCAGAGACAAAGAGCTCTTTCCAAGGACGTATCCGGGGAATACCGTATTCGATTTTCAGAGGAAACAACGCTTGGGCAGTGCATATGCCTCTACGCACGAGCTGGATTAGTCGCCCACCTTTGGTGGGTCGGAAACTGGTGCGAAAGCCAAAGAAAAAACCTCCTAGCTTGAATATCGGGTTCGATTCACAGGGGGAACAATGTTTGGCCAGTGCGCATACCTCTACGTACGGTCAGATTAGTAGTCCATCTTTGATGAGACGGAAACCGGTGCAAAAGCCAAAAAAAAAAAAAAACTCCTGGCTTATGGCGTAGTGTTTTATTTCATCTTGAATAAATTACCAAAGACTTTGGTGACATAATGAATTGGATGAACCCCTAAATAATTGATATCACTAATTCAACGATAAGGACAGAGTTCTAGTGGGGACTTTGTAGTCCTTCAAACAAAGTGTGGTCCAAAACAATATATCCATTTCTCTTTCCCTATATGCTCTTGCCGGCTAACTTGATTTATTCTATGATTTTGGTCAATTTTAGGCTAATGTTTTAAAGTGTGGACATGGGCCATGACGTTTTATTTTGGATTTCATATAACAAGAAATTCAAAAAGACTAACTGTAAAGTGCATCAGAGATCTTCACAAGCATGATGGTTGAATGCTGACTAGTGTTCACCTTTGAAATTAAAATTTCATATATAATGAAAGTTTTTGTGTTGGATTCCAAACAAGGCGAAAAAAAAAGTCAATACGGACCGATGCCATCCTATTTGGTATAAGATGGTTTCTCTCCTCTCAATCGGATTATTTGTACATGCATGTCATAAATCAAACATCTGACGTCTTGTTTAAAGTGTCGAGCTCTTCCCACATGGATCGACCACATTTTGGTATTAAAGACGACGGATGTTTAGATCATTGATTTGAAGTTTAGACGGAAAGATTGAGTAGGACTAATATTAGTCACTTATCATCAATATTAATTTGTCCTACATTGTCAATCTTCTGGATTTTGTTGAACACACGAGAGATTAACATGAATGCAATGCAATATTTGTGATATAAAACAAGAGTCTCTTATGCTTTTATCAATAAATTTTATTTGTCTTCATTCCTTCCAAAGTTTCCAAGTCTGAAATAAAGAAAAAAAAATAGTGGTTTGTCCGAATTCTGCTATGCTATAGCGCCGATGTAGCTATTATTAAACAAACTTTGAACAAAGTTGCGTATTGTAGAACAAATTAACAACAGCGATTGGTTTAAACTCCGCTACACTATAGCACCGCAATCTATCAACACTGACAAATACCACAAACAAAATTATCACACCATTCAATATCCTAACACGAAACAAAATGATACAAAATTAAAAGCTAAAAATCGAATCATATGGTGTTGATGTCGGATTTTGTGTTCAAGAAACATTTCCTATATCAAAAATACTAGTTCCAGATTCTTTTACAATACAAATCTTCTCCTCCTTTTTCTACTAAAATACTATGAATATACATTTATCTATCAACAACCTAATATGTTAGATTGATCAAAATCAATTGAACTTTAATGTTAATAGACTAACGTTATATCAAAAAGGAAGTATGTTTCTACTTTCTAGCAACAAGAAAATGAACATAACCTGAGTGATTGATGCAGGGTTGCCTCATCAGAAGCTCAGTGTTCCTTTGGTACATTCTGATCTCTCTCAGCACCACCATCAGCCTCGAGAGCGAAAGCTTTCCCAGCCAGAACTTAAGGAGGCCACATGAAGCTGAAGCCTGAAGTCACGAGGGAGATGGAGATGGTAAGGCACAAGGGTTGTCTCCAATGTATTTATCAATCAATTTTATTGGTCTTCCTTCTTTCCATAATTTCCAAGCCTGAAAATAAAAATTGAATTGCTTGTAATGAAAGAAACAGGTTTTATGTTACATGTGAATTAGCACCAAAAAAAAAGTAATCATATACTTACATAGCCTATGAGATTATGGGTTTGGTTTTGACTATAGTATCCTCTGCTTCTCTTTCCTGATATAATCTCCATCTACAAAACACCGAAGCTGAAGACATCGGATTTTACTGAAAATAAACCATTGGTAGCATATTCCGGTGCCATGTAACCACTGCACACACATCACATTTTAAAATGAAACCCTATTGACCTTAATAAGGAGAACATGTGTACTATGAATTCAACTAGATTGTGTAAAAGAAACTTGTTTCCTTACTAATGTCCCAACTATTCTCCTTGTGTTTCCTTCGTTTTGATCTCCTCCGAAAATTCTAGCCAGCTGAAATCCGAAATTTTAGGATTTAATTCCTTATCTAGTAAAACATTAGTGGCTTTTAAATCTCGGTGAATAATCCTTAGTCTGGAATCCTGATGAAGATAGACAAGTCCCCTAGCAATTCCACATATAATGTCAAAACGCTTTGACCAATCTACTAATTCACTTTTCTGCTTATCTGTCATATCTCCACCACAAAAGGAAAAAACATCTTTGATTATATATGCTGTAAAAATAGTTAGTATGAAAAACTGTTAAGAGATGCTTAAATAATTTTTAACTACACTTAACAATCTAATTAGACTTATTGGATACATACCAAAAATAAAGGAGTCCAAGCTACTATTAGGCATGTATTCATAAACCAACATTTTTTCCTCTCCTTCAAGGCAACAACCAAGAAGCTTTACAAGATTTTGGTGTTGAAGTTTCGCAATCAATTTTACTTCGTTTTTAAATTCATTAAATCCTTGGCCTGAGCTTGTTGAAAGCCTTTTAACAGCAATTTCCACTCCATCTTCTAGAATTCCCTGAAATTCAAAATTTTCAATTGATAGGAATGTTCATATATACTATTTATTATCCTCACTTCTTAATGTCATAATAATCTATATGCAATTTACCTTGTATATATGTCCAAAACCACCTTCTCCAATTTTGTTAATGATAGTAAAGTTGTTTTCACTATTGTTGACAAGTTAAAATATTTTCAATCTCGTGTCCGATGTCGGTGCGTCATAGTATATATCGTTCTGCAACAATTTCTCTTAAATTTGAAAGGACTTAAACATCATATTTTCATCAAGTGAAAAACTCCCCCATCAAAGAAGCTGAACCACACTAATGTGATTAATTCTATGAACATTAGCACAAATATTTAGACTTTCTATTTTACTTTTGAGAAGGTAAACTACACTTTTTACATTGGTTTGTGATTTCTGTCTATAACACCAAGCAAGTATGAGTATACCGGAAACCGCTGCTGTGGCAAGAGAAACTGTTACTCCCACCAAAACTCCTTTCTTCTTGCGCCCTTATTTGCATTTTCTAAGTTAATTTCACCAAACAGAAAACCATAGTTAGATAAAAATCTCATATAGGGGACACATATATTCAATGATTAATATAACATATCATAAGTGTCATACCCCAATTTTTGAATATATGTGTCCCCT
>Ga0228710_1010022_pt1 | contig 12853 bp, 11 predicted proteins | sample MedpolnodulmetaG_FD_177995 | JGI IMG/M metagenome (GOLD analysis project Ga0228710, IMG submission 177995) | Root nodule microbial communities from Medicago polymorpha collected in Santa Monica, California, United States - pink nodules | ecosystem: Host-associated > Plants > Roots > Nodule...
AAAAAAAAACCCTACCTAAACACTCTACATTAGTGAACTTTTGTGTGTTTGTACTTTTGGGTTGAAGTTCAATGTGGACGGACGAATAAATTGATACATTTAGTGTATGTTTGTTTCTGCATTGGTAAGAATTAGTTTTGAATGAATTGATTCTATTTAAAAGTTAGTTGAATGTAAAATTATTTATGTTTGGATATATTTATGTAAAAGTGAATTAAACTATGAATTTGAGTGTTAAAAAATAATTCTTGAATCAAAAGCTCTAATTTCTAGCTTCAAGTAAAAATAATTCTTTTAAAGAACAACCAAACATATTAGAATTGACGGTCGAATTATCCCTCCGATTCGGATTCTCGGCGACTGATAACCAGGCAGAGTACAAAGCTATAATAGCAGGGCTCGACCTGGCCCAAGACCTAGGTGCCCGAGATGTTCAAGTGAAGACGAACTCTCAGCTTGTGGTTTCCAAAGTGAGGGGCGACGCTCAAGTGAAGGACGCACTCCTCCATAAATACCTGGCCACGGTAAAGAAAAGGGTCGACAACTTTGTCTTAGGGAAATATTGCACATCCTAAGGGAACAGAACACAAGGGCAAACATACTACCCAAACTGGCAAGCACGAGGGCGAGCGGAATAAACCACTCCTTTGTACATGAAACCTTAGAGAAACCAAGTTACGGGACGGGCGCAATGGTGGCCACAGTCGAACCCATTCCGCGAACGTTGATGACGCCAATAGGAATACATTCAAGAAGGGAAACTCCCGGGGTGACCTAACGGAAGCAAAAACAATAAAGAGAAGAGCTTGTAAGGACATAATCATAGAAGGACGATTCTTCAAGAGAGGATTCTCCAGCCCACTCTTGAGGAAGTGCATGAAGGCATCGTCAGCCAACACTTGGGAGGGCGAGCTTTGGCCAGAAAGTTACTAAGAGCAGGATACTATTGGCCCACAATGAAGAATGACGCTATAAAGTATGTGAAAAGGTGTGACAAGTGCCAGAGATACAGGGATGTGTTCAACGCACCGTCATCCGAACTTGGCGCCCTCACCACGGCTTGACTTTTCGCCAAGTGGGGGCATCGACCTCCTAGGACCATTCCATAAGGGAGTCGGCTAGGTGAAATTCTTAATCATGGCGAAAGACTACTTTACCAAAAGGATCGAAGTAGAACCGCTGGCCAAGATGACGACAACAGACGCAATGACGTTCTTTGAATATCCTATTCAGGTTTGGGGTCCCACAAGAAGTGATTACTGATAATGGGACACAATTTGCAGACAAGAGAATGAGAGAACTCATGAAAGAATTGAACATCAAGCAACACTTCACTTCGGTAGAACACCCTCAGATGAACGGAAAAGTGGAGTCCGCCAATAGGATCATACTAAGAGGTTTGAAGAGAAGATTAGAGGAGGCAAATGGAAGCTGGCCCGAAGAACTCTTGCACGTCTTGTGGGCCTACCGCACCACACCACATTCAACCATTGGGGAAACCCGTCTCTGCCTCACCTTCGGAATGGAGGCCGTGATCCCAGTCGAAGTAAAAGAATTAAGTTGGAGGATGGCACACCCGCTCGACCGCTCGACCATAACGCCAACGTAGAAGCCAATTTGGAAGAGCTGGACTACATCGAAAAAACATGGAACTTTGCTGCCCTAATTGAGGCCGCCATCAAACAGGCCACGACCACCCGATACAACAGGAGAGTAAGACCCAGAGACTTCGACCCAGGAGACCTCGTCCTCTGTCAAGCGGACGTGGGCAACAAGAACTCCCGAGAAGGGAAGCTGACGGCCAATTGGGAAGGACCGTACAGAGTCACCTCCAGTACAGGGACCGACGCCTACATCAATGAGCGGCCTCCCAATCCCAAGAACATGGAATGCAGACAAACTTAAACGCTATTACAGCTGAATGTCGGTAGTCTCACTTCATCTTTTAAATACACCTTAACCTTGTTAATATAAGTCATTGTAAATCCGTATTATCAACACTAATAAACGGGCGTCTTTACCAAAAGGAAACACGTTAGTTGCAAATTTGCTCTTGTTTCGTCATTGATAGGACTCAATGCCGCATGTGAGGGTAGCACCCTCGCAGAGGGCGGGCATCAAGGTCTCTACTCTCAAGTAGAACAAAAAGGCCTTGCGTCTGTTGCGGGACCTGCCTCAAGGGCTAGCCATCCCAAGGTAGTGTGTCTCGCCCCTAAATTTGCTAAAGGGGGAACTAAGCCTTGGCCAGACGTGTTCCCCTAGGGACTAATTAAATATGAAGCAAACAAGGTCCCGCCGCATGAAACAAAATGCATCGATGCGGACTGAAAGAGCCATCCGTCGCATGAAATAAAATGCATCAATGTGGACCAAAATGAACCAGGCGCCGCATGAAACAAAATGCATCAACGCGATAAGGCGCCAGTATCTCGCACATGCGCCGCATGAAACAAAATGCATTGGAGCAGACTAAACAAACTGGGCGCCACATGAAACAAAATGCATCAGTGCAACCCGGACGAGACGCTCGGGCAATCCTTCCCAACGTATCATGAAATAAAATGCATACAAACCAAAACATGGCAAGAAATAAAATGCGCGAACAATAAAAAACGTGGCATGAAATAAAATGCGTGAACAATCCAAAACGTGGCATGAAATAAAATGCGCGAACAGAAAGGGAAAGGAAAAGCTCGGGCGGCACAACAACAACAACAACAAAGGAAAGAACAAGGCTTTTAAGCTTCTTTTCATTCAAACATTCAAATCAATTACAAAAGGGGCCGCCACAGTGGAAACTACATCAAAAAGAAAAGGAAAACAGAATTCATGCCCTAAACAATCACTAAGGGGCCACCGAAGAAATGAACAACCGTGAGAAGACTCAAATTGGTGCTTCGACAAACTTGACGAGGAAGGATCCTAACGCCGTCAAACTCAAGGATCCACAATCCTAGGCAAGGACCTTGCCTAATCTCCGTCCTTAAAGCCACGGTCGAAGCTCCTCCTGGCGACCCTCGAATCGACCCGGATAACGAGACGAAACAAAGCGAGTTCTTCGCCTCAACTACAACATCCACTGTCACAGCCAAAAATCCTTGCAAGAGAACGAGGGTTGCCCACAAAATCAACCATTCTAACTCAGGAATAAAGAACCCTTCAAAAAATCTCAACTTCTTTTTCATTCCCGCAAATCATCAAGAAAAACACATGAGATTTTCCTCTATAACCCACACAAAAAAGGGATCATTGCTTCTTCGGGTTCGAGACAACAAGCTTTCGAAAAATGGAAAGGAAAAGAAAATCAAGATGAGGAAGAAGAGGAAAACTCTTTTCGACAAACAATGTCTTAAAGGAAGAAAGAGTTGCGGAGAAAAACAAAGGGAAAATTCTCCTTAAATAGCCTCAAAACTGTCCACGCCAACAGACCAAATTAAGCAACAACAAAGAGCCACAATCTGAACGGTTAACGATGGTCTTGGGAAAACGTAACACAGTCAAAGCCACACACACGTGTAACGTTTTTCTAGGAGCGCATACAACACACGAACCGAACACACGAAGAGAGAAATTGAACAGTTTTCGCATCTTCAAACGTTCCACTTGAATCATTTAAGTGCCAACTACACGTACTAACTCAAAAGTCGGGAGGCATCACTCGCATAGGGAGTCAAAGCTCCCCAACAAAACACTTAAAGGGTCGTCTGACTTAGATCATCAACGGACGCCACACTCTTTGCGGGCGGGCTTCAGTTTCTGATACAACTCATTGAGGGCCGCCAGAATAAGCCGTCGATGAGCGCCTTTCATCGAACGCCTCCTTTCTATGTTAAAGCCATTGAGCCATAAAGGCATCAACGACTTGGGGGCAACTGTTCTGGACCACTCACATGGCTACACGTGTACAATAATACATCGCCTTAAGGCTACGCACCAAAAGGAGCACGCCAACACGCCTGCATCGTGCCACACTAGAGCACACCTCATTGCCAGGATCACGCTACACATGTCCACTCCCACTCCTAATCATACGCCACATAACCCGGAGACGGTTATGCAACGAGCGCGCCTATATAAGGGTGAACTTGTTTCACCCTCAAGGTACACAACCCTTTTCACAACACTTCTTAGACTTTTTATCTCAGTTCCATTACTGACTTGATCGTCGGAGTACTAACGTGTTTGCAGACAGATTTCGTTCCACCGCAGAAGACGCTTCGCCGCCGCACCGGAAGTCGTTACCGATCATCATAGTATTCTCTACAACCGTTGCGACTCAACCGTTCTCACTAGACAGATCAACATTACTATAACGTGCCTGCAGACACCTTTCGTTCCGCCCGTCGCTTGCCGCCCCTATCACCGCGAACCTGTTCAAAGCTTCACCGGAGAAAAATGAATGAAATGATTATTAGTAGCATGACACCATTTATCCACGTGTCTTAAATAATTGAAATTTAAGTGAAAAATAGAAAACATGAGACGGAACAACTCCATCTCCCTTCGCCATCATTGCCACCGCCGTTACCTCCATTTTCGCTGCTTCCAAGTGTGTACGTCTCTCATCTCACTTCTCTGCCCCGTTTCTTTATTTCTTTCTCTATTCATATCCATTATTCTTTATTAAATTCTTGATGCTTTTGTGTGTTGGTCACTTTTTGGTTTGTAGGTCTTAGTTGACTGTACACTCAAAATGTGCGTGTCATTGTGGATGGGGTTTTGGGGTTAGGCAATTATAGTAGAGTGAATTCTGATAGGGCTTTTCAATTTAGTTCCTTTGGGTTTGTCTAGTGTATGTTTCATAGATTATTCGTAGTGTTGTGTTGTTAATTAGAAGTTAAGAGATCAAAGATCAGCAACGTGGATGGATGAATAAATTGACGCCCTTAAGATCAATAGATAATTGTTTTGTCTTTCAATATTTTTTTTTGAGGATGCATTTTTTTCTTTAGGGTATAGAGTTGTGTTTTGGGTCACAAGTGTGTGGTTGGATATGAATATGATATATTTGCAATTTCATTTCTAACTGAGTGTTCCTTCATTCATCAGAAACTAAGTTTATTGAACAACTAATATACATGGATAAAGAGGAATCCCCACAAGTCCCCAGAAGAACGACAAGGTCTTTATCTACGGCATCCACTTCAAATATTGTACCTGCAGCAAAAGTAAACAGCAGCCTTGAATCCCTAACAATTAATGACCTTTTAGTTGGAGGAGACCCCATTAGCCTAGATGATATAGTTTCCAGCTTTCCTGGAAGAAGTAGCCAGATTCATGAGATTTTTCGTCTTTTGGGACCATTGAATTCACCGTTACTTCCTTTGTTTGTGTATGGAGGTGCTTCTACGGGAAAAACCAGTATCGTTCTTCAATTATTCAGACATCTCAATAGGCCTCTTGTTTATTCTAGTTGTAGGACTTGTTATAACCAGCGTATCTTGTTTGAGTCTGTTCTGAATCAGTTACTTCTCCATAGAAAAAATGCTGCCAATTCTTATGCAAATGCTAAGCGCTGTGAAAGACCGTCTGATTTTGTCAATTTTCTTCGCGAAACATTGACCGGTGTTATAAATAATCTGAAGGAGAAATCAGAGAAGTTGATCCCAAAAAAGAAGATACATGGTGGGGGAATGGGAAACATGATCTACTTGGTCTTTGACAATTTTCATCTTGTCAGAGATTGGGATAAAAGCTCGACTATATTGCCCTTACTGTTTAATCTCTATGATATGCTAAAGATGCCTGAGGTTGGTCTGATTTTCATCAGCAATACTTCCCCAGATACCTTTTACACTAACATGGGTTATGTGGAGCCTATCCCCATTTACTTTCCTGATTACACAGAAGGTGATATTCGTCAAATCCTGTTGAGGAACCAAGCGAACCAGAAGTTGTATTCGTCATTTCTCGAGTAAGACATTTATTTTTATCACTAATATCAAATTCCATTTTAAGCTTTACATGATCTGATATATCGAAGAATTTTGTTTCTTTTCATGCAGTGTAGCTTTGAAGCCTTTCTGTAGAATTACTAGGCAGGTTGGTGAATTGTCTACTGCATTAAAGCCACTATTTGGAAAATATTGTGAACCTCTAAGTGATAAGGGAAAAGGAGTTGTCCCTAGTGAAGACATGAAGAGGAGGCTGTTCAATCATATCAAGCCGCATATTGCCTCCTCTCTGAATGATGTATTTAAGGTTTCATCTGCTCCTTTGAGTGAAGTTGAAAAGGGTAAAGAGACGAAACATAAGGGGAATCCGAAGAGATTGGAGAGATCCGAGGAAATCGGTGATATTGATTTTCACATGTCTACTAGTGCAAAGTATCTTCTTATTTCAGCATTTCTTGCCTCTAGAAACCCTGCTACTCTTGATGCTTCACTTTTTGATTCCAAAGGTGGTTCTGATAATCGAAAGCGAAAGAGGAAGTAAGTATGGCGATTTCAAACCATTTTTTGATGCGCTGAAAACAATACTGTGTATGAATTTGAGACTTTAACACTTTTTTATTATTTGAATGAAGCCTTTTGCTGGTTTTGTTTTTCTTTTACTTATTTCCGTTTTCATTTTTTCATGTGAGAAGAATTATTTATTGAAGTTCCGACCATTGTCTGAATGGATTTGTTATTTTTTTTGTAGTTGATTGATAAGATTTAGGTATGTTCCCATAGTACATTCTTATTGAGCATCACTCATTTATTGTTGTCTGAATATGCTTTTTAATCCCTATAGGGCCTCTGAGAAAGCGCTGGAAAAGAAAGAGATGTTGGAAGAGGAACTACTAATGAAAGGACCTGGAACTTTTCCATTGGAGAGGTTGATAGCCATCTTTCAGTGTATTGTTTCTGTTGCAGAAGACCCAGCTGATGAAGATGAACAAAAGAATGAAGAACTAGGAGCTCAATGTGGCAACGGTTCGCTGATGTCTGACGTTCTTTTGCAGCTATCCACTCTCTGTAATGCTAATTTTATTTTTAAAGGAAAAAGCTGTCCAATTGAAGGCTCGACTCGGTATCGATCCACTATATCTGAAGACTTGGTCTTAAAGGTACCATCTTTGTCTCGCTCACTTAATACTCTCATAATTTTGTTGTTGTTGTTTGTGTATTTGAAATTGAAGTTCCACATGTGTAATAAAGAATAATAATTTTGATATTGTTTAAGCAGGTTGCAAGGAGCCTTAAATTCCCATTGTCAAAGTATTTATACAGAAGTTAGTAACCTTTAACATTTAAAGCTTTGCAGAGCTTGGTTCTCAAATTTTGTTCTGAAGATCTACCAAGAGCGGTCTACAACCTTCAATATGATCTACGGTTATTAACAAGAAATGGCTGGATTACTAAGATTGCTCGGAACCAAGCCAATGGTAGAATGGATAAGTATGGCCATTGCAGTTCATTAGATAGATGGAAGGTGTGTATTTTCTAGGAATTAATTTTTTACCCTGTCTTCAATATTGGCCCCAAAAGTGTTTGTAATATTGTTGATTGCAAGTAGTAAAGATCCTGAAATCATGTTGCCCCTAGCTGATAAAATTTGTAATATGGCACCAAATTTGTGCTCTTGCCAAATTTCATATTAACACTTTTGATGTCCTAAAAGGAATGAATGCCTTAGAGTGCATTTGGATGAAGTAATTGGAAAATTTTGAAGAATTTAGAATTTGAGACATGACAAACATTAAGAAATATGACAGTGTGTTTGGATTAGCAGTAAATTTGACAGAACCACAGTGAGAAATCACGGTAGTGCGAAAGCTACAGAGCACATGCATCGTGAAGCTAATGAACGATCTGTTGCCAATCCAACCATACACATGGTAATTTAGATTTTGAATACCAAAATAAAATACTCACACGGTCCATGTTGTATAAAAGAAATGGTGTAAAACACAGCAATACGATAAGCCAGCGCTTAGGAAGCTGCTGCCACCAAGGAGATACTGGTGAACCATTCCCTTCCAATGGAATTGCTTTGCCTGTTCCTTCATCAGATGCCACAGGATCTACTTTCGTTTCATCAATGCCATATTCTTCTGAACTGTAATGAACACAGACTTTATTTATCTTACTAAGCTTTCTTACTCCTAATCCACACACTTCTCGTTGTTCAACATGACTTCTGCTTCTTGCAAAAAGGTTACTCGCAATCTGGCCACCATACTGAACACTAAAAATGCTTCCTCTTTAAAGTCATAGATCCTTTCTTAATTGATATATATTTCCTGCCAATGTCAAAGAGTTACTAAGATCATATTTACAAACGAGGCAACTAAAATCGTGAATCCGTGAAAATAGAGGAACCAAATAGAGGGTTTCAAGAGGAACTAAATCCAAACTAATTTATACAAGTCCTAAAGTAATATCCATGTTTTGCTGAACATCAGCAGCATTACTCTAATTAAAGTGAAGTACAAAGAAAGTGAAACTACAATCTTCTCTCAAACAATCCAATCTGAGTCATTATAATTTCCTTTCCCCTTAATTACTTAATGAGGTTTTAACATGGAAGATTGTTGAAACCACTAAGATAAGATTCGGGTCATTATAATTTCCTTTCCCCTTACTTAATGAGGTTTTAACATGGAAGATTGTTGAAACCACTTGCTAGATGCAAGAAGAAACTTATGTTCACTCTTCACCTTTTGCTGTCATTTAACTTTGAGTTACTTCCTCTGAATTCGTTTTCCTTACGGTAGTATACTGTATACATATTTAAATATGACCCGTCCTTATGGTATCTTTACTCGTTCATTTGTTCATATGGGCATCAAGGACATGAGAAGAAAGATGTTTTCATCGTGTCACATAGAAAGACTTGCTTGGATACAAATATAAATAAAAAAAAGACTTGTTTGGTGGTACTCACACAAGTAGAGAAAAATAAATGTAAAAGAATTTAATCATATCATTCAATTATGTGTGTGTATAAACACTTTTTACTTGTGTATGTGACCAGGAAAGAATTTCTCCATGTCGCAATCTAAAGTTTTTCCAAATAACAATGCTATAATGATTGAGAATGAATTTGAGAACAATCAATTTATTATATACTATGATGTTAACTTACGTTGTAGACCGTGGTTCTATTCTTGCCGCAATTTGTCAAGTTGATTTCAAATAGTTTTTAGTAGTCCACCAAATGGTGTGTTTTGCGTGCAGATATTTGATAGGAGAAAATATATCCCTATGGAGGTCAATTAGTGTTTTTTTCGTTTGTTTGAGTATTTCACTTGTTCACGGTGATCTTAATTGCATATTTGGTTATTAACTCTCCTTTGTTTATTTTTTGAATTCTGCTCTTCTCTCAGCAAGTTTCGCTCCCACCCAACCAAACTAACCAAAATACCCCTGCGTTAATTAACTCACGCAAGTGTAAAATTAACGTGACTTGAAATTACGTTTGTTTTACACATGTTTGACTTAAGTCACGCCGCTTGAGTTAACTCACGCAGGTGTTACACCCCGCGTGAGTTAACTCACGCTAGTACTTTGAGGCAATATCAATATCCCTTACCTTTATCAACACGTGAGAGAAAGTTCAAAGGCAAAAGCAATGATATTCAACCATTTTCTCATCTTGCTCCACTGCTAGGTATTCGGTATCAGTCATCTGAAGACTTCATTTGCCACTTACCAAATTATAACAAGTTAACAACTATGGTACCAAATTATAACAAAGATCCATGATGTATCATAGTCTATCATAAATTTGTTATTCTGCATTATCCATGCTCGAAGCGTAGAGATAAGAACTTAATAGAATTTAAAGTTATGGAATCATGTATTTGTATATAATTGCTAACTTTATTTGATTGGTTCTAGTTAAATTTGGGAGAATTGGAGTGACTTATGATATTTATATATTGACTTTTGTTTTAGTTGCAAACAAAATGGTAACTAGGACAGTGGATCTTCGGTCAGATACAGTCATGAAATCGACTGAAGAAAATACAAAGAGAACACAACCCATTTAAAACTAGCGTGAGTTAGCTGTGTGTGACTTAAATCATGCATGTGTAAAAATTAAGTCACGTTTTTATTACACTTGCGTGAGTTAACTCACGCAGGGGTATTTTGGGAAGTTCAGTTGGGCGCGAGTGATTTTTGCTGGCTAAAGAGCATAATTCTTATTTTTCTCTCCGTGAATTGGTATCTAAGAAAAACCAAATAAAAGCTTTCTCCACGCTTCAAAGGGCTTCATTAGTAGGAAATAAGACTAGAAATTAGTCGAGTCGAACTCGTCTGAGCTGACTAGATAAGAATCGGTTCAGATTGAAACTTGGTTTGAACACGACACTAACATTTTATTTATCTCGAGTTCGGCTCGTATAAAGTTTTTAAGTAATTTGGTTTGGCTCGTCGGTTCAACTAAAAGTTCATCATAACGACATTCTTTTAGAAGAAAGCTAATAAGGTTGCACAAATCAACACAACTTCTACAAATAATGTCTTAGAAATAGCTAGTGATGCTCTCTTAAAAATTGTGAGCCACAAAAAATACAAAATAATTCAACAGAAAAAATGTACTACAACATATAATTGTTTTATCACAATTGAAAAATTAAGAAACTGAGGCTTAACGTAAAATATTGTACAAAATAAAATTGTACGATAAAATTAAGGCTTAATGTAAAAAATGATCAACGACAATGAAAGATGATGAATAGTAATAAGAAGATCAAGAAACAAACAGAAAGAACAAAATAGAAAAGAAAACTACTTGACATACAATGATGAGAGGCAAGGGAGATATGAATGTGGTGAAGGAAAAAAAAAACAAGAGCAAAAGTCTCCGGAGTATAAGAAGGGCACAAGGTTTTTGTTTGATTGTTGAACTTCTCATCTTACAAGTCGGTCTACTAAGGATGAGTTATGCTCAATTTCAATATGGTATCAGAGTCTATTGATCGGACCATCCACCATTTAACTACAGGTACCAAACTCAATATGATAGGCATAAGAGAGTATATTAGGAAAAACTCAAGTCTCACATTTAATCGATATGAATATTTTTTTAAAGGATAGATATGACTCTTGATAAGTCATCAAATACCTAATTGTAGCATGATCGGTATACACAATGAATTTTGTTCCCACAAGGGCACTATGCACAATGATTTTAGTTCCCACAAGGTAGAATCGGAACTTATCAAATGCAAACGCTCAGTTAAGAGCATTTTTAGTGGTGGTGTAATTGAGTTGAGCCTCAATCATTGATCTACTTGCATAATAACCAAAACAACCCATTGCTCATAATTTCAACTAAAAAATCTCAAAAAATATACTCTTTAGAAGATTTTGTTGTTTGGTTAGGAATCTTACTTGAATATCATAACCCTTATTTATTATCGCCAATTTTTTTTTTAAAACTTCAATAAATTTAGAGGGATAAACCCTCAAAAAATAAATTTAAATAGATACTAAAGATAGAAAATATGCATTAGTACGTGTGATAAAGTAAATTGTGTCACTTGATATATGACGAAGTAGTTTTTAACAACGAGTCAATGGTAAAACAAGAGCAACTACCATATATTTAACACGTTTAATACTATGACATCTTCACACTCAACTTTTTTGGCTTTTATAATCCACATTTGCTATGTTTCTTACTAGACGTTCCAATGTGGGACTTAAAGCAATGCAGTGATACAAAATAATTATATTCATTCGTACATTATGCTATGTGAGAATCTAAACCCTTTTTCATTTATTTTGAACTTCAACTTACGGGTAAAATCAATATGGTCAAGTAATGAGGACTTAACCACTAGGATTTGTGTCATTTTCATTTCATTTTCCCTTACAGAATGAAGTTTTAAAATGGAAGATTGTTGAACCCACTTACTAGTTTCCAGAAGAAACTTATGTTCACTTTTCACCTTTTTCTTCCATTTACGTTCTTTCTTTGATTTCCTCTTGAATTTGTTTTCCTAAGTGCAATATACATATTTAAACTTGGATCTTTGACAACATTTCTTTCATGAGGTATAACATTGCAAGGAAAGATGAATTAACAAAAGTTCAAGGTTGATTAAAAAAAAACAAAAGTTCAAGGTGTTTGAGTAATACACTCCTAGTTAGTTATGTTAGATATTAGTATTCTTCAAGTTAGCTTTAATGGTCAATTTGAAATTCAAATGTAAATCTGAGTCATAAATATGTGCAAACTATAGCTTTTCTCTCATCATTTGTATCTATCTATTTATACATTCGATTTAGAAAAGGAAAAGGCTACATCTCCCGACAAAAAACATCTCGATAGTATCCCGAATTACGTGTAACCTTCAAATTGTCTATTTTAATTTTGTTTTCTTTGACACATTTGTGTTATTATCCCGTTTCTCTCTCTGATTTGTTTTCTTCTTCCTCATACCACAACTGCTTCACCTTCCCTGGTTCCATGTGTGTATCACTCGTCCAAAACAAATCATGGTTGTTAATTCTCTAACTCACCACCTCAGTCTCTTCGACTTGCTTCCTTTGCAGTCATCATTTGTCGACGTTCGTCGTCGCCGTTCCTTTGTCCTTGTTCGTTGTTCGTCACCGCCGTTTCATCACAAAACCTCTCATCATCACTTTGATGTAGAGTGAGTTCTATCACAGAACCTCTGATCCACCATCGTCATAGACACTTGGTTGCATCGGTTGCACTATATGTATCTTAATTTGACCCAGTTGGCCATTGACTATAAATCTATAATATCCACAGCCAAATCCTTTGAGGTGTATTTGTTACCTTCATTTTAGATTTAATGGCAGGACATGGAGAAAAGCTGAGTGCATGGATATATTGATTGGTTTTTGTTTAGGCAGCAGGCAAAGCAAGTTAGAAGTTAGAACCCGTT
>Ga0228710_1010024_pt1 | contig 12850 bp, 2 predicted proteins | sample MedpolnodulmetaG_FD_177995 | JGI IMG/M metagenome (GOLD analysis project Ga0228710, IMG submission 177995) | Root nodule microbial communities from Medicago polymorpha collected in Santa Monica, California, United States - pink nodules | ecosystem: Host-associated > Plants > Roots > Nodule...
GAAAATTCAGTGCTACACGTCTGGTATTATTCATCCACAAGATCAAAATGTGGAAGCTAATCCATTGGATTACAATATTGATGCTTTCATGTGTATCTCATCATTGCCATCCTCAAGCAGCCAAATTTCAGAAATCCTTTAGGATGGGAGTCTTAATTAAAGCATTGGTATAACTTCATTCTCAGAATTAATGTATTTAATTATATATGTAATGTATTTGTATTTGTTTTTGTCAAGAGTGTGTGGAGCTTTTATTTATTTGCTAACCTGAACATTGCTAGTTCAGGCACTTACATGAAGTATTTGTATTGTTTTTATTTGAATGGATGAATTGATGCTTGTTGAAGTTCAATAAATACGAAATGTATGTTTAGGTATTAGTTTGTGATTAATCCATAATCATGCTTAGAAGAAGTTAATTGTGTTTAGCTTTAATTTTGGATAGGTTTGTTAGTTTGTTACAAGTGACTTGCACTCTAAGTCATGTATATAAATAGTACTCTTGTAACCCTATATTCATAACAAATGAAACAATAACAACTTTTCATTATTCCTCTCTGTCTCTTTCAACAAACCTCTAACTAACTCTAACCACCTTCATCTTCTTCATCCTCCATCAAACCCTAAATTGAGATTGCTTGCATATTAAGAAATATAGTTGCGCTAATATTAGGATCCATTTGCATGCATGCATGTATGCGCTACATGTGATTGTTAGCTAATTATGTGTCCATTTGGGTGTACTTTAGATTAAGGTTTTTTCTAGTTCAGGCACTTAAATTAAGCATTTACGTCGTTTGGTCCATTGCTCCCTCCCTCCCTCTGACATTTATGGATGATGGACTGAAAACATAATTATTTTATGAAGCCAGGTAGTGTCCTTTAATTTGAATCCTTGTCAATTATGAAGCCATTTACGTAGTTATGAATCCTTGTCACTTAAAGGCTAGTGTCCTTTAATTTGACCTAGGTAGAGGAGACCAGCAGGTATATACTCCAAAAACTTTATGAAGCATGCATTGTATATAAGGTTAAAAAAAAATACTACTCTCAATATCTCATTGGAGATGCTAAATTTTTTATTTTTTTAGAAGATGAGAATATATAACCTTAAGTTTTACTAAATTATTCTGACCAAGTATTGATGTACTACATGCCTCCGGTCTCATATATACATACATACATTAATAAACCAACAAAACTATATTTAAATTCATTTGATAATTGATGTATCTAATTTAAATTATAAATCAGATACATTTTAAATTCAATTAATCTGGAAAAAAAAATTTCCTTAAATGTGAGAGTGAGATTGAGATTAGAGTGAGTATGTATCATCAAGAACGTTCCCTTGAAAAAAACAAGAGTGTATAGGTACACTCTATATAGGGCGTGCAGAGTGTGCACCTGCACATTATAAACTTTTAAAAATTTGTACATATAACTCGTATTTATATTTTTTTCCACACACAAAATTTTTATTTTTGCACTCCGAATCTAAGAGACTCAAACTAGAAGTGTAAGAATCAAACTAATGACTCCATAAATCAGAATATTCAATCTAAATTAATTAGATTAGTTCGGTTTTGTTTTTCATATATAGGTCCAAACCAACATATTGATTTAGGTTTCAGTTTCATGTAATTCAAAACTGACGACCCAAAGTTTAAACTGAACAATTATAATTTTTTTTATTTCACAATATAATATTAGGGTTAATATTTTGCAGAGAGACTTTTAGTAATGTTATTAACAGGTCTACAAAAAATTGTTTAAAAATTCAAGAATTTAAGTATAGTTAAACAAATTTGGATTAAGAAGGTACTAAAACTAAATGCAAAAACTTTTTATAGGGACTAAAAAAGCTATTAAAATTAAGTAAGGACTAAATTTAAAAGGTCCCAATTTTATAGGGATCAAAAACATATTTAACCCTATTTTTTAATCATTATATACTATCTTTCTCATTTAATTTTAGCTTATGTTATCGTTTTGGGAAAATTACACTGACCTCCCCTAAAATATCTTTAAATGACACAAACACCCCCTATAGTTTTATAATAGATACAAACCTCCCTCAAAGTCTCTTAAATAGATAAACACACCCCCTTTAAATTTAACACCGTTAACTATTCTGTTAAAAGTAAATCCCCTACTTTTCTGTTTCAATTTTGATAATAATCTTCATCCACTAAACCTATATTTCTGCCATTTTTGTAATCTTTTTTTTATTTCAATTATTTCAAATCTCAATTGTCATAGTTCAGTGCTTTCATTGAAGAACACTCCATAAAAAGTCGTTAACTCTTGTATGAACAATGTATTGTTTTTTGCACAGCAATTCTGCCCACTGGGTGTTTGTTATTATGTGTGAACATTGGCTAACGAAATGAAGCAAATCAACCCCTCCCCCGATTGAAGCCCTTGTATTACATATGGTGTTGAATTTAATCAATTGTTGCTGAAACCAAAAGGCAATAAATAAACTCAAATATGTTATAAATACACACACGTGAACAACATATCCTGAAAATTGGAAATTTAAAGAGAAACACTTGTGTTTCATGTATTTTGTGTTGCTTCCATGGATGAAGGAAATTTTTAGGTGTTGATTGTAGGGTAGTTAAATTCAGATCAACAAGAGGCATCATTGTTTTACAAAGTATTTTGACAGAATCTAAATAGTGTAAAACAATAAGGGAGGTCAATGTTAAATAAGAAAATAGAGGGGGTGTCTTTTTCATTTAAAGAGACCTCAAGGGAGGTGAATGTATTTTTCCTATTGTTTTAAAAGTTTAAAAAAAAGTATTTGGAAGGAGGTTTAAGCTTTGTCGTGTTTCTTAAGTGTGATGTTGTAACATTTAAAGAAACAATATATTTGCTTTTAGAATATTATGCTGAAGACCATATTGGATCAGCTGAGTGTTTAGCCCGAATTGTTCATCAAACCCATGCTATTCTAAGGTTATATAAAGGAAGACTCTAAACCTAAGAAGACTACTGAAGCTGCAATTCTGAAAGTGTCAACTGGGGCTTTAGTCTGTCCATTGTTGTTCGTGAGCCACTCTAGTATCACCTTGATGCTAGAGTTGGACTGATAGTTGAGTTGTAATTGTGAATCACTCGTAAGTTTTTAAGAAAGAGTGGATTCTGTTTATTGGAGTGTGTCTCCATCTTGATTGTATTTGTTGCTATCAATGGTGAGTGATTTAGAGGAAGTGAAAGGAGTCTAATATCTAGGTGTGTCCTAGATAGAAATATCACAGGTAGTGATTAAGTGCGAATGCAAGCAAATCGGAGGTTGTTTACATAGGAATTCAAACTAATACTATTATAGTGGATTTCCTTCTTGGCTTGAATGTCCCCAGATGCATGTGATGTTGCATCGAATTGGGTTAACAGATAACTTGTGTCTTTTACTTTCAGCAATTTACTTCAAGTTTGTAAATTGTTAAATTTGTGTTCTTATGATGTCTTAACATTACATTCGACATTCCTAGTGTCTTGACATTGTGCTCGACATCTCTTTACTGCGTGCCAAAATTTCAATATATATATATATATATATATATATATATAATTATTAATTGAAGTTTAATAGTTTATATCCCTTTGAGTTGTGATACGTTAGAGAGAATCGAACCCAAAACTTTGAGATGAGCACACTGTAAGGTCTAAAAACAACACCACAATACCAACCCAAGTGAGTTTAATAATAAATTAATATGATCAAACATTTGTAAAACTTATATACTCCCAATTAAATTCTATGATATTATGATATAGGGAAATGCTAACGAGTGCCCTTGAGGCGTTGGTTAAAGTACTAAAATAAGAAAGTTTGCATTAAAGGTTTCTATTAAACTTAATTATTGCTATGACAAAAGTAAAAACTTGTATTTCTAAGATAATGGTTTCTATTAAGGGTTTCCTTAAACAATGCTCTTAAGACACTCGTTGGCAATAAGACCCTTAGTTTTAATCATTCTCTCTCATCTAACATTATATCAAAGACACAAATGACACTAAAAGTCAGTAACACTAAGGGTATGTTTGGATTGAAGGTTTAGAAGGGGAAGGGAGAATTTACTTTTCTTTTTTAAATTACAGACTATATATATAACATGTTTTTCTAAAATAAATTTAGTGTGATTGAATTATTATATAATCCTTTATAATGTTATTATTTTAATTTTCAAAAAAAATATTTCATAGTGTGCGTAATTTAAATACGAAAAATAAGCTCGTCACCCCCTCCCCACCAATTTTAATTTTCAAAAAAAATATTTCATAGTGTGCGTAATTTAAATACGAAAAATAAGCTCCCCAAACGCACCTTATAATAAAATCCAAAAAGTGAAATCCAAGAAAGACAGATTGCTCTTTTCAATCACAAGCTATATCTTTCGGGCGGAGAGGTCGATATTGAAATCATGAGCTTTTTTTTGTGTGGAGGGATTGAAATCATGAGCTGATCGTTATGTAAATTGTATACCCCTTTTCAATCATTCAATTTTGTTGCAAAAAAATTGTATAGACAGAAAGTTCACAAAAAACCTCGTGCTGACATGCAAGCCTTTTTCCTCAATAATTTTTATAGGACGCATGCTATATGAACAATCACACTTTTGAGACACTCTAAAAGAAACCACTTTTGAGACAATTGTGAAACAACAAAAAAATATAATTTTTTTTTAAGTATTTGACATGAAAACCAAAGCAATAGAGAGATAATAAAAATACGGGAAATGCTAACAAATGTCATAAAATCATTTATTCAGAAGCTCAAAGTAAAAACTTTATCTTAAAATCGTATATTCAACCTTTTGAAATATTAAAAAGCAACTTGTTCTACATAAAATTTAACAATTGTTTTTATTTTCGAATTTTTAACAATCAATGTATGAGAGAAATAATTATTTCAAAAATTAACATAAAATAATTATATAATATCATTTCTCATTTTATAGAATCCATAAATATGGAAGTGGGAAAAGTTTACCTCTACCTTACCTCTTACCCCTAATAATTACTTAAACAAATAAAAATAAGGTGATATTTATGGTGGAAAGTGTTGTTACTTTTCTCATTGTTTCTTATGAAAGGAACCTGCAAAAAAGTATCTAAGAATTTTGAATGAGAAAATTAAAAGTTATAAATTGATTTGTAGATACTTTTTTACATATTCTTTTCATAAGAGTTAATCATATTAAAGACATGTCAAATTAAACACTAAATGTAAAAACCTCTTTTAACCTAAATTTGGATATTGTTAACTCTTTTTTTGGTCATGTAAAGATATCGACAGAATTCCACTTTTCTAAGATGAGTATCATTTTCAATTTGGGGGTTAAACTTCAACTCCTGAATGCAATATTCATATCAAATGAGTTATGTTTACGATAACTGATTCGCCATATTATGAGAGTCTATCTTTAATCATGTATGGTAGATTTTTTATTTTATATAAAAATATTTAGCTCATTCTTAAAAGATCTTAAAGAAGAGAAGTACTAAAGAACCGGGTAAAAACATGGATTCACGTTTGGATTGAATCTTTCAATTTAAAAATCATTTTCAACGCTTATTAGTGGTAAATATTATTTAAAAAGTATTAAAGTTAAAAAAAAATACATCAATAAATTGAATTGTAGGTTTAGGAGTGTTCGTAATGCGTTTGGTTCAGCTTTGAGGCTAAAAATCATTCAAATCGTAAAATAAAAAACTATGCGGTTTAGTTTGGTTCGGTTGACTTTTAAAATAAAATCTGAACCAAACCAAATCAAATCAAACCATTGTGGTTTGAGTTGGATTGGTTGGTGCAATTTTTTTTTAGATAATACATTTTTTTAACATTAAAATCAAGGTAAAAAGCTATATAACACAACTGCTTTTTGGCAATGTTTCCAACGATGTTTTAAATTTCATCAAACATTACAACTTTATTTTCATCTAACAATGTTCCCAACAACATAGACCAAATAAAAAACGTGGACAAAAGGTAATTATATTCTTTAAGAAATGCAAAAGATTAAGATTTTATCATTCTCTAAAAGTTCAAGCACAAATACATTTCTTAAAATAAAAAGCGAAGAAGAAACTTAGCAAGAAAAAAAAAATGTCATTTTATAAAAGGTTCCATTGAAATTCTATGAGTATTGGTCTAAGTGACATACGTATAACTATAACTAGTATTTTTCTTATCTAAGACTTAATTGTTGTCACTTGTTGAGATGTACACTCTAGAGGGGTAGAGGAGAGGCTTGAAAACAGTGGTGAAGATTATTAATTTGGGAGGATGAGCAGTTGGGCGAGTGTTATGAGATGTTAAATAACACTTTTTTACATGTTGGTGTTAATGATAGGTAGCGATGGCATTTACATCTCGACAAAGGATACTCTATTGGTGGTGTTTATCCTATGTTGACCAGGATGAAGCCGGTTGTTCAGGAGGTTCCTAATAATATCATTTGGAATAAATTAGTTCCATTGACAATGTCTCGTTTTGTTTGGCGATTGTTACATAATCGAATTTCTCCAAAGGATATTTTAGCTAGGCGAGGAATCATTTAAACTAATGCTATTTTTTGTGAGCGGTTGTGCGAAGGAGGGAAGTATGACCATATGTTTCTTGAATGTGAATTTTTTTAGTGTATTTAGGATCTAGTTATGTAATGGCTCGAAATTCATTCAATGAACCCGTTATATTTGTCTGATCATCGTATGCAATTTGGTAATTTAGACGACACCTCCAAAACAATTCGGTCTTCGCTAAATATAATTTGGTTAGTTTGTATTAGGATTTTTTGCAATGAAAGGATTAGTTGTATTTTTCAATGCAAGGAGGAATCAATTCTTCACTTGTCCGAGAAAGTCAAATGTCTATCATTTTGATGGTTGAAGCTTATATACATCACACTCTAGAAAGAAAGGAAAAAAAAAAGTACTGATATATCATGAATTTAGTGTGATGTATTTAGCTTTTGATCTTCATCTTTGGTCGCTTAATATTATTTTGTGTATGAGTTTTGTCACATAGTTTTTCAGCTTGTTGGTTTTATATTCGGTATTTTGTCACATAGTATTTTGTATTCTTAATTTCTATTCTTACACTCTTTGTGTTGGTTATTGACTTTTTGTTTGATTAATATATTTGATTTTGGCTTGTTAAAAATAAAATCCCTTAATTGTTTGTTTCAAATTTTTCTGTAAGTCGACTCAACAATTTTATGGCGGGCCTTACAAAACAGCTATTAGGTCTTATTTTGCATTTAAATCGGTTTCCGCTACAGTAGAATATTATAGAAGGTTCATCTTTCTTATGACCCATGCACGTACAGATTCCATGGCTTTCCATAGTCTTTAGGTCACATGGAATTCAGCAAAAAGTGAAAAAGAAAATAAAAAACGGCCCTATAGTTAAGTACCTAGCAAGCAAGCCACACTCTAGAAAGAAAGGAAAAAAAAAGTACTGATATATCAACATTTTTTTGCTTGCTACATACATCACACTAAATTCATCCAGATAGAGGATTTATCTAAGATATGCCACCATATTGGTGGTTTCAAAGATGTTCCACGTTTAATAGTTAGGAATGTTCCAATTCCAATTGATAAAATTAAGAAGTGAAAAACTGATTTAAAAAAAATAGTTCAAAATTAATATTTTTTTAGAACCGATTTGGTTTAATTTTCAGTTCACAACTCTATAACTGAACCAAACCACTGCTATTGATATGTAAACTAATGTTTTAGAAATACGTGTGCTGAGAAATCAAGGGCTTCTTTGTGTGCGTTTTGTGGTGTGGAGGAGGAGACTTTTAGTCACCCTTTTGTTACATGTGGGGTTGCGTCAAGGGTTTGGAAAAAGATTTTTAGATGGCTTGGTGGGGAGTTGGTCATTCCTAGTGATTTATTAGCTGTTTTTGAGGGGTGTTGTGTGTTTTCTAGGAGGGAGTATTATGTCTAGTTTTTTGTTGATCTGACACTCTGTGATGTGGTCCTTCTGGTCTGCTCGTAATGATCTGGTGTTCTCTGGTAGGACGATGGATGTAGAGCATTTGGTTGATAAAATTCAGTTTACCTCTTCGCACTGGTATTTTGGGAGTCACTCTGGTCATCCTTGTTCCCAAATGAGTGGGTGGTGGAACCATAGATCTGCTTGGACTGATAGGTTTCTGGGAGGAGTTTTGCTTGGGTGCCTTTGAACAGGGATTCCGGGTTGGTTTGTTTTCTTTATATCTGCTCTTGGGGTAGTAGGCTTTTTCCATCTACCTGGGGGTGGGCTTTGTTTTTGGATGAAGTGTTCCTTGCTTGCCTTTTAGCGGAGGTGGAGTGCTTCTCATATCTCGTCTTTGGGTGTGGGTGTTTCTCTTACCATTGGTGTTGGTTGGGTGTTGTCTTTTCCATTTTCAATTTCGATCTGCGGTTTTTCTGCGAATCCTAATCATTTGTATTATTGACTTAATTTAACTTTTATAATATTCTTCTTGCCATTAAAAAAAGAAGAATAAATACGTGTTCTAATTCACATTTCACATTTGTGTATCATTCCAAAATCCAAGCATTACCTTGTCATTTTGGAACTTTGGAACCAAATTGTTACTTAGTGGATTCATTTTGGAACTCTTTTAATAGTTTTATGGTGGGCTTTGTTTTTGGATGAAGGGTTCCTTGCTTTTCTTTTAGCAGGGGTGTAGTGCTTCTCCTATCTCGTCTTTGGATGTGGGTATTTTTCTTTCCATTAATGGTGTTAGTTGGGTGTTGTCTTTTCCATTTTCGATTTCGATCTGCGGTTTTATTGCGAATCTTAATCGTTTGTATTATTGACTTGATTTAGCTTTTATAATATTCTTTTTGCCATTAAAAAAGAAGAAGAAATATGTGTTTTCTAATTCATATTTCACATTTTTGTATCATTCCAAAATCCAAGCATTACCATGTCATTTTGGAACTTTGGGACCAAACTGTTACTTAGTGGAACCATTTTAGCCACTTGGAGTATGTTTTGTTGGCTCATTACTACCTCCATTTTTTATCTTTTGATGTTTTCGGTCTTGGCACAAGTCTTATGGAGTAATTAAAATATAGAAATATTTGTATGTTTTGGACTAAAATATTCTTATTTATTAATAATTTCACATGTGATAAGTCAAAGGTCACAACTCTTTTAATAGTTTTATGGTGTGTTTTTCAACAAGAGTAAAATTGAAAAAAAAAAATATTAAATATACTAAAATATCAAATATATTGGAATATAGTTGATGTTTTAAAACATCAAAAGAAAATGAAGGTATTAAGATGGTGATGATGTTCATAATCTTCGTGAGTGTCGTTATTTTTATCCAATGTGGTTTTTCAACTCAGCAATTTTTAAGTAATATCAAATATTTTGGAATATAGTTGATGTTTTAAAACATCAAAAGAAAATGAAGGTATTAAGATGGTGATGATGTTCATAATCTTCCTGAGTGTCGTTATTTTTATCCAATGTGTTTTTTCAACTCAACAATTTTTAAATAAAAATGAAAATGGATTTATTTATGCATGTATGAAAAGATAAATGACTTAATTGTGACAAAAATTATGAAGGAGTTAAGTGTTACAAATAAATAAGATAAAAGACCTATGAAGTAATTTTGCATGTAAGTAACTTTATAAAATTATATTTCATTTATGATATAGGGAAGAGAAATTAAAGAGTTGAAAGAAGAGAGATTGTTAAATATTAAAGGTACTAGACTTTTGACCCGTGCGATGCACGGATCCTATCGACTATTATAATGATCAATAAGTTATATTTGCCATGTGTCATGTATGTGTCTATCGAAAAACACAAATGTGATTATTAGATGATTGTTTCCATCATGTGCAAATTTGAACATATTAAGAAGTTTAAAATAATAAATTTGTATTTTTTTAAACAAAACAATAAGTTTGTATTGAAACGTACATTTTATATTAAATGTATAATTTTTTTATTAAAAATATATTTTTCAATTTTTTTTTACTTATAGTTGTTTTAACATGTGCAATGTTGCACATGTTAGACAAATCCTTATTAGATATACAATATAGTGATAAAATGTGCCTTAATATGTTCTTCAACGACGTATGAATCGTACCAAATTTGTAACGTATTTGGAAACATAATTTATTAAATGATTTGCTTTCATTTGATAATAAAAAAGAAAAATAAGAACTATTGCCTAATTTAGAGTAAACCCAATTTATAGCCATATAAAAAATGAAAATGGTAAATAAGCACAAATTGTATCACAATAATTAAAGTTCGATTAAAAAATGTGGTCAAATTGCAGCTTAAAAAACTGAATAAAAACTAATTATTTAGAGTACAAAGTTAATAATACATATCAAAAGCAATTATATAACCTGGTAGATCATTTATCTTTGCCTCATTGCTTTAAGTTGACAACAAAAAAACTGAATTTGGATGTCCTTTTATAAAAACTGTTCGAACCGAATATATAAGTATATATCTATATGTACTTATTTATTTTACATGTATACACTGTTTTTGCACTAAATATACAAATTTATTGTATATTTAAACCGCATTATAACTGATCCATATGAAACCGCATTAAAATACCTAGGAAATCCTTTTTGGAATGGTTCATCCTAAACAAAACCAAACTAAAATTAAATAACATAGTGGATCGGTTGAGTTTTGTCTTTAAAAGTGATCTAAACCGCATTGCGAACACACATAACTTTTTTGTATAGCTTCATGAACGTGATAAGTTAAAATTCCTCTTTATAAGTGAACAACTTATACACACATTAATATTCTTGAACTTAATTTAAAAGTACCCTATCAAAATGTTCATTTTTCTGAAAGCAAATTGGAATCCAAATTATATAGTTTCAAACATCACTATTATTTCTCAAGTAATGATTGACTAATGTAATTTTGATGAGATTATTGCAAACTCTCTTCAAATATAGATCTGATCCAAAGGGGTTAAATTTACAACTAACTTCAAGTAATCATACATATGATTAGTGTTTCAAGTAACCATACATACGATTAGAGTAGTAATCAATAAAACTTGTAGTATTAAAAAATAGCACATTAAAAAGGATTTCGAAAATAGTATTTAAGAATAGCAAAAAAGATTAGCAAAACCAGGACTTAGTAGGATACACAACATCCATATGAGAAACAATGTAATAAAGAAAGAAAGAAGCAACTACATAAGGTTGATACAACAAAGATTAAACAACATACAACATTAATATTAAATCTCTGTGTGTGTGTGGTACTTGAATTAAGTCAATTGTCCATTAAGCTCATTCCTTTCGTGTTCTTCATTGACATTCATCACTAATAATGATAATTAATGTGCATGTCTATTTCCAATGCTAATTAATTATTTTGTTATATAACTTCCAAAATCGGTTTGAATGTCATCAGTACACATTTATATTGAGTTTGTATATTCCAATGGACAATTAAAACACACATTCATTTGCATTAAAAGGATTTGAGAATAGGAGGGAGTGAAATCGTAATTCAAAATTGCTTTAATGTTGTTTTAACAGTCACAATTGCTTTTAAATGAGAGAGTCAAAGGATATTATGAATGATGATAGGAGTGAATTTTTGAATTTCTAATAAATAGAGTACCTAGAATATGATGCCATCCCAATTTGACTTGAAACAGATTTTTATTTAATGACAAAAAATTTGAAATGAAATGAATTTATTGCGTGTTAAAGGGATGAGGAAGTCAAAGGCGTGAATTATTTGCGTTGGAATAGGAGGGAAAAAGCTAAGAATAAATTCAGATCGGTTGATTAGGAAATGCTCTCAAATTTGAAATGAATTGTCGTGAATTAAATGCAATAGAATATTTTCAAATCGGCTGATTAGGAAATGCTCTCAAGTTTGAAATGAATTGCCTTAAATTATTTAATGAATGAAATGAATTGCAAAATAACAACACGGTCAAACCTGAGAAATTGTCAAACAATTTGAAATGAAATGAATTTATTGCGTGTTAAAAGGGTTAGGAGGTCAAACCTGAAATTAAATGCGTTAGAATGGGAGGGAAATTGCTAGGTTAAATTTAGGGTTAGGGTTAGCTTGACCAGACAAGTTTTAGTAAGTAAGATTGTAGAAAAAAAATCATTAATGTTTCAATGGTATCATAAAACGACTTATAAACTGAGACAATTTTTTTTCAAAACGACTTATAATTTGGGATTAAGAGAGTAAAATAAATATAAGAAAGGTCATGCTAGCATGTGCTCTAAGACTTTGTTTGGCAGATGGGAATGAAAGACTTTGGAGGGGTGGAAATATAGGAGAAATTGGTAAAATCTTTTACATTTTTTGAAAGAATGATTTTTTTAGAGAATGATAAATTAATACTTATGATTAATATATTTTAAAATTTAAGAATGTTATAACTACATACATTAAATTTGAAAAATTCATGTAAACTCTAAAAAAAAACACCCAAAACCCTCATTCAATACAATTTTTGAAAACCACAAATGAGGAGGGTTTTGTACAGGCACAGATCTAGGTACTGTAAATTGGGGGCAACTGCCCCCACTATTCTTCCGGTTATATTTGCTAAATATTTGATATTTTAATGATTGCCCGTTTTAAAATAATATATTGCCCCCATTAAATGAAAATTTATACCATAAAAATGAGTTTCGTTCAATAATTTTATAAAATCAAACGTGTAAAGGCAATTGAGATGAAATTTTCAATAATTTCTACCATATTTTTTAAAAATATAAATACACATAAAGAACAATTTTAATTTATAGATGTTGATGATGAAGTAGATAAAATAGTCACAAGGAAGGGGGG
>Ga0228710_1010025_pt1 | contig 12849 bp, 11 predicted proteins | sample MedpolnodulmetaG_FD_177995 | JGI IMG/M metagenome (GOLD analysis project Ga0228710, IMG submission 177995) | Root nodule microbial communities from Medicago polymorpha collected in Santa Monica, California, United States - pink nodules | ecosystem: Host-associated > Plants > Roots > Nodule...
GTTATTTGACCTAACAAATTTAAATAATTCCTATAAATTGAGATTTTAGAGAACAACCTCGGTTCTTTCCAAAAAAAAAAAAGGAACAATTTTGGTTCCATTCCAGCAGTCTTTTTCTTTTTGTTGCATCAAGCCGAACCAATTCCCGAACAGTTGATCAGGAATCGTCGCCGTGTTTTCCATAACTCACCAAAATCATTACGCTGTGTCATGGTAAATTCCTCTCAATCATTGGTTTATTTTGTATTCTTATTTCATCTTTTTTGATTCAGTTTTCTGAGAAACCTTACCTTGGTGAAAAACCTGTTTATAACTTTGGCAATAAACAGCTTAGCATAATCCCTTTTCATATAGGGTTCGTTTGGATTGACTTATTTTTGAGCTTATGAAAAATATCTTATGCAAATAAGTAAGTTTTTATTTTAATTTATAAGTTCTCACTAACGAAAATTGTATCTTCCTAAATTGTTTTTTCATAAACTACCTTTGCAAGCTTATGAATAATACATAAAAAGCTTATTCATTTGCATAAACTGTTTTGTTTAAGTTCAAAAATAATCCAGTTCAAATGGAGCCGTAAATGGTTATAAATAAGCTATTTCTATAACACAAATAAGTTGTTTTCAGCTTATTTCCATATCTTCTGGATAGCTTATAGAAACAGCTTATAGATTGTACAAAAATAGTTTGACTGATTTTATTTTATCTTTGTGTTATAGAAATAGCTTATTTATAACCATTTACGGGTCCATTTGAATTGGCTTATTTTTGAACTTAAACAAAACAGTTTTTTGTACAATCTATAAGCTGTTTCTATAAGCTATCCAGAAGATATGGAAATAAGCTGAAAACAACTTATGAACATGGCATAAGTTGTTTTCACAAGTTTTCACAAGGGCTTATGTAAGCAGATAAGCTCAAATAAGTTGATCCATAAAGTCCCTTACTATTAGGCATTTAGATTTAGCTTTAATAGAGGTTGGTGGACTGATTTATTTCTTGCAAAATTTGGTATGCCCAGGTTAAATTATTTTGTCTTTTGATAAGTTCATAACTTCTATGTTTTTTTAGATTTTCTTGTAAAAAATTTCAAAGTGAAATTCTTGTCTAATTTTCTTTCCTCTCTTACCATAGAACCTGTAATTCTCATTTCTTTCTTTCTTTTAATGTTGATATATTAATTTGCATACCCAGATATTTCATTATTTCATGTTGTTGATTGAGCGGTAGGTATTTCATCATTTTGGTGGATTTTGTATATTTTGGTTTGAAATGTGTTTTAGCTAATCATTGCGCAGCGGCTTTTGTTCTTGAATGGAATATTGAATGTTCTTCTAGATGGATTGTGTGGTATGATTGTTTACTCTAATACAGTTGATTTCGGTATAGATTTTAGGGTATATGATCCTCACCCCCCCCTGGTGTCAATATAGCAACATGGTAGGACTCTAGGTTTGAGCGTAAGCCCGACAACTAAGATGAATAGGGGATTAGTTGCTGACGTGACATTAGAGCCACTCCACTCCATTAGTGAGTGGGAATATGAGGGCAGCAAGGGTAGTGAGGGAATCAATCATTGACGTTTATTGTTGATGGTTAATTAGGACTTAGGAGAGTAGTTTCTCTTTGGTTAGGAGCATTGTGCTGTGGTTAGGAGTTCTTCAACTCTGTTTTATCATTTCAGTTTGCATTTCTACCATTTTAGAGCTCTTGAGCTCATCTCTTTTCATAAATAATATACGATTTCATTGTCTTGAATTTACTGGTTCTATCACAAGGCCTGCTATAAAAATACCTTCTGCCTGCACTTTATAATCATAGGCACATCGCCGATGCTTTTACGAGTGGCATTTTTGTAGCCTATCCATTTTAGGTATGTTTTGAGCTTTAGGATTACTATCCTTATGGCTGGAGAACTGGTGGGATCACGTTCGATTTGTAGTCCTCTGGTGCCTTAGTCTCAATTTTCTGAATCTGTCTTTCCGGACAAAATTTCTTTATTTAATTTGGACTTCATTATCTTGGGTTATTTTTGTGTCTTCTCACTTTTTTATTTATGGCTATCCAATTGGCTGTGTTTATGTTCTGCGCAGAATAAGGTAGTGTATATGCTCTGTCTGTAGAATAAGTAACTACATGGTTTAGTTACAAAAGTTAAATGGTTAAATGTATGCTGGAATGTCCTTCCCTTTATTAGGACACACATGGCATAGAGTAGCACATGGATTGACACCTGACATTATGGTTAAACATTTTTTTTAACTGGTATCGGTGAATCTGTTCTTGGTCACAAGGAATAATGAAGTGTCGTTGATTTCTTTTTAGCATTCATGGACCTTGATACGACAATGTCGAAATTAAGTAACCACAACCACAAGAAATTAGAAAGCCAGCTGGTTGTGGCTGCTTATTGCAATCTTAAGTTTTCTCTATATACATCTTCTGAAGCTATGAGTTCTACTATGACTATCATTTTGCTGAACAAGATCATGACTCAGTTTAGTATCTAATTGCATATATTTTCATGAAACGTAACAAAATTTTGGCCTGCATAATAACTACGATAATTCTTAGGATATATACTTGACTTTTAAGCTTCCATTCTGAGATACAATGAGCTCTTTTATGGTGATTTATTGGTTTGTGGATGTTTGTTTGTGTGGTGAATGCAAGAACTTTGTTTTTCAATGTGCAAACAAGGACTTGATTTCGGTCTATCTACTTTTCATGTTCGGAAAGTGCAGTGCAAAAGTGGATTCCCTTGATAATTTAAACGGTAGTAATACCCTTGATCAAATGATGGATGACGGAGCTACTCATCAACCTGCAGCACAAAAACCAGTATGGTGTGAGAGAAAACAGGCTGTAGTACAAGAAGAAATAAGGAAAATGAATCGTTTGCCTGCAAACAGTACCTATGTTTCACATCGTTTAAAAGTTCTGAATAAAATTCTGCAACTTATGTCAGTTCAGGTAGGCCATTAACTCTTTGTCCATCAGCTATGGGTTGTTTGTCATACATCTTTCTATTTACTTATAGGAGTTTCAAGATAATGTTTTTCAGCCTAAAAGTGATATATGTCGGTGAACCTTGAATGATTAATTGTATTAAACTGTTACCCTTTTATTTCAGAGAACTATATCTCAGGAGCAGGAGTTGGAGTTGCTTTTTGCTGGTTTGTCTTTGTGAAAGAATTATCAACAAATGGTCCTGGGAGTATGTTTCATTTTGTTTTGTTTTAGCATGCTGGGCTGTTCATACTAGTAGACTGATTGATTATAACTTATATAGGCTATCTATGATGTATATTAGGCGCAGCCGCGCAGGCATGCTTGAAGGTTATTACTTAGAGTTTAATTTTCATAAACTGTTGGTATAAAATGTTTTACACTATCAGCGCATCACAACCAAATATGTGCGTGACTTTCAAGTGGTTTGTGTAAAAGTCAAATGTTCCTAATGATATGATATTTATGATTGTTTGACAGTATAAATCTCTTTACACTAGTGATAATGTACAATGCATATGAATTAAATCCTATAACTTGTTAGCATTTTCAAGCACTATTGGTGCTTATCATGTTTTTGTTTGATATAATAAGGTTTAAACTTTGAATATATTTTTGGTTTGTACATGCATGTTCATGTTTTTTACTTTTATCGTTGTAAATATTTTTTAGATTCCCTCCCTCCAAAATAAAAAACTCTCACTTTTGGTTGCTACCGTCAACTTCTATTACTCAAATGATGTCCACTTGGCAACTGTGATATGGCATATTTATCTGATGGGTTAATAGTTCTTTGCCCTATGTAATATAGGTCATTTTCGGTTTTCCCCTTGTAAAATATTTTTTTTGAATTTCGTCCTTATAATTTAAAGATTTTTTGGTTTTGGACCTTCATGGAAAATTTCACCCCCTGTAATTTGAGCAAATTTAGGTTTACCCCCCTTGTAATTTGAGAAAATTTCGGTTTATCCCCTTTTAATTTGAGCAAATTTCGACTTACCTCCTGCCATATCTTCGATTTTGTACAGTCAAAATTCATGAAGGTCCAAAACAAAAAAACCTTCAAATTACAAGGACGAAATCCAAAAAAAATTATTTACTGTAAAACCGGAAATGATTTATATTATAGGGGGGTAAAACACTATTAACCCTTATCTGATTTAGCATCCATATCACATCAAACTCAAACTTGAATGTTTTGTTTAACAGAATGGTACTCATGGAGTTTGGTTGAGTGCCTATCTATCTTCTAATTTAAATGTCAAGAGGTGTGTTTAGGTGACTCTACGTTTTAAGCACCAATTTGAATGTAACTGAAACAAACCACCAATTCAAATCCATTAGCAACAACTTCACAAGCATCTGTTTGAAGAATCGGACACTGTTTGCACGCCAACGTTTGTTCGAAGTTAAGCTTGGTGTTGACCAACAAACCCAAACTATACACTAAATATGAATACTTTTACTCAAAACAATTATTTTGTCTACTTCAAATATACACTAGGGGTTAATCGTTTATTCTTTCATATATATAATGAGGGTAAAGATTCAATGCATTTTGAAAAGCATTGTGGATACAACTTAAAAACACATTTTTTTTAAAGACTACTTAATTTCAATTTTTGTATTTCTATTTTCACCATTTTATATAATTGGTCCTTCTATTTTAAATTTTGACAATTTTAGTTTATTTATCAAATATTTGGTCTAAAATATGATGATATGCCATATTTCAAATAATTTTTTTAAAAAGTTATCTTACAATTTTATCACCGTTGATCTTTCCTATCACCATATCATGGAACATATCATTTAAAAGACATCACATCACCCATTTTTTTTTTAAAAATATAATCAATATTGTCAGATTTTAAAGTAGGTGGTTTAAATCTACAAAATGGGATCAAAATTACAATTAAGCATCGAAGGAATTTGTGGTTTGTACAATCTAACAATTGAAAAAGAGAGTGATAATTTAAGAATTAAATTGATGAGTTATTCAATTAGGAGTAGAAAAGTGTTTATGGAACAAAGTAAACATATGAAACAATGGAGGAAGATAACTGTCAGGAATACTCCCTTTTTAATACTCTCTATAACATTCACTATTCTATTGAGTAAAATTCATGTAAGTCTCACTACTTTATGCGGGATTCATTTCTAAAGTGTGATTATCACATAGATTTCACCAAATAAGAGAGTGAGTGTTAAAAAAATATATTATAAAAAGAGTATCCAGAACAGTTATAATGTAGAAATCTTTCAAGTATATAATAAGAATAACACGAAGCCAAATAAGTATATAATATGATATAATATTTTTTTCTTTTCAATACATCATTTTTATAGGCAAGTTTGTTTATGGTATTAGTGATGAAATAACGCACCCAAAACGACGCGTACCAACCGATTGAAAAAGTCAAGAAACAAAATCAATCCAAAGTCTGACACAGCAATATTCTTTCCTTTATTTCCTTACTCGTCTTCTTCCTCTTCAATCGAACAAACCAAAACCCCCAATTCCATCTTCCAAAATCCCCAATTTCCAACCCAAAAACAATCTCAAAACCCTAATTTCATCAATCGATGTGGGCTGCTTCGTGCCTAGCGTCATGCTGCGCTTCCTGCGCATGCAGCGCTTGCACGTCCGTCGTTTCAAGCATCAGCCGTCGTTCCGCCAGAATCGCTTACTGCGGTCTCTTCGCTCTTTCCCTCGTCGTTGCTTGGATGCTCCGTGAAGTCGCTGCTCCTCTCATGGAATCCATCCCTTGTAATTAACTTTTCCCTCTTTCAAACCCTAATCCCTTTTTTTTACCTCTTTCTAATTTCGAATTTTGAAAATTGAAATTAACTTCTTTGAAAATTCAATCTTTTTTTGTTGAATTTCGTGTTTTTTAACCATTTAGACGAATCTTATATATAAGAGAAAGTTGAGTCAACAAAAATTGATGTATCTGGTTTGATAAACAACAATTAATGTACCTGGTTTGAATCAGATACATAAACTTTTGTTGAGTCAACTTTCTTTTATATATAGGACCGTAAAGGAGTAACTTGTTTTATTTATTTATTATCTTGAAAATTGCTTTGTTATGAATTTCTGTTTCACATGGAGAATACATGTACATAGTATGTCAACTTGCTTAGAATGGCATGATTTTAGCTTTTAGCATGATCATTTATCATGATAAGCACTTACGTATGAGCTATTTCTATAGGAAACGATATAATGAAGCTAAATTTCTTTCCTACAAACTATAGGAAGTAGTTTTCATAAGTTCTCACAAACAGTTTCACAAAACTTATGTCAGTGGATAATGTGTTTAACTGTAAGGCGAGTTCATTATTAAATTTTTTAATTTTGATTTTTTCTTTTGATGAAATTGCTATGTTTCATATGAAGAATACACGTTTATAGTGTACTACCTGAGCTGATTTTTCATTGCAACTTACAGCATGTTTTATATGGAGTACAAGTTAATGTAGTGAATTTAATTCTTAGATAAGATATCTTATTGGATGGCATAAGCTGTTGTGAGACTGATTGACGACATGTTTATATGTAGTTTTTAACTTGTCAGCATAAGCTCTCTAGGATAACTTATGAAAACTGCTTTTAAAAACAATTTTAATTTATTTTATCTTTTTGTTATGGAAATAGCTTATTACAAGACTTATGCTATAAGATGCAAATTAAGCTGTTGTTGCTTTTTTTTTTTTTTTAAATGGTTTTTTAGTGAAATTGCTATGTTTCACATGGAGATTACACCGAGATGGTGTTTTACACCATCCCTGATCTGATTTTTTATTGCAAGTTACGTAGTATGAAACTGTTTAGTTGAACAACTTATTTGTAGTTTATAGCACAAGCACTTATCATGATAAGCGCTTTTGTATGAGCTATATCTATAAGATGTTTTCATAAACTATCTTAAAGAACTTATGAAAATAAGCTGAAAAGCTGTTTTCACAAGTTCTCCCAAACAGTTTCACAAAATTTATCTCAGTAGATAAGCTCAAATAAGCCAATCCAAACAGGGCTTATGTTTCATATGGAATACAAGTTAATGTAGTGAATTTGATTCTTAGATATAAGGATGTAACCTTATTATGGACTTGAAGGTGAAGCTAACATATTGTAAAATGTTGCAGGGATTAATCACTTTAAACAAACTCCAAGTCGTGAGTGGTTTGAGACCGATGCAGTTCTTCGTGTTAGCTTTGGAAACTTTCTATTTTTCACTATTCTGGCTGCTATGATGGTCGGCGTCAAAACTCAGAAGGATCCTCGTGATGGCTTGCATCATGGGGGCTGGATGATGAAAATTATCTGTTGGTGCCTTCTGGTTATCTTTATGTTTTTTCTTCCGAACGAGATCATCAGCTTTTATGGTGAGGATGTTTTCTAATGTCATTTTTGTTTGCATACTCAAATGAATTCATTTTAGTTGTCTTGCATGCATGTTGAGCTTCCTCTTGTTAATAAAATCATCAAATTCAATTAAAAAAGAAATCCTGTAGACATTATTTTCTTATGAATTTGAAATGTAATTTTTTTTAAAGCTTTTGGTTAATTTTGTTTATTTGCAGAAACAATATCGAAGTTTGGCTCTGGTATGTTTCTTCTTGTTCAAGTTGTGCTCTTGTTGGATTTTGTTCATCGATGGAATGACACATGGGTTGGATATGATGAACAGTTCTGGTCAGTTTTAGGCTTTGCTATATTATTTTACTTATGTAACATGGTTTCCTTTATTTGATATTATATATTTTTATGGCATTTCATTGTCAGTATCTAATTGTTTCGTTGTTGTTACAGGTATATTGCTTTATTTGTTGTTTCACTTGTCTGTTACGTGGCCACTTTTGTCTTCTCGGGAGTTCTCTTTCACTTCTTCACGCCATCTGGACAAGACTGTGGTACCAATATCTTTTTCATTTCAATGACCCTGATGCTCGCATTTGTTTTTGCCATAGTAGCTTTGCATCCTGCAGTAAGTTTCATTTATTGAATTACAATATATCTTATTGCTATAATTTGATTTCCTTGTTTTTCATATGTAGAATCTCACCACTGTTGTCTATCATATGAAGTTGAATTGTCATTACTTGGAAGTTGTAAATGATACATTTTCCATTTGTTTTAACTTATGCGCATGATGAAATTGTGACTGTAAAGATGTTCATGTATAACCTGTTAATTATTAAATATTGTTTTTAAATGCTTTGTCTTGGTTTTGTGCTTCTTCGGAATGTGAACATGTTACATATGACATTACAAAATATATTACTCTTTTTCTGCTTACAATGTAAGTTTATATATCACTCAATTTTTCTATACTTGGCGTGAAGTAACAATTGCTGGATCTTATTTTGTTTAGTTAGGAATTGGTTTTATTTGGTACAGTTTCTCATGATCTGTTGGATCCATTCTTGTTTACAGGTAAATGGAAGCGTTTTGCCTGCTTCCGCAATATCATTTTATTGCATGTATCTCTGCTATAGTGCACTGGCTAGTGAACCCAGAGATTACGAGTGCAATGGTCTTCACAAACACTCAAAAGCTGTTTCCACTGGCTCTCTTACTTTGGGATTAATCACAACAGTTCTATCTGTTGTGTATTCTGCCGTGCGTGCTGGATCTTCTGCCACAGTGCTTTCCCCACCAAGCTCACCTCGTGCTGGTAAATCATTAAAATCCAATATTTCTTTATTTCGTCGAGATATCCTAAGTTCACAAATCTAGACACCCATGTATGAACTTAATATCTATGAATGCTTTTGTTGGCCATGAAGCTGAGTGTGATTTTGGGTTTTAGTGCTATTAAGGGAAACAATGAACTGTCATGTTGTTAATTGATTATCAACAATTTATTAAAATTTTCCACATGCTAATACTAAAAATCTGCCTTTTCTGGTTATTGTGCAGGGAAGCCTTTGCTTCCATTGGATGCTAAGGAGGAAGAAAGTAACGAGAAAGCAAAGCCAGTTACATATTCATATGCCTTCTTCCACTTGATTTTCTCTCTTGCTAGCATGTATTCTGCAATGCTTCTGACAGGTTGGTCTACCTCTGTTGGAGAGAGTGGTAAGTTGGTTGACGTGGGGTGGCCTTCAGTTTGGGTTCGGATTGTCACTTGCTGGGCAACTGCTCTCCTATACTTATGGTCCCTCGTAGCTCCTATCATGTTCCCCGAAAGGGAGTTCTAAGTGGTTTGCTCAATTTCTCATGGCTCTGAGGAAGGGTGTGTGTAACCTAACTACTACGTATTTGTTTGCAGTTGTGCAGCGTTTATCATAACATGCATCTATATCTACAAACACAGTAAAAAAGCATGTTATGAATGACAATTCCAATAGGCGTGATTTCAATTGTATAGTGAAATTTGTACCCTGAATAAATATATATAGTTTATGTTTGCATCTCTTCGATCACAGTTTCACGGTCTGCACTAAGCAGTTTATGTTTGCATCTTCGGACTTTGATCACAGTCTCACTGTCTGCACTAAGCAGTTTATGTTTGCGTCTTCTATCACACACTTTCACTGTCTGCCCTAAGCAAACAAAAAAAAATCTGAATGTTTGCTAAACAATTTTTAAGAAGAAACGAGTTGGTGCATGTGGAGAATAGAGTAGAATACTGTGAATCAATATGGAAGGGACAGAGACTTAACCAGACCAAAAATTAATTGAGACAAAGTGATACCAAAAAGATAGTTAAAGACTAAAAGAGCAATTTAGCCTGAATAGAATAAGAGATAGCTTTTTAAGCAAGACATGACTTGAGCTCGAAAAGATCTGGGATGTTATGAACATAAATACTCCGTTCTATAGCATTTCTCTTTTTGTTCTTAACCTTAATCGTGTTGGATCTAAAACAAAGAAGTCGGATAAAAAACACCTTTGCTACCGAGATTCCTCCATCATTGACGTTGCTGAGACACAATATGAGATTCTTCAAACTCAGAAAATTCCCAATCTTCATAACAATAAAGATATATTTAGTTGAAGCCTGGGTGACGACCAAAATATATTTAAATCAAGGAAGTCAATTTTGTGTTTCAATCAATTTTGCTTGGTTTTTCACTGTTGATATATTCCTATTTGTTATTAATTTTGTTGAACTTGGCTTGTTGAATCAGAAATTGCAAATAAAATAAAAATAAAAATAAAACTAAAATAAATACAAAACGAAAAGGAAAAAATGGACATGCAACTCACTCTGAAGATGGGTGAAATACCCATTATGTGTCCACGGGAACCTCAAAAGGAGAAGGAAATGAAAAAAATTAGAGAAGAAGACCAAGACTATGAGCGGCTGATGTTTGTAGTACTGATGGAAAAAATGGAAAAAAATTAGGGTTTGAAATTTACTCTTCTCCCTTTACTTTTTTTCTCATTCGCACTCTGAATTTCCCTAATTAACTCCAACAACAGTTAAACTCCGCTCGGTACCCAGCTTGAGTTACCTTGCTGTTTTTGTTAACCACCTAATCGTGCATTTTTTAGAGTATCCATCGTCGGCTACCACTACATTCATTCACAATACCTTATGTTCACCACATTCATTCATTCACAATACCTTATGTTAATTTTTGAATTTTCAATCATTCACTATATTTTTAAACATATTCATTTGCTCAATGGTAAGCATGTCTTAGAAAGATCAATTCATTCATTTCCAAAATAAATCCTAACTAAAAATACACAAGTACACAAAATCAATTCCAAAACAATAGAATATGGCAGATTAACATTTACTGTTTAATTTCATCTCCGTTCGAAATCGGGAAATAAACGAATCATTGCGTTACATTATATTCCCCCTAAGGATGTTGCATCATCATGATGTTGGATTAAAATTAAATTCATGGCTGTTTGCTCAAAATATTGGCATTAAAGTGTCTTATATTTAGTGTTGAAGTGTGTCTGTCTCTTTGAAAACTCAAAAGAATGAAGAGAACACAATTTTGTATTCTATCGAAGAAAACTCAAAAGAATGAAGAGAACACAATTTTATCACATAAAAAACTTTCTCTCTCTAAACTACCGTCCTCTCCCTTCTCTCTAACACAAGCTCCCACCACCGTCCGTTCCTTGCTCTCCCAAATCCAAATCCCATCCTCCAAATGTAGAATCTCGTCGACGGTGAGGCGATAAAAATCCTTTTTCTCCGCTTCACCTCTCAGCCCCTTCAGGGGTCGTTTTGCTTCTTCTTCCTCAGGCGTCCTGCGTTCTTTCCGCTCTTGTTTTGTGGCCGCTCTTCTGTGTCCAGACCGGGGTGATTCCGGTGGTTTGGACTTTGGATCTGTTTTCGGTTAGCAAGATTGGTTGTGTTTGTGTTCTGCAGGTTTCCATTGGTGGTTATGGTGTTTTTGTGAGCCGACGCCATTCTGTTGTGCACGTGGGTAGTGTGGCGGTGGTTCCGGTTATGTTTAGAGGCGGATCCATGGGTAGTGGTGCATTGAGGGTGTTCCAGCTCGTGACGGAGGGTTGGTCGGTGGCGGTGTCATCGATGTTGGATTGGGTGGTTATGGCAGTGATGCGTGGTGGTGGTGGTTATGCAGGGGTTCGCTTGTCTCGCCAAGGTTTTGTTTTAGTTGTTGTGTTGCTATTTGTGTTTTGTGTTTGTTTTTACTTTCTGTTTCCGTTTTGTTGCTGGTTATTTTTGGGTAGTTGTTGTTGGGTGGTGGTGTTCTCTGGTTCTGTCCATTTGTGCGTGTTTTTGTTGGATGCAAGATCTGGATTCAATAAGACTTTTGCCTGATGTTGCTTGAAAGGGTTAGGTGCATAGTATAACACCCGGATTTTTAATATTATTTTATTAATATACTTATTAGATAATATTAATATTATTATTAGTAGTAGTAGTGTTGATTGTTTGACATTATTATTTTTTTATTATTTTTATTTGAATTAAATCCATTTTAACATGTTTGGGTGAGGTTGTTTGGTTAATTGGGATAGAGACATTGAATTAATAAGGGTAGTATATATAAACTAGAGCTTTAATTAATGGTAGTAGTTTAATTAAATAGAGTTGGGGAAAATAATGTTTAGGAAGAAAATAGAGATTTTAGAGAGAATAAGAAAGTAGAGTGTGAACATAATGTATTAGTAAAATTGAGTAGAAAAGAGGTGTAATTAGTGAACTAAGTAGTGTTTTAATGATTTAAGCAGAGAGAGAGGTGTGAATAGCAAGGTGGTGTAGTTACAGAAAGAATAGTAACAATATCTAGAGGTACAAATAGTAATCTCAAAGGATTAATAACAAACATAGAGAACATATAGTAATCTGAAAAGATTGGTAACAAACTCAATTAGAGCTTATAAATAGAGAAAAGAATTAGAGAAAAATGGTTACGAGGAAGGGAGAAACAAAGCGGCCAAAGAAAAACTAGGGTTGTGGAGAAAAGAGGCAAATGAAGAAAAGAGAGGAGAGAGAAATTCAACCATAGGAAATCGTCAACTTCCCAAAACTAGAGGTATGGGGGAGTCTATATTCACCATGAAGATATGGGTAGTGAAGAGTTTTATTTTCAATTGATTTTTTTACGATCTTTTAACGAATTCATGTTAAATATGTGTTCTTTTATGTTAGCTATAATCATATGTTCGATTTATTCTGATTTTATTTTATGTAAATTATGTTGTTCCATTGATATATACTTATTATCGATGATATTGTTGCTTTATTTCTTCGATGACATTAACTGTGACCTGTTATTCAATCAACCTTAATATATATTATTTATGATATGTGCTGTATTTATTCATCAATCCTTATATATATAATACTGTTATTCATTTGGTTCATCGATGCTATATATATTTGCGAC
>Ga0228710_1010027_pt1 | contig 12847 bp, 7 predicted proteins | sample MedpolnodulmetaG_FD_177995 | JGI IMG/M metagenome (GOLD analysis project Ga0228710, IMG submission 177995) | Root nodule microbial communities from Medicago polymorpha collected in Santa Monica, California, United States - pink nodules | ecosystem: Host-associated > Plants > Roots > Nodule...
GAAAAATTAAAAAAAAATTTTCTTTTATTTTTTTTTTTTTTGTTTTTTATCATTTTTCTACTACAAATCTGCCCCTTTTTTTTTTAAGAAGAAGCTAAATTAGCCCACCTAAATTGACACTCTGGGGGAATCGAACAAATCTGCCCTTAACAATCTATATTTTTCTTTTCAAATTTAAATTTAAAAACACATACATTAAAATTAAAGTAATTATTTTATAATAAAATCTGATAAATTTATATACAACGTAAACAATAAAAAAGGCGGAAAGACACTAGTATAAAATAAAAGTGAATTATAATAGTAAGAGGAGTAAGTTAGTTAGTTAGTTAGGGGAATGATTGTATAAATAGGAGGATACAAGGATAGAGTGGAGACATTGAGTATTGTCAACATTTACTAATAGAACAGTGACTCCGTTGTGGAAGGGGAGGCTCTTGGAGGAGACATCTCTCTCTCTCTCTCTCTCTCTCTCTCTCTCTCTCTCTCTCTCTCTCCCCCCCTCTCCCTCTCCCTCCATTAGAATATAAAATTTTCTTTTACACGTTAGACACTTTTTTTGTGTCCTCTTGAGCAAGCATTTTTTCAAGTCTGTCGAATGTGCATAATTTTCTGTGCCTTTGTCCTCATCTGGTATCCCCCGCAGCTGTGGATCCACCTACATGCATACTGATCATCTCAAGTGATACTGGTGCATCGACTAATCTTTTGTGTTTACCTTTTCTTTTCATTTAGAATATGGACAAGAATGATAGGAGGAAAGTTGTACCTCGTGTTTGCATAATTGGTGGGAAAGCGGCTCCTGGCTATGAAATTGCAAAGAAGATTATCAAACTTTGTCATGCTGCAGCAGAAAAAATAAATAATGATGCTGATATTGGAGATCTTCTGAAATTGGTAAGTTGCAAGTTTTGTTCTTTGAATTTTTTCCTTCAAAACATTACTGTTCTTTCTATTTGTTTGCCTTTCTCAGACATGACGGACCTGTTCAGTGTATTTATTATGTTTTTTTTTTGGCATCCCTCTTGTTTTATTGAGACTTGTGCTATTTTGTAGGTTTTTATCCCTGACTATAATGTCTCTGTTGCCGAATTGGTGATACCAGGGGCTGACCTCTCTCAGCATTTAAGGTTTGTTATTTCAATGCTTATCTCTTATACTGCCCATTTTAGTGCTCATCAATGTTGCTGACTAGTATATTAGTCTTTTGCCTTAGTTCGTATAATACTTGATATTTGTTATGTTCGTAATGATCAAGAAAGGGCAAAAAGTTTCTAATATCAGAGATGTGGAGAATGATGTAGTACCATAGTTGTCAAACTTTTAAGTGAATTCAGAATTGTATGAGTTTATGACTCTATCAAAATCAAGTTAACTCACTTGCAAACCTGTTTGTGTAACTCGGTTAGACTCGCATAAAATTGTAAGTTTGATGATGATTGAACATGCGTACAACATAATACTACCTCTATCCTTATCCGTAAGCACCTTTTGGAAAAGTATAAGCCCCATTTCAAATTACTAGATACATTTTTTCTTCTTCTAATCATACATTTTTTTTCCTTCTAAACATACCCTGAGTTAATACTACTAAGTGCATTGGAAGATGAAAAACCAAAGTTAAACGCATAAAAAAGGGTATTTTAGGAACATTGATTCATAAAATGGATCATTGAATACACTCCTGCTTTTCTTAATATATATGAAAAGTGGTAACGGTGCTTATGAGCCGTTATTTTCTGCTAGACATGCCTAAAGTGGCAGTGTTCAGTTGTTTTATTTTATAAAAAACCCTCAAATGCAATATCTGAATAATTAGTCTCCATAATGCGCAAAACATTTACAGTACAGTAGCATTTGAACTTGTATCAAATCTCAACCTCATAGCTCCGAGTCCCAACATGAACGAAAACCCATCATTGCAAGTTTGCAAATTGCAATGCACCCAACAGTTCAACAAGGTGAATGAACCCTACCCTGATGAGCTGACACCTAGCTCTACGAAGCTGAATATAGCTCCAAGGGGAATCCAGTTCCACCATGCTTCACTCTTTAGCAATTTTGAATCTTGTGATTTGTCAATCTGTTATCTATTTTGAACTTGTCTTCTTTTGTGTGTTGAGTTGTGAACTTATATTGTGATTTGCCTCCATCAATTTTGAATTGTAAAGCTATGTTTGTGCATTCTTGTCTTAACATTACTGTTCTGGCCACCTATATCAGTTTAAATTTATTGATTGCTTACAGAAAATTTAAATCTTGTTAGTGGTTTGTTTTATTACTAAGTTAGATTAAATATTTACTATGCACGTATTATTAAATTGTGTTAGATTTTAAGATAGATGTTTTAAATATTAATTTTTGTAATAAGCGTTTGTTTGGTGTCAATGGAATTAATGGCAAATCAAATTCTATAAGATTGCACATTTATTTGATGTTGCAATATCGTGTCCCAAAACACTTGAACCGTGAAAATTGTGAAGCAGGAATTTGAAGCTTCTGTGTTGCCATGAAATACAAGTAAATTTTTACCACTTTATGAGTGGAGTTTACCACTTAACTGTCCTCCGATTTTAAATATTAATTTTTGTATTAAGATAGATGTGTTCATGAGTTCAATTCGGCTTTTCTTAGACTTTTTGTAATATTGTATGTATTCACATAAATGACACGGTGGGCTGTGGGCTTGACAGCCTTATTCTTGCTCAGTGCTTTATACATGTAAGACTTTTTTCAAAATTTAGTTTTCAGTAGTGTTATGCAGATTGACAGCAATAGTTATTCTATAGCACTGCAGGACATGAAGCATCTGGAACTGGAAGCATGAAATTTTTGATGAACGGATGCTTACTTTTAGCAACAGCGGATGGATCTACCGTTGAAATAATTGAGGAAATAGGGCCGGATAATTTGGTGAGTGATAACTTATGATGTTTTGTGTGTTACTTTACACTATATGTGCTCTTAAAATGAGAAAAGTTCTCAAACATTGGAATTAAGTTACTTGGTCATATATCTTAAGCTACTTTTATCTAGAAGACTTGCTCTATGTAAATCTGCTCGAGAGATGTGCTTTTGTAGAAGGGGTATAATCATTTAGTTGCCTGGACTGAACTCAGTGTTTGGCTTCATAATTTCCTATTTAATATCTAAAGCTGCTTCAGAGAGGAAATTTAATTTGAAGCTTTAGCATTATGAATAATTGTAATATCCTATCATAATTGAGGCTTGCTTTGATCTTTCTTGGAAACTTGTATCCATGTTAACAGTATTGTCGTAACAACTTCAGTTCGAAATATCTGCCCTTGTTTCAGTTTCTTTTTGGTGCTAAAGTGCAAGAAGTAGCAGAACTGCGTGAGAAAGGAGGTACAGTGAAAGTTCCTCTACAATTTGCCCGTGTGTTAAGGTATGAAAACATACTTTTCATCTTTAAAGAAAGAATAACCGGATTATCAACAACTGCAGATAATTTTTATTATCACTATTTAGTCGTTGAAGGACTAAAATTAAGTGTTAATCTGATATAAGGATGGTTCGAGATGGATATTTTGGGGATAAAGACTACTTTCAATCCTTATGTGATACGGTGGAAGTTGATAGTGATTTCTATCTTCTTGGTTCGGATTTTGGGAGTTACCTTGAGGCACAGGTACTATCTACTTCGTTCTTATTCTTTTGAGGACTCTCCAAATCATCCATATTGTTGCTCCTTTTAATTATATCAGAATGTAACATTTTTTTATGACAAAACAGGCTGCTGCCGACAAAGCATTTGTTGAACCAGAGAAGTGGACCAAGATGAGTATTCTCAGTGCTGCCGGGTCTGGTAGATTTAGTAGTGACAGGACCATTCGAGAGTACGCAGAGAGAACATGGAAAATTGATCCTTGCCAATGCCCTTTCTGATCTCTAATGATCGATTACACGAAGCTAACGAATTAATAATCATCTGTTTATATAGATGAAAGTGTTGATTAGAAAATTAGTTTTACTTTGGAAAGTCTGAAGCGATAATTGTAACTGTAGTTGAGCAGTTATGAAGAATCTTGTGTAGTGAGAATCACAAAATCTCGGCTATGCATGGCTCATGACATGTAGGTTCTCTGGACGAATAAAAGTGCACCTTTGGTTCTTCGGTTCCTTCATGGACAAATTGCCATTACTTTCTTCATGGAGGAAATAATGATTTAGTTGCCTGGACTGAACTCCTGGAAAGTCTATTGCCGCATGTGTTAATGAAAATCAATACCTGTTGCAACCTAGGTGCTAGATATTTTCCGGTCACCTATGTGGAGGTGGATTGGACAGCAAGAGATATTAGGTCGCTCAATTTCATGTTGTATAAAAATAATACTATGTAATGTTGTTTTTTAATGTTTTTAAACTTGATTAAATTTATTTTGAAAGAATTATTTATTGTTAAACAATAGTACTCTGTAAAAGAACAATAATAAAGTAACCAAAAAAAACAGAACAATAATAAAATTCAGAGAAAATTTTGTTTCCTATGAATTTATTTGACAAAAAAGATAGATTAGTTTTTTTTGATCATGTGCAGTTGATATATTGATTTATACAAAAGAAAAGGAGAGAAATTAGGATTTGTTATGTTTTTTTACAAGAGAGTAAATAGGACTAGTATGTTTTTGAATTGTGTTTTTTCCTTTACCTTTCCGATCGGTAGATAAGGTAAGTCTAGCAATAGATTACTTCAGCCATGGATCAAACTCGACTACTTCTAGTTATTTGACTGTCTGGTATCCATTGGTGGTATTTTCTTGTCTTTGTAAGGCTTAAACTTACTGTGCTGATGACAGACTCCATTGCCAAAGCCAAAGACATCCAAACAACATAAACATTGGCTTTGCTTGGAGTTGAAACTCATTTGTTGCTATAAACTGGTCGAGGGTTATCAGTTGAAGGAGAACATGTGTAATTGTTATGAGTTCGGGGCTACTGTGGTGGTGGCAGCACCACTGCAATTGTGGGTGATCAGCTATTTGCAAGGAATTTTAGGTGGAACCGCAATTGGTGTCATGGGAATATTAGGTTAAAAAATATATTAGAAAGGAAATTGGCATAATGATTCAAAAAGTGGAAACAATTGATACCTTTTACATAGAAAAGTTGTTTTTTTATGTTTTTTTGTTTTTTTATGTTTTTTTTTTACCAAAACAAAGTTAACTATTATCATTAATCAACCAATGTTCAATACAAGAAGAATAAGAATTAAAAATACAGTGACTAACCCAAGAACAAGCCGCCCTAGCTAAATTATGAGCAACCATGTTCGCTTGTTTTCTGACAAACTTCACCTCGAAATTAAAATGTAAAGATAACTGATAAATAATACTAAAAACAATAGTATAGAATTCCGAATCACCTTTTATCAAGTGTTCTAAGAACACTTATTAACATTTCTCAAAGAAATGGTCTTGCTAACCACTAACCAGTGTCTCTTAATGTCTATAAAAGTGTCATTTAGAATATTGCATTTTTAAAGTTTTACGTTTAAGCTTGTAAAAAGAAAAGTTTTACGTTTAAGAATGAGTTTTCAAATACTGACATGTTTTGCATTTGGATTTTAAAATGTTTATTAGCAATTTATCTGAGAAAAAATTTTAACCGATAATATGTATATATTTTTTTGAGGCATAATATGTATTTATAATCTTTATTTCTCTTCCTTAAAAAAAATCTTTATTTCTCTGATTATTTTAATTTTATTTTTTATTAGATATGTTTTATTTTATAATCTTTATTTCTCTTCCTTAAAAAAAATATTTATTTCTCTGATTTTTTTAATTTTATTTTTTATTAGATATGCTTTATTTTTGGCCGAAAGAGTTTTCCCCAAACGTGTTTCTCAAGGAATTATCTTTAAAAGAGGAAACTTATAAAAAACTAAAAAGAATAAATGTACTTATTTATTTATTTGAATAAAAGAGGGCTTAAGTCATAAAAGGAAGAAATTACTGGGGGATTAATCGATGAGTATATCTCATTTTCAGAAAGAATGTGATATTTTAGTAAAAAGTGTCGGAAGAATGTCTTCCATAGTTATAATGTATTTTTAGTGGCATGTATGTGAATAGTTTTATGTTTGTCTTTAGTGTACCTCTTTGGTTATAAAAGGAGAAGAATTGTAACATTATTTTCACTACTTAATTCAAATAAAATCCTAGTGTGTTTTAAGAAAAATATGTTCTTTTAAATTTCTCTCTTATTTCTCAAAATGAGTAATATATATTTATTGTAAAACTTTTTAAACATATTTTCAAATGTCTCATTTTATAAATATATAAATATATGCGAAGAACTTTTAAAATACTAGTTTAACAAAATTGCATCGCATAATTTGATTAAGTGAATGTGTAAATTTAGGTAACAATATTTTTTGAGTAAATAAATTTAGGTAACAATCAATCTTTCCCTTACAGTTCATTAAGTTTTGCTTTAATCCTTTAAATTTATGCTTTTGATCTTTTAAATTATTTTTAATTTTTGCTTTAATCTTTTAAGTTTTCTTTGGTTCATAGACACTTTGATCCCTTAAAGGTTAAAGTGATTATTTATGATTTAAGAGACTAAATTAATTATTGACTTTATAGAACGTTTTCAAATAAATTCATGATATTTTGAGTATTTCACATTGATTTTTGAGTCTATTAAACTATCAAGTTGGTTCTTATATTCGATCACTTACTATTGATTATTTTTTTATATTTTAACAACTTAGTATTAATTTAATTTTAATATTTAATAAAATGAAATTTGAGAGGAGGATATAGGCAAAAACCCCCCTAAAATTGTAAAATCTTGCAATAACCCCTCAAAATTTAAAAATAGGCAAATACCCCCCAAATTTAGTTTTAACAGAGGAAATTGATGGAAGGACTAAAATGCCTGACGGTTTACAATTTAAAGGGGGTGTTTGCCTATTTTTGAATTTTGGGGGGTAATTATAAGATTTTACAATTTCGGGTTTTTTTTTTGCCTATTTACTCAATTTGAGAGAATTAGAGACATTTTCGAAATACTCATAACATAACATGATAGAGCTAGAGGTGTCAATATTATGGGGCTTTGAAGTTTAGGCCCTAGCCCACATAGTAAGGGGGCTTAAAAATTCACCAGATTAAAAAGCTCACATTCATGCAAGCCCACAAATAAAAAAATCAAAAGGCCCCAAAACCCCAAAATTTCTATAAACATTTTTTAAAAAAAAAACTTTTTTTTTATCGAAAATAACTTTTTTTAGTGGAAAAATCTTTTTTTTTACGGGAAAAAAACTTTTTTTTACCGGAAAAAAACTTTTTTTTTTACCTTTATATTGGGGCTTTTTTAGGCCTACAAATAAATAGATTTTAGAGTGAATTTGACCCCAAATATTTTGTTTAATTAGAAAGTTTTAATTTAGTGGGTCTTGGTGAGGGTTTTTTTAAGTGGGTTTTGAAATTTGGTGGTCTATTAACACAAAGGAAAACGTGTAGAGTCTTGACTTGGTTTTTGCAATAGCAAAGTGCAAGGCAGAAGAGAAGCATGACATTCACAATGGTACCTTCCATTACCATTACCGTATTCTCATTAGCTCTATTTCTTGTTCAAACTTCGCTTCCAATTTCAGCTGAATCAATTGATCACTTCAACTATCAGATCAACCAAATCAACCTCAAAATCGCTCACTTAGGTATTCATTCAATCAAACACTCCTCTTCATATCTTTTATTTTGCATTTCCTTTTTTTGACGAATTATTGTATGCAGAATCGGTTCTTGAAGAAACCAATCAAAAGCTTACTGAAAGGGATTTGTATTTAGAAGAGTGTGAAAAGCGCATGAATCACATGTCTGACAAAATCCATCATCTGCACTCTACTCTCTCTTCAATCAAGGTCTGTTTATCTCTACTTCCTGACCTAATTTTATTCTTCTCACTATTTTTTTTTTTTTTATATTTTTTGGTTCCATTTTTGGAGGAGAAATGATTCTCAACATGTTTGAGCATAATTGATTTTGCCTCTGTAATTGACTTTTAGCCTTGAATGTATTGTTCAATCGAGGAGGTTGATGTAACTCAAATTGTTTATATTTTAAAATAATGCATTGATCTTTCTTGTAGGATGATTCATTGCATGCCGAGACACGCATTAAAGCTTTGGAGGAAGAGGTATTTTAATTATCTGTTACTACTCTTCGTTTTATGTATAATAATAGTGAATGATTTGTTTTTGTGGATTTAATTGAAAGTTCAACTGATTTGAGGAATAGGTGTGGAAATACATAGGTACAACTTCTTTGGGCTGCCTTGAGAAAGAACAACTTTGATCTCCATATTTTAAAATCTAAAGCTGAAGATAACGAAAAGAGTCTGGAAGAGGTTACTTCAAGAGTTGAAAAGGTTTGTGTCTATGCTATCATTTTCTTCATATATGAACTGATATATTGTGTTTTGCGCATTTTGGTTATAATGGTTACTAATACTATGTATCGTATTGGTATATAAATATAATGTCGGGAATTGAAAATCCTTATGCATGTTACAGAAATAAATGATTTTTAAACAATTTGTACCTAAAGCAATGAAATATATATTTTACTGTATCTTTAATAGTTACTACTAAGCTCTCTATTTAATATAGTCATTGAATTTCGTGCATGGCACAATAACTGTACAATGAGGATCTGTGGAAAGTGTTTTTAGATTGAGAGAGCAATTGCAAGTATTCTAGTAAAAAATGATTTCAACGAAATACTTGATCATTGTAAAATATTCTTGGTTAGGCTCCACGACTATTTTTGTTTACAAATTTACATATTGTTTGACGTTTTCAGCGGGGGATTTATGTCACATATTGTCAGCACTATGTTTTTTGAGTAGGAGTCATTGAGCTTAAAGAGTGTAAGATAAGGAAAAATAGCGGTGTATAAATTAATTATGATGTACTGGTGTAAAAAGAGATTTGTAACGTGACCTTTCTTAGCTAACCAACAACTAATCGGCACTGGTGGGCATGGCGTATCAAATTGAAGAACATTTATCTATATAGCAAGAATGTCTGTTTAGAAGTATATATAATCCGTTTTGATCTAGTGTATAATTGTAGCCCACAAAGATTTCAGCTGATATGAGTATCCAAGATGAATTTGTTTACTTTATATGCAAGTTAACATTTTTTTTTTCTACTCATTAATTGGAGGTATGGTTGAGATAGTTCATAGATCCTTGCATTAGTTGATATTATTTATGTTTTCCATTCAGATGAGTGGCATTGTGACTGAACAGTGGATTCAAGTTCAGCATCTTGAGCAGGCTCTTCACATTGCCAAAGTAAGTTTATTCTCTATTGTATAATTTTTTTGCAAAAGTTAGCAAGTTTAAATTTGTGTTTTTGAGCATGTCATTTATCTTCTTTTTGTGCAAAGATGAGGGCTCTAAAGGCTCAATGGCAAGTGAGCTTAAGAAGATGCACATTCTTGAAGGTAACTTAATTGTTCAGTGTGAGAACATTTATATATGTCATGAATCATGATTTCTCATGCCCCTTTTCATATATTTGTTTGCTCCGTAGTTTATCAACAACCTCTATCATGATCTTCGGGCAGTGGAATCGTTTGTATTTGGTGAAAGGCCTATAGTAGGGTCATTCATCTCAAAGGCTTTGGACCACTTGAAGAGATGCTATTCATTGACCAAAAAGTATCACCATCAGGTCTGTGCATGAGAATATATGTTTTTGTTTAATATTTGATAGAAACATGTGAAAGAAAACGATCATCTATACATGTATTAAAATAGGATTTGGATCCCCTCAATCCGTATTTTCTATCAATCTCCCTCAGTAAAATCCAACTATTAGATAAATCTATAAGGTTAAAAGATTACAGGTCTAAATTAGAGTACCAAAATACTGAGCACCCAAAATCAACTCTCTCTCTCTCGCATAAAATCCTCTATATCTTTTTCACCCAAAAAAAAAAAATCCTCTATCGGCTATTGCAAAGCTCCGCCAAACCAAATCTTGCTCTGACAGCATAATTAAACGATGCAGCGGAGACTACATCAGCATCAAGAGGGAACTCGCTAGTAAAAAAAAATTAAATTGCATATTTCACGAGCACATTAAAAACCAATTTTTTTATAGTGAAAATTAATTTTATGACTGTTTAATCTGTCTCACATGTGGAAGTTGCAATACGTAGATGGCAACATAAATGGTTAATGCTTAATGATCTTGAGCCCAATTGTTAGTCGGTGCTGATTTCTTTCCTGGTGGAGGTGTGCAAGGGTATGAATATTCTAGAAGAGATAATTTATAAAATAAAAAATTGCACATATTTTAATCTCATTGGAAATTATCCGCAGCCAAAACCTATAATTCCCACGCTTAATACCCGACAGAAAGTTGTGCGATGGTGAAAATAGAAGAGAAACATCTTGCGAGAGAAAGAGAGAAGACAGAGGGAGTAGACTGGTGTTGGATTGTGTTTTGTGCATTAGGTTTTATTTTAATAATTTAGACTTTTAATCATTTAGTCCATTGGATTAATCTTAAAGTTGAGTTTTATTGTTGAGAGAGATTGAGAGGATCCAATTCCATTAGAGTATGATGAAACTCTTTAGGTGGAAATTTGATATTTTATTTGAAGATTCACAATATCACATGGTTTCTCACATCACTATTCCAGTATCATACATTCTGAATTTCTAAATTTGCGCAGTTGTGTAGCATCTATGCAGCTAATTTTTTTAACTCCTAAATGTTTGTGCAGCTTCAAGGTTCCGTAAAAGATCTGATGAAGAGAAATGAATTGACTGCATCTCTTGCAAATGATGAATTAGTTTTCTTCCTGGTATGCTTAAAGCTTTTAGTTTACGTACCAAATCTAAATGTTTTAGCTTGGTAGGATTCGACAGTTCTTTATAATTTGGTGGTATCATTCTTTGATCATAAACGGATGTTTTCAGGTATCTGCTTTAATTACCTTTCCATTAATGAGTGCCTGGATGTTGCTTTCATCATAAACCATAATTGCTGGGCAGACAATATTTTTTTTCCCGACAGGAAATTGTCTTCATACTGTTATTTAGTGTTTGACATCTGCAACTCTCTTCCGACGCTCATGCTTGAAGAACATGTGATAGTTTTCTCACTTCTCAATGATGGTGGAGAAATGTAGTTTCCATCTTGTATGGTAGCAGTAGCTGAGAATAGTTCTTAGTGTTATCATTTTGAAGAATGTTAATATCAATCATATTGTCATGGATTCAAGCTTACGTCTGTGTATATCTCAACTTGAAAGATCCTAAATAACATGCTACTAGGCCTTCGCACCAACTTGTGTTATAAAACAAAAACTAAAGAGATGGAAAGAAAGAAAATGGTATGATCGGGGGGACAACAAAGAAGAGTTTAAAGACTGCATTCAAGTGTTTTACACACATATCATCAAAATCATATTTTACTATGATTGTATCTATGCGTATAACATGGCAGGGCATAGTCTTAAATCTCAAATGAAAAGGGGGAGGGGGACTTTTTAATTGCTACTAACAAAAAATTGCTAAGGTGCATAGTCTTAAATCTCAAGAGTGCATCTTTGTCAAAAATAAAAATTGTGCATAATCTAATAATATATGTGAATAGTTTTAGTTTTATATCCTCATTCAAACGAAACTAGATAGGTGAATAAGTTGAAGTACATTCAAGGATTTTGTATCAAGAACACAGCTTTTTAAGGCACATTATTTTTTTTTTTTTTACTAGTTTTACGGTGCAGAATTGCGTATTGAATTCACAAATGATTTTTTTTGGGGTCAAATATTTAAGACTGCAGAGTATTAGTTTGTTGATGTTTATGTTACTACAAATATTTTGACAAAACTTATCATATTTAATTATTAAAAATGTTAATTTAAATTATATTTGAAAATGAATATATGACGCTAAAGTGCATTGTAGTTTACGACAAGAAACAACACTTTGTACAGAGGAACGGTACACCTGCCTGAAAACTTTCAAAAAATGAATTTTGTTCGAATATTCAATCCCAAGTACTTGATTAAAATCTGTAATTTTGAGTTTAATTGATTTTCGTCAACCAAAAAAGTTTAACTGATAAGTTCTTGATAATTAAATTCAATTTTGAGGTTTTTTTTTAGCTTAAATATTACTAAGTACTTGGTAATTGGCAAGTCAAATGCAATCTAAAAGAGGTTCATTAAAAATTAGATTTTTTTTTTGGGTAGTAAAAGAGGGCTTACGCCCAAAAACGAAAAAACACTAATGAGTTACATGAATATTTCTAGGCATGCAAGCCCCAGAAAAATTATCAAAAATGAGACTTAAGATCCCACTAGGAGGACGAATATTTAAAAGAGTCCAAAGAGAAGCCAAAATTAGTCATCCAATCAGCACTTCTATTACCCTCCCACCAGGTATGATTGAAATGCACCTGTCAGTTCAACTTTAAAAGGTCTTGTATGGAGCGTATCAAAGTGGGTGGGTTCTCATTAATTTTAACCTTTCTTATGATCATGTCAACCAAAGTTTTTGAGTCTAAAAGGTCTAAAAGAAAGTTAATAACTTAATATTGATTTTTAAAACCAAGTATTTTAGGAAAGAAGGTGAAAGAAAATTTTGATGATCGATTCAAGTATATATATTTAGATTTTCACAAATTTTTTCAATTTTTAAAACAAAGTAAGATCGATTCTAACATATATATATTTTTATGAAGGTTGACTATAGTTTAACTATGAAAGGAGTTGAAGAGTTCAAAATTCATAGTTTTACGATGAAAGGAGTTGAAGAGTTTAAGATTCATAGTTTTTTTTTTTTTTTTTT
>Ga0228710_1010028_pt1 | contig 12847 bp, 7 predicted proteins | sample MedpolnodulmetaG_FD_177995 | JGI IMG/M metagenome (GOLD analysis project Ga0228710, IMG submission 177995) | Root nodule microbial communities from Medicago polymorpha collected in Santa Monica, California, United States - pink nodules | ecosystem: Host-associated > Plants > Roots > Nodule...
TATCCTAGATTTTTTTTTTTTTTATTAGATAAAATAAGATAGTGTGAAGTTATAGGAGGTGTCTCCTAAGCAAAATTTTAGCATTAAAACGACTCAAATTTAGTTTGAGTCTTTGCAATAATTTGTTACGGTAAAATTTATAATTATTCAACTTAGAGGAGGATGTATATTGTTAAATAGGCCACATGCACTCAAAATTGGAGAGAGAGAGTGTGTCTTAAATTAAAGTAAAGAACGGAACTAAATATTGGAGAGAATAAGTCAAAAATGACTTTTGTTGGTATTGGAAACATAAATTGTCCAATGTGATCCATAATAGACCCAAACTTACCTGGTCACGTAAATCCAGATACATGACAATCACACACTAGCACGTATCTGGATGAAATCCCTCCAAGACATTGGGTTGTTGATATCTTAACAAAGATTAATTTATAAGTATGTAAGAAGACCATTTTGAGAATTTTTCTACTCCTCTTTTTATAAGGCTTTATCTAAAGTTTCAAACTGCATCAATTAAATATTTTACTACAATACCCTAATTATTTTGCTTCATTTTCTATAACCAATAATTATTTACCTCGTAATCCACGATTCACATTTTGATCTATACATATAAATGTAATGTCTCTACCAATAACTTTTTTTTTTTTTGGTCAAGAACTTTTTTATTTACATCATCTAATTTATATTATGTGTATCACTCCTAAATTTTTATTTTATACTTTTGCATATATAATAAATAGAATAACCAATAATATATAAGATTAATTCGATAAAGATTTTCTCATTCATTTATAAATTATAACTTATTCTTTTCTTTTTTTTTGAAGGAAAATTATAACTTATTCTTAATCTGTTGAACACTACCAAAAAAAATCTATTTGAAATAATATATAACATGACAATTTTTGGTAGCCTATAGAGAGTATCATCTAACTAAGAAGAATACCGGTGCTGCTAGTATTCTACAAAATGTTAAAAACTATAAAAGAGACAAAAGGTTGGAACAAATAAAGTTGATGGATTATATCATTCTGAAGACAGTTCCCTTCAACCTTCCACCGTGTTATCTACTACTTCCTATGTGTCAAATCTGTGAAAAAATTGTCGATCCCATAATAAATATTTTTTTAAAAAAATTAATATTATTTATTTTAATATTTTAAACAGTAGAATATAGTCTTTTTCTTATAGAGGTGGTGTGCTAGCATGCTACCCCTAATAGTGAAGCTGGGAGTGTTTGTGGGTGTGTGGGGTGGCTCTTTTGCTGGGTGTTTTTTCACTAGCTCTTTTGTTTCTTGGTTTTCGAATTCCTTGTATCTTGTTTAGCACTTTTCGTGCAAGACTTTTCTCAATAAGATTATGTTGATTAAGAAAAAGAGGGATATAATAAGATAAGTAAAAGAAATAATTTATTCTATCTTAACGAAATATTAAAATAGGGTATAATATCTTAATCATACCATATCTCTTTATCTTAGTCATCAAACTGTTTAGTCTTTGGATTGAAGTTTTTTATAAAAGAAATAGAAGATAAATTGATTATTTGTTAAAAATTAAAATAAAAAACTGATTAGTTAATCGGAGTAAAAGAATTCGACTATCAAGATAGAAAATAATGACTATCAAGAAGGGATAGTAGATAACCATGTAAACATACGGGTTTGCCGTTTATGTTCACACCTGACCGGATCAAGGTTGGAAGGATGGAATGCCACTGGCATGTGAAGCTGTGTATAGATAAGAATAAGATCCACAAAAAGACTAGGTATTTTTTGATAGAGTAGGTTGTATCATCTAACTAAGAAGAATAGTTTTATTTTAGTTTTATAGTAGAAACTAGAAAAGTACCTTTGCCTCCCAATATTGAAAATAATATTACCTTTTTGGTAACAATGTTGCAAAAAAGTTTAAATAGTAACATTTTCTTTCTAGTTAGGTAACGTCATTGTCAGGGGAGTATCTTAGTTGGGACCAGATTCATGTCATTGATCGTTATACTCTTTCAATTAATCGCGTGGGGCTAGTTTATGATCAATTTCACACGTCATTTCCTTCACAAAAAAAAAATATATATAATCAATTTCACACTTCATTGTACTCTGTCATTATTCTTCTTTTCTTGAACAAGAGTGGATACTTACTTATTTGCTAGCTACTTTGAATTGATTAATTGAATGAATGAAATGAGAGTTAATTAAGGTACGTAAAACTGAAATTACTGGGATAAAGTAGCAGATCTAAAATATTTCGTCAACCTACCGACTTGCATTTTCCCCTATAAATAAATCCATTCCTTTCCTCTGCATTTCATTATTATCGTTCCCTCTAGTCTTTTCTATACTTCTTCACCACCTATATCTCTTGTTTTAGCAATGTCTGATTCAAAAAACAACAACAACATTAACACCGATGCAGGTTCTTCTTCCCAAAGAACAGAGAACAAAGGATTGATTCTTATTTGCGTTTTCTTTGTACACGTTTATTTTTTTGGCGATGAAAATGAAAAACATAACCCTAGTTTTTGGATATGTAACTATGATGATTGAATTTGTGAATTGAAATGGAACGTGATGTTGCTTTTTGCCACATGTGTAAATTTTTAATTAAAAATTATTAAAATTGCTACACGTGTATAATTTGAATAAAAAAATAAAAAAGGAAAGAAAAAAGGGAGAGGCACGTGAGGTTCTCTTTTCTCTCTTCTTTCTTCCTTCTTTTCCTCAATGTTCTTTCTTCCTCTTCCTAACCCACCGCCCCTTTTTCCGGCCACCCACCACCATGGTGCTTCTGACCACCATTTATCAAACAAAATACATAATATTTATCATCTCTTCCTTCTATATCTCATCCTTAAATTTATTTTTTGATTGGAGATATTTTCTGAGTTTTCAAACGCCGTATTTGTTGTTAGATCTCGTCCACCACAAATTGTTTTTCGACAAATTACCACCATAAAAATACTCTCCTTTGTATTCCCTACAAAATCCACCAAGAAAAATCATGTTTGGATGAGCTTGCTCCGGCGACCACTTCACCGGAAAACATCACCACCATGTCGGAAAATTCTGTTTAACGTTTGCTTACGGCAGCCACGACGGGTGTTTGAGCAAAAATCGGAAACCATGCTTCTATTTTTTTTTAATTTGTCAAACGGATCTGTTAAACGCGTTTCAGATTTGTGGCTCCTTGTGTCGTGTTGTTTATGTGTATTTTCACAGAAGAAAATGATATTTTTGTGTTGTGTTGAGAGAAGAAGAGTGAAGGAATGCTGGCTGTTATGTGCGATGATCATTGAGAAGATGAAGAGGGAATTTGGGTTTTTTTTTATTATGGAATATAAAAGAGTTGATGTAAGTAGGAGGTAGAAGAAGGAGAAGTGAGTTTTGGTGTGGTTTGGGTTTATGAAAGAGCAAGAACAAAGGAAAAGAAATGAAAGATAGAAGCTGATGATGATGGGCATTTGTTCTTTGAAGCTCTCACGTGCCAAACTTTATTTTTTGGTTTTTGTTTTTTTATTAGCTAATTATACGCGTGGAATAAAAAAATTAAAAAAATTAAATAAATACGCAGGTGGCATGTCAAGTATGGTTGACTGAGTCAAAATTGACGTTTTGCAAAAGGGGTAAACATTGGGGGTCACTTTTGCCATTTTTTTTAATAGGGTCCAAAATTGCAACTTTTGGCAAAAAGTGCGTTTTAGCCTTCATTTTAACGCTTGAACAAGAAGAAGAAGGAGCAATGGCGGAAGAAGAGAGCAACGACGGCATCGACAGAATTAGCACTTTATCAAACTCCTTACTGTGTCACATTCTCTCCTTCCTCCCAACCAAAACCTCCGTCCATATGAGCCTCGTCTCTCGCAAATGGCGCAACCTTTGGAAGAATCTCGAAGTCTTCGATTTCCACGACAACTGCAATGAATACAGCTACCAAGCCCCCGACGATGAATTCAGCGAACAATTCCTGTTGTTCACCGTTTTCGTCAACAATGTCCTCTCTCTCCGTCGCTCTCGCGTCGTTCGGATGTTCCGCCTCTCCTCCGACCACATCCCAAACGATCCATTCTTTGCTTACTCAGTCGACACGTGGCTCAGTATCGCCATTGGGCCCCACCTCCAGGAATTTCATCTCACCCTCTTTACTGCCGGCGCCTTCAACAACCTACCTCTCACACTCTTCTCTTGCTCTAACCTTACCTCCTTCAGGCATGCAACAATTCCTATTTCATCCTCTTTTCTTTATTTTTGTTTTCTACATTCCATTATTATTGTCTAGGAATAGAGAAAGTTGGAAAGTTGATGTATCCGGTTCAAAATTTGGATCAGATACATCAACTTTTGTTAACCCAACTTTCTCTTATATATAGTAGGTTAAACTGCAATTTTTGCCCGTTTAAAATGTTGTGATTTTGGTCCCTGTCGTCCTAAAATTGTGGAGAAGACGCCACATATCCCTAAAAAGGGGCCATAATCGCAACTTTTTGTTAAGTGGTCAAAAAGCATATTTCCCTTGTGATAGGGGTCAGAAGACCATATTTCCCTAAACATGGGTCACTTTTGCCATATTTTTTTAATAGCTGCCAAAATCGCAACATTTTGAAACTCAGGTGGAGAAAAGTGCAGTTTAGCCTATATAGTATTCGAGTGTGTAGTTTAACTTTAATTTTTATACTTACTCAGTTTAGCTGTTTTGATTTAATTTAAATGAGATATGATACATGATCATAACTTAACATAACACATTCATGTAATGTACCAGTCTCAGTGGCTATATCTTGTTGCCATTGCAAGACCCTTCGGAAGTTTGCTTACCGTCGTTGAAGGTGCTGCAACTACTAAAAATGCATCACATGAATTTGAGTTCTGTGCATATCCTTCTCTCTGCCTGTCCCGTTCTCGAGAATCTGGAACTTTCCTTTAGTCCTGAATCTTTGGACATAATTCGGGTGCCATCTTCCTTGAAGAGGTTAAAAATCACTGTTGATAATAACATTGGGGCTTGGCTTGAAATAGATGCACCTGGTCTCAAGTACCTTAGCCTTGAAGAGATCACATTCCGTGATGCCGCGGCTGTTGGGAACTTGCACAGGGTGGAAGAAGCATATCTTGATGTATTTCCCACTCCTAAAAGTGAATCTGTTGAGCCTTTACTCAATCTCCTTCAAGCTCTTTCCGGAATTAAACGTCTAGAGCTACATAATTCAACCACAAAGGTGACTAAAGTTTTCATTATTTGTAGTATATGTTGTTTTGTAGTAATAATTATTAAATAATCATTTAATCATTTGCTTTTGCCGTGTACAAGCAGTGGCTATTTGCTGCCCCCATTTTAGATTTTCCGGAATTTCACTATTTGCTTCATCTAAAGCTTGAGTTTCCCCCTTACAACTCAACTTTTTTGTTCGACGTGCTTCAAAAATGTCCAATGCTACAAACTCTTATAGCATTTAGGTTCGACATCGACATGGTTTGTCCAGTTTAACTCAAGCTTTATTGTGTGAGTGTGTTTTTTGTTTGGATCTTAAATATCAGTTGCCCCTTGTTGCCAGGTGGATCAATCATATGATTCGTCGCCTTCATCTAGATGGGAGGCAAAGCCTAAAAGTGTTCCTAAATGCCTCATATCCCATTTGACCTTTATTCACTTTTGCGGATATCCAGAAAATGAGCTGGAATTTATTGGGTATGTTTTGCAACATGGACTTGTTTTGAAGACAATGATTATTGATGAATATTGGCGAGACCAACCAGACCGCTGGTTGAAAAAAATTTCAGATCTACCAAGAGGATCTGCGATGTGCCAAGTTAAATTTCTCTGACTGAGGTCATGAGCTGCGTCACCTTAAGGTGTGAACTCTCACCATCTTTATTCTACGTGGTTTACTGTTTCAAAGATGATGTTATAAGTCTGTACAATTAGCTGTCCCTTGTTTTTATATGCATGCCTCCAAATTTTCAACTACATTGGTTGTGGTGGAATTCCATACCCCCAAAGTATCTAAATTTCTTTGATTTATTTATTTTCTCATAATTATAAACCTGAGAGCTATCTTCAAAAGAAGCTTAGAAATACAATTAGGCTTGGAGAAGAAGTTATATAATATTATAAAGTTGGGAGGGAAAAAGAGTACATTCAGTTAACCCGGGGATTGGTAGACTAGGTGAGACTAGACTCTCAAATTCCTAGTGCGCTCTTATTCTCTTCATCCTTTTCTCTGTAATTTCTAAACTCAATGTGTTGTAGATGTAGTCTCTATTGTAAGTGATTTCCTTGTGCTGTATCATCAATAAAAGTTTATTCAGTATATTGATTTAATTTCCAAGCAATTCTATCACCTTGTTGGCTGTATGGGAGGAAATCATACATCATGCTTATAGAATAGAAGCTGTGCTAGCAAGAGTGAGAAAAATGCATGTTGGAATTCGGTTAAAATTATGGTAAGTGGTGGAATACTCTGTTCATGCCGAACACATTTTCAGGATCCACTCTAGACTTTATCTTAACCAACTTGTTGAAATTATCGTTAAAATACCTATATCCCCAAACACTTGCTTATATATAGCTTCTACTATTCTTGGGGTTAATCCCCAAATTAAGATCCCTACAAGGAGTCATATAGTTATAACTAATAATGCTTCCTGACCCAATCTATATGCCTTGCAGCATTCTTGTCACCATCTTGCCATACAGACAAGTATTGAATTTTATACAGTGTTCTATTACTATGAGGAAAAGGTCTATCAGATTCTGAAAACTGACTCATCTTTCCACCATATGGGTCCCATATCATCAAAGGTCTATCTTCAGTCAACAAACTTTGCCCCAATCCTTCAATACCAGTTTCTGGTATTGGTTCCTTTACAAAATCCAATTTTGCTTTGAAAAAATTCTTAAATGCTGGTTTGCCTTTTAAAAGAATTTCAGGTGGTCTATCACTTGGAAAGCTTGCACTATAGAGAACATACCTGATCCAACTAGTTTTGCAATCTTTCTTTGTGTAACCCACTTCAGAAAAAATTGTTTTCACGACTTGAAGAAGTGTTCTTGTGTCAAAGGTAAACATTATAATAAGTTGTAATAGTTCTTTGAGTATTGTTACCAACATTTGTTGCTTGTTTCTAACTGTTGTCTAAATGTTTTAGCTAACTTGAAGTGTCTTGCACCTCCTACTCGGGTCGTACTTATTGAGCCCCATGGTCTTGCACCCCCTATGGGTGTATGAATGTACTCTCCGCTTAAATGTTATTCAAACATGTAGTCTTGTTATTGAGTTTCTCTTTCTTTTTTTCACTAATGACACTAACTGATCAAGACCCTTTAGGGGTTATATGAGAATATATGTAATGGTTAGATGAAACTGATTGGATCAGTTAATTAACGTATGTGCCAGCTGTTAGGAAAGCTTGCAAGAGAAGTTTCAGATTGTAATAGTCGCTTGCACAGTTTGTAAAAGTTAGTTAGTGCCAGCTCAGAAGTTAGTACACTGCAGTTTAATCTTAGGGTGAGCAGGTTACGGTCAATCAAATAGGTCACCAACTTCATTATATAACTAACTCAAGATTTAGAATATTCAATACAAATACAGTTTTGAGAAATGTGTATTAGCTCTTTCTCTCAAATCTAATATGGTAGGACTGTTTTGTGACCCTTCAAACATGTCTCCAAAGAGACTTACGCAAGTTGGAAAATAACATTATGGTATGAGCTGTGCTATATATAGCGAAACAGCCCTTCACAAAAATATCACGAAAGCATGTTTCATTTTTTCAATTAACCATTTGCCTTCTTATTTTCCAATAAACATCGCATAGGAATCTTCACACCTCAAATTGAAACCTGCTCTCCATTTTGGGTCCCTATTTTGCACCCACTATACACATGCAAAAGCAGAAGCAACTCTAGTTTAGTGACAAAAGTACTTTCTCACTCTAAACTAAGACAAATTCTGCAAATCTATGCTCTTTCTCTCTAAAGCTGGATTCTTCATGTTGTTGCTTAGGATCTCCAGTTCCGGAGCAGATTTATATTACTCTTTAAAGATAAAACATTTCATTTTGTGACCATCAAGTTTGCAAATTGAAGTGATAGAGAGTGAGAGTACCCAGATGAGAAAAGCATGAGTGCTTTTTAGTGAAACATATATTTGATGAAAATTTAGTGAGAAGAAAAAGAGTAAGGTTGAAGGAGATGAAAATTGAAAAAAAAGTGGAACAGAGAAAGGTGATGTGCGTGAGAGAGATAAAGACAAGAGTGGAACTCTGTGACATGTGTTATAACTAGCCAATCACCAAATGGCAGCTTATATTGGGAAAACGTTGTGAAAGCATTTTTCACTGTATATAGTATTTTCCTTATGGTATAATGGTCATTTTGCCCCGTTTAAGTGATCTATTATTTTAGTAGTTCAATTCCCATGTTTTTTTCTGTTCGTCTTCTTGTCACTCGTCTCCTTCCTCTTTCTTCTGTGTTTGCTCTGTGTTCTTGCTTGCATACATGTCCTGCTTCATCTACAATACATGTGTGTTCTGCTGCATTCTCATGTGCGTATGTCTTGCTTCGTTATGCTTATTTTTTGTTCAGGTTATTCTTGCTCTGTTTAGGTTTCTGAACTTGTGCTTCTCTCCTTGCTTTGCTCATGTTCTTCTTGCTTTGTTCAGTTCTTATTCTCTTTAAGTATTTCTTGCTCCGCACTTTAGGTTCTGTTCGTGTTCTTCTTGGTCTTGTTTTGTTATGCGGGTTCTCTGTTTTAGAACTTGATTTTGATGAGAAATGACAAAGTTGATTATAATTATTAAGTATGATTGTCCCTTTAATTGTGTATTTTTCTATTTTAGAGTATTTATGTATCTTTTTAGAATTGATGTTTACTTTGTACACTGTTTCTTCTGCTTAAAAGAAGTATAAGTCAATGTAGTTTACGTTTTTTTAGGATTTTAGAGAATTTTTCCCTCTTGAAATACAAAGTAATGTGTAAAATGTGCCCGAGCTCTTGTTGAAATCTCATGGGGTAGGAGGTAGTTAGGAAACAACACATTTGACCTTTTCCCCTCCATTCCCCCTCCCTCTTTGTGTGATGATTTACATGCTTTGAAGGTATCCCTGACTATATTATACTTCCTCCAATGTATACTACTGTTTATGTTTGATGTTTTTTATTGCTTAGAATGTCATTGTCATCTATATGTTATGCAGCTGTTTGGCTTTTGTGATAAAAATAATTAATTAATTCTGTTGATAACCAATTCTAGCAAAATTTTCATTCAAAATTTAGACAAGTATATGTGTGTTTCATTTGAAAACCGTTTGTGTTAGACCGTCATTGCTTTGGTTGCAGATTTGGGTACTTAAAAAGGTTAGTTCAAGATATATGTTGTATTTTCCCACTAAGATCGTGTATGTGTTTTGTACTCTTTAAGTTAGCCTAACATGCATGCCAAAACTCATTTTTTGAGAAGCAATACTTTGTTGTGTGAAAGTAATTTAGGTATACGGACAAAGCTAAAAAATATAAGCGCTAATAATCTGTTATGTGTTGCTGACATTCTCGACTTGCTTGGTCTTGGTTATTAGATAACTTAGCATATTCAAATTATTATATAATGCTATATATTTTGATTTGTAAAACCTGATTATTTCTACTGATTGAAATTCTACGACTTTGTAATTTTTTGTATCCCAATAGAGTAGATAGTTTAGGTGTTTGTAGATTCTTATTTTTAGTCTTGTTGGTAGTAATTTTATAGACTTTGAATGACTTTTTCTGCTATATGTTTGACAGTACACGTTTGGAGTGCAATGATTTCTGGCAGAATCATGTTTGGTCAGATGTTGGGGCTTCAATAAAAAGATGACATTAGGAGCAAACCTATAAATAAATGTGTATTAACAAATATATAACTATGCATTTTGCATTTCAGTGACTTACAAGTCTGTGGAAATTAGTGTGTTTTTTGGTTGGCCAATATCAAGACGTGGCACACAAAAGGTCGTAGCGATTTTCTTGTAAAACAAATGGGTGTTTTTTTTTTACATAACGGAGAGGAAATGTTAAAATATTTGTTAGACTAAAAATGTATTTTTAATCTATTGGCCGTATTTGTGTATTTTACTAAAAAAAACTGGGAATAATTTTTTTTTTTGTTGAATAAACTGGGAATAATTTATAATTATTGAAAAATTGAAAAAACTTGCAATAGAATAGACTGACTATACTTTTTATTGTTTCCTTGGTGGTGACATCTAACCCTTGGATCATACTATCTTTCACAACCTAAAGCAATTTTGAAGTAATTAACATGAGAATGACAGTACAGCATATAACATAGCTACTAACCGAAATGAAACAGTGATACTGGCATCTACCAGTTGAAAATTCACTTTTTTTTTATATTTCTTTTAAATAATTCACAAAGTAGTTATAATACAAACTGTAACAATTAATACTTCAAATTATATATGGCATTTACGTTGAAAATATGGTGACTAAGATGGGAAAAAAATAATGGAAAAAAGTTTGCACAACCAAACACTTTTAAAGGTAAATCAAAATGTAATCTGCATGCTGGAAAAAAGTTTTCGAAAATATCAGATGATGCAGTATTTTAGCATCGGGTAGGCTTTCTGTTTATAAGATATGATGTTGTTAGAACATTATCTCCCCATACAAACTTAAGAACATTGTTCTCCAAATAATGACATGAACTACCTCAAGAAGGTGTCTATTCTTTCTTTCACTTGTGTATTATGTTGAGGCGTATTCACAAACGGAGCCACATGTGGACGCTGAACCCCCCCAACCTACCAAATTTCAACATATTATCCAGTAGCTTTTAGCTTTGAATTCCCTCAAGTTTAAGAGCTGCACCCTGTTTGCACCACAAAGTCTCAACTTAACTGCAGCAACACATGTTTTTTCATGTGATACGATGCACCATGTTTTCATTGAAATGTTAAGCACTTTACCACCAAACTAAAGGAACACGTGTGATATATATCGGTTCATATTTATATATATTTAACATTTAAAAAAAAACATTTTAATATAGTTTTTATGCGCATAATTTGGTAGAGACATTGTGTTATGCAAGTGTCGGGGTTTGATAACATGATTTTCAGCTTATTCACACCATAAGGGATGAATTAACCAAAATTGTATAAATACAACTTTAATGTCACAAGTGTATTCTCTTTCACTTACAAGAATTTTTTTGTCTTTTTATATACTTACATTGTGGTTGGCCACCCCAATGTCATCCAAGTGCTATCCAGAATTGGTGATATTGATGATATTGAATCTTTGTGAAAGAGAGAGAGAAAAAACCACTTGTAACATTGTGGTTGACCAATGTCACCAATTCTATATCACTTAAGTGCTACCCGACAAGTTAGTCTCTTTGTTTATATTGTGTCAAAGACTAATTTGTCCTTGATATAAAAATGTCATGGATTACTTTTGATTTTATTATTATTAGGGACTATTTGACAAAAAAAATAAAATTATTAAGGACCAAATTGGCCCAAAAAATTGTGAAGTACAAAAACAAGTCTTCACTCTAATATTCTAAAGTGATTATTTCTATTTTAATACTCTCTTTGTTCCTTTTTAAGTGTTTCTTTTAGAAAATTAACACTAAAATAACGATGTGTATTATTGTACATTTTTATCTTGTTATACCCTCATTTTAATCCACCTATAAATTCCTATTTTTTTGCACACACTTTATCTTTCCAATAAATTTAATATGTTATCTTTCTCTCGTAACAAGCAATTGTCAGTTATCATCTTTTTCTCCAACAAATTCCTATTTTTTTTACGCACTCCCTCTTAACAAACAATTGTCAAATTTCTAAATATTGTGCACATCTTTTTAATGATTATAAGTCAATATAAAAATTATTTCAACTTCACATTAATCAAAAGTTAAGAAAAAATTAACGTTGTTCTAACTCCTTTAATCAAAGTTAAGGCCTCAACTATGGCTTCAACCAATGCTAGAGTCACACTTGAAATTTTTAACAATTGTTACTCATCTTATTTATAGAATTTTAACTCTTCTTGGAACCATTGTTTGAAACAAAATTTTGTTTAAATTTGAAGATAACAAGAAACAAATTTTGTTTTAAAAAAAAAAATTTTAGTTTTCCAAATATATATAACATCCAACGCCCCTACCAACTGATCTATCCTCAACTGGAACACTATTTTTCTTAGACACTATTTTTTTTTTAATTAATAGTTATACAATATTATAAAAAAGATAAAATAGTAAAACAAAATTAAATTTAAGCGTAAAAATGAAAGAATGAAAAAACCATCGTAAAAAAATCATATCATCTTTATATTTTGTTATAGATAGATTAATTCATCCAGTTTTTTATAAAAAAAAAAACAAGTGCCTATGATCTAAAAAATATATTGGTCACGTTTTTTTCTCTCTTTTAAATTGGTCAAATAGTTTTTTAACGCACTAAATCTTTTTCTCTAAAATACGAACTAAATCTTTTTTTAAGGAAAAAAGAACTAAATCTTTTAAATTGGTCAAATAGTTTTTTAACGAACTAAATCTTTTTGCTCTAATAAACGAACTAAATCTTTGTTAAATCTTCTTTGAAGGAAAAAATAACTAAATCTTCTTGTGTCTAGTTTGAAAAAAAAGTATCACCGTTTGATAAAGGAGAGGAGGGATTAAATGTCAGGAGATTTAAACTTTGTGCTTGTGCTTTTAATCTTGTTTTAGTGTAATTAGGGCTTACTTGGCAAAGGTTACTTGTAATGCAAGCCAGCTCAAATTACTTGGATACTTTACTATAAATAGGTATCCACTCTTGTATTTTCACAAGT
>Ga0228710_1010029_pt1 | contig 12846 bp, 5 predicted proteins | sample MedpolnodulmetaG_FD_177995 | JGI IMG/M metagenome (GOLD analysis project Ga0228710, IMG submission 177995) | Root nodule microbial communities from Medicago polymorpha collected in Santa Monica, California, United States - pink nodules | ecosystem: Host-associated > Plants > Roots > Nodule...
CCCAAAATCTTTTCAAAGGGGTGGTTTGAACTTTTTCCCCTTTTTCTTAAAAAAAAAAACAAATGTTCGGTCGTGAAAAAATTAATGAGTCTATGCTAATAAAATAGCTTGATCTCCGAAAAATGACGCGACAAGGAAAATGATCCAGTTCTTGACAAAGTGCAACACTTCGTTGGGACGAGTTTGAGTATATTGATTCTCGGTTCAGGGATATTGATTTTTGGAAGTGACCATTTTCTACCTTCTCTTTAGTCCCCGTGACACCTCATACCCCTTATCAGCATAAAACCTTTGATACATCATCAGTTAACATAATTATTTAACGTCAGGGACTAAAGTGATAACGGAAGTGCATATTCAGGGACTAATTTGTATTTAGTTCTGAGTCATAGACCTTTGTGACAACGAGGTGCAGAGTCAGAGACAAAAGTAACAATTTATTCATATTACTAATTGAATTCAAACCCTAGTATAGAATGAAAAAATATTTTAGGAGACAATTTCATGAAAGATCATAGAGAATCACAAGTTTTATAAAAAAAGTTAAAATATAATTTACTTGATACGTCATCAGTTAACAAAATTATTTAACGTCAATGACTAAAGTGATAACAGAAATGCACTTTCAGGGATTAGTTTGTATTTAATTCTGAGTCAGGGACCTATGTGACAACGAGGTGCATAGTCAAAGACAGAAGTGACAATTTATTCATATTAAAAATTGAATTCAAACCCTAATGGAAAAAATATTTTAGGAGACAAAATTTCATGAAAGATCACAGAGAATCACAAAAATTTAAAATATCATTTACATATCCCCATGCCAATTATAGAATTCTGAGTTTAAATTATGGGAAATGCTAAGAGTGTTCTAAGAACACTTTTTAAGACTTTAAATACTACTTTTTTTTATGGAAAATTGTGCATTCAATGCATTGGAAATTGAAGTTATAAACATTTTCAAAAAATAATTTCTTAGTTAGGAAACCTTAAAGAGTGCCTTTATGACACTTGTTAGCAAAACTCATTAATTAATCACAGATAAATGAGTACTCAACCCTTTAAAAAAGGGTCATGTTAACTTATGTCTTTAGGGTACAAGTCAAAGAGCTTAAAATGAGAATTCAAAAAATAACTTCTTAGTTAGAAAACTTTAAAAAGTGCTTTTAAGACATTTGTTAGCAAAACTCTTAATTAATCACGGATAAATGAGTACTCAACCCTTTAAAAAAAAAGTAGTCAAATTGTCCTTTAGCATTAAAGGTGATAATTTTTTTTGTTAAAAGAAATGTTGAATTCGATGTATCTTTTTGACTTGATTATTTATTTCATTATTTTATGAAAGGGTCTTGTTTATAACTTCAATTTCCAAACTAAGAAACCATTTTTTGAAAATGTTTATAACTTTAATTTCCAATGCAGTACAATTTGCCATAAAAAAAATTACTATTTAAAATCCTTAAAAAATGCTCTTGAGACACTCCTTAACATTTCATTTAATTATATATCATTTAATTATTTTAAAAATATATATTATTTAATTTTTCTTTTTTACTTGTCTTTAAATGTTGTGATTAAACCTCGTGATCATGTAAGAGCTTCTCCACTCCATAAAATGTTATAGAGACTAAAATGTTATGAACCCTTAAACTAATAACCTTATGTAAAGGAGTAATAGCCTTTTTCTTTATTAAATTCTATATATTTTAGTCCCTATTAAATAATTTTTTTTAGATAAATATTTAGTAAGAACTAAAACAAGGATTAATCTTTATTAAAAGAGAAATGATATCTGAACAATTTTTGTAACAACTTTCTCTTTCATACCCACATTATGTTTTTACTTCCTCTCTCTTTTGCTTTGGTTTTTATGTCAATACTTCATTTTCTTTGTAAACTTTGTTTTGGCACGATTCTATACATTTTCATTGAGCCTTGTTCGTAGGGTTCTTTTTCTTCTTTTTTTCTTTTTCATTTGTCATTCAACCAAAAAAAACTAAATAATTCCAAATTTAAGTTATTTAATACTAATATTGTTCAACAACGTCCCAAAAAATCGCCTGTGTATTTATTTATTTTTACTAAATAACTAATGTCTTCTAGAAAGGATAAAGATCCTCTCCATTTGGTATAATAAATGAAGAATGCAATTTGGTGAGAGATAAACACATAAAATAGATAGTGGGTCCTACTATTAAGTGGGTTCCACCATCATTAATTACTTTTTAGTTTTTCAAATTTTTTTTGTGTCTATATCTTTACAAATGGATAAAATGGAGAGAATAATAAATGGAGAGAATCTTAACTCTTCTAAAAGTTGCATTTTTTTTTACTAAAGGGTCCAAACTATATGCCACTTTTTGTGAGCACTTGAATGGTTGTGCACAATTTACTAAAAATTGTTGACTATTTTTTAACCAATGTTCTCTATTCAAAACTAAATGTGTATTTCCCTATAAAAAAAACTCAATGTGTATTCAATAATTTAAACAAGGCTAAATATGTTTTTGATCCCTATAAATACACTAACATTTTGTTTTAGTCCCTTTAAATTTTTCTTCATTTTTTAGTCTTTATAAAATTTTCAATCACTACTTTTGGTCCTATTTTTTAGTAAACTTTTTGTATTTTTAATGAAATTGTCCAAAAATGTGTAGAGTATTGTAAAATACACTCCAAAAAAAAAAGAAGAATTTTTTACCAAACATAAATTATAAATGATTTTTTAACAAAAAAATATAAAAATTCATATTTGATGCATGTTTCGTTAAAAAATTCTAAATTTTTTGGAGAGATTCTTATAATATTATAAATTTTTATGCAAACTTTTATTAAAAAATATGAATTCTACATATGAGTTTACTTTAAAAGAAGGCCAAAAGTGAAGATGAAAATCTTTTGGAGGACTAAAAGTTGAAGAATTTTTTTAGAAGGACTAAAACAAAAAGTCGACATATTTATAGGGCCCAAAAACATATTTAACTCTTTAAATAACATGTTAAATTCCGTCAAAAAAAAATAACATGTTAAATTAAAATTTGATTGAAAACAAAATCCTTATTTTTTAAGGACAATTTAATATTTCTGTCAAAAAAGAAGGACAAAATGATTCTCAATTAATGTTTATAAATATCAGTGAGAAGAATTGACTAAAGTGAAAGCATACTTTCCAGGTCTAATTTACGATGCAATAAATAAGAAGACTACTTTAAGTCTTAAAAACTAAGCAGAATCCTATTATAAAAGGTCACACCATCCTCCTCTTTGATCATATGCAAACTTGTCTTGTCCTCTATCTTCCTTTCCCATTCTAAAAAACATGACAATGTTTAAGCCATTTGCATTGTTCTTTCTCATCTTGTGCACAAGTCTTGTTGTAACTCAATCCAGAACTATCCAACCAAACGATGCCAATCTAATTCAACAAACTTGCAAGAACACTCCAAATTATGCACTTTGCATTCAGTACCTAAATTCTGACCCTAAAGCACCTAGTGCAGATGTCAGGGGTTTATCATTAATCATGGTTAACGTAATTAAGACCAAAGCAACCGTCACCTTAAACAAAATCCGTCAACTTATTGGAACGAGTCCTCCTGGTCAAAAGGATGCACTTAAATCATGTGAGAGTAAATACAATACAATTATTGTTGCTGATGTTGCTCAAGCCACTGAAGCTTTGCAAAAAGGAAACCCAAAATTTGCAGAAGATGGCGCAAATGATGCTGATGTTGAGCAAAAATCCTGTGAGGGCGGATTTTCTGGGAATTCGCCACTCAGTGCTGACAATAACGTCATGCATAATGTAGCAACGATAGCAGCAGCTATTATTAGAAATTTGCTATAGTCAGTTTACTCAAAATGTTTCATTATGCAATTTACATTTAATAAATTAATAAAATGATATTATATCATAGTACTCAGTCCTTACATTTTTTTTTTTGTTTTTGGTACAAACTCAGTCCTTCATTTTAAATCGAGAAATTAATTATGCATCCCTTCCTAGAAATGAGTCCAGCATACATGACAAATCAAATTGCACCATGTCTGCCCTCGTGAGCTAACTCAGTTGGTAGGGACAATGCATAATATATGCAAGGTCTGGGGTTCAAACCCTGACCACCGCCAAAAAAATTGCACCATGTCTCTTTAGTATGTTAAACATTTCAAGAAATATCTACATAATAAGTTGTGGTTAAATACATATCTAAAAATGTTTTACACAACCAAAACCTCTGTATAAAAGTTGTCGATTCTTCACAGCGGAGCGGCCAACCTCGAAAATGGAGTAGGGGTGGAAGCGTAGAGTGGACACTATTCGATATATTTAGGAATTATTATGCAGTTAATCAACAAAAGCATCATGAAAATCTAATTCATGAAAGTCTTAAGCAAAACATACTTGTGAATACCAACAAAATTCAATGAAACAAACACTTGAAGCCTCTAAAGTTTAAAGTAAATAAACATGGGGTGTTAGCGGTGTTATTTGGACCGGGTTTGAGATAAAAACTCATCCGGTCTAAAGATAAAATAAGACACAGTTCGGTTCAGTTTTGGATGATCAATATTTTTTTTTTTGATCTGATCCAAATTAACGCGTAACAAATAATATATTAATACAATATATCATACTAATCATAAACAAATAAAATATTAAAACGTGCGTATGTAGTTTGACTCGATTTTAAAAAATCAATCTAAAATCCGATCCTAGTGGTTTTCGCAAAAGGACATCCACACACATCCATTATTTTTTGGTTTTGTGCGGTTTTTAATTTTTTTTTGAATCGATTTGTAGTTTTATTTTGGATCGATTTGCGATTTTATTTTAAATTGTTTATATTTGAACACTCCTAACTAAACATCAAAACTCAAATAAATGTTTAAGCATCATGAAAATCTAATTATTCATGATTCATTGTTCAGAGAAATTCTTAAGTAGACATTAACATAATAAACTCAAATAAAGTTTAAGCATCATGAAAATCTAATTATTAAGTATTCATTATATTGTTGACAGAAATTCTTAGGTAGACACTAACATGACAACCAAACCGGACCTCTAAAAGGTATGTGTCTAAAAAAAATTATAATCCAATGTTGAAATGTTTTGTTATACGTTGAATGTTGAAAAATATAATTGCTAATTTGGTAACAAATTTTGGTATATGTTGCTAATATAAGCCTCCTAAATTTCAGGTTCTACATATTTTTTCTTGTCTTCTTCTATGCCTTCTAAATTGCCTCCTAGGATTAGAAAGTTTTAGGCTTAAATGCACTTTTCACTCCCTATGTTTCAAAAAGTTGCGATTTTGACCCTCTTAGAAAAAAATGGATTTTAAGACCCCCTAACTTTTGCCCCTCTTTTGAAAGTCTGATTTTGACCAAGTCATCGTATATGTGGCAGCTGACTTAACTGTGTCAGATGCCACATGTGTATTTATTTAATTAAAAATTTAAAAAAAGCCACCTCATAAATACCTTCAAAAATTTTTATTAAAATTATGTAATGTTTTAAAAAAATCAATTAAACAATATTAACTAAAAAAAACACAATTAAAGCCATGTATGCTTCCTTCTCATCTCTTCAGTGTCTTCTTCTTCCCATCAAACCTATACTATAACCATACAATCCTTTTTTTGATGAATTTATGAATGGTGTTATAAATTATGTTTGAGTTGTGTTTGTTTCAAATTCTGGGCTTGAAGGATGAATCTATGAATGATGTTTATGTATCTTCCTCATTTTATTTAATTGTATTTTTTATTTTTCTTATCAATTATTTTATTTGTGACAGTAATGAAGTTTCTTTTTTTTTTAATTGAATAAATACACACGTGGCATCTGACTCAACTAAGTAAGCTGCCACGTATACGTTGACTTGGTCAAAATCAGACTTTCAAAAGAGGGGCAAAACTTAGGGGGTCTTAAAATCAATTTTTTTCTAAGGAGGCGAAAATCGCAAGTTTTTAAAACACAAGGGGTGAAAAGTGCATTTAAGCCAAAGTTTTAAAGAGATTATGTTTTTATTTTACCGGGGGTCTATTTTACTATAAGAACCGAGCCTCCTATTTCATTAAAACGTTCTTGATGACACCTCATATTTAGACACCCAATTAAAAGTTTAAAACCATTTCATGAAAATTAAATAAAAATAAAAGTCAGAAGAAACAAACTGTTTCTTCTTTTGATAATTCATATCTAGAATAAAACAGTCATTCATCCATGGATGCTAATTTAAGTCCAGCTCACGAGTCACAACTCCTACCGCTGCAGTTTCTAGCAGACTACTATCAGGAATGAAACTGATCCGTTAATGGTGGTGTGAGAAAATTGTTAATGTTCTAGTGTAAGCTGCAATACATGATCATAAATAATGTGCAGTGGTTGAACTAAGGTAACTGCACAAAATAACTGAGTAGTGGAAATCAGCGTATCAAATCAGAGAAGTTATAAAAGAAAAGGATGTAACAAGTTAGGAATTAATAGAAAAGTATACACTATAGAAGTTTATTTAAGCTTTAAATGAATTATTTCTCTAGTAGTATTTCTTACTGAAAAAAGGACATGTAGATGTGTTAAACTTCAACAAATAATCTATCTTGTTTTTGTTAGCTTTATTCATTAAATAAATTCTTGAGACTTTAAGTTGTGTTAAATTTTTCCCACAATGAATATTTGCTTTATTCATTGAATAAAAGGTTGAGATTTTAGGATATAATTGTAGCACTATTTTCGATCATGGGGTGATTTAATTTTGATGTTTCTTCTGACCTAAAGTCCTATAAATTCATGTGTTAGCTCATTAATTTGAAGTTCATTTTTTTTTTCCTGATTTGAAACAGAGAAATGGCAGGGGAGAAAGTAAATAGAGTCCACTGAAATTAGAGAAAAAAAACCTTATTTTCCCTTCAACCTGCATAAACTGAGCAGGACCATCTAAAACAATTCAAAGCATTGACAACGACATAACATTTAGAACTCAATCCTGTTACACACGCATAACCAGCGGCGAATCACACAAACAAAGCTGTCAATATTTCCAATAAGCATATTACAAATAGTTAACCAATAAACATTTCACGACATATTGGATCAGCTCATGCGGCATACTAGCACATGTTACAAAGGCAGTCAAACACATATAAGCATACAAATGGTGCCACCCAAGTAGTTCATTATAAAATATAATTATAAATATCAAGAAAATGGTGAAGTAAGAATATTTCAAAACCTCATTCTTCTTGTCTGTGTCATCTTAAACTTCATCATTGTCACCGGGGAGTGAAAGTAGAGACTCTGTATACATGACCACACAGGATGATTCTAGATTCCCACGGTAGTAGTGATACCCTAATAACTGTCCTTTATCGTTGTACTTCACCAATTTATAAAAATTTGTTCCAATGATATCATAATTTTTTGTAGAGTATATAGGGAAAATGTCAGGACGAGGAAGAACAAGTTTCTTATTCCAAGAGGAACGCACTTTGTATTCTTTCATCACCCATATTTTAGTTGTATAATTTTCATAATCGACATCGCATAGACTGAGAAATTCTCCAAATACCCACAAATGACAATATGAAGACTGATAGTGAAAATCATCATGATCTGGAAGAGGGATCTGAAAAAGTTTCCTTTCCATCAAATCAAATGCAACAATAACATACACATATAAATCATACCGAAAAGCCAACCAATGAATAGCCCCATTAAAGAGAACCCCTTGTTTGGAATAATCATCGGTGGCATTCTTACAAGGGAAGTGAGCACCCTCGATTTGTTTCCAGGTATTATCTCTCAAGGAGAAAACCTCCAAATGTGATAAAAAGACATTATTAGCTAAGGTTGATTCATAGCCCAATACAACCACCAAGTAATCATTTCTTGACTTGTCATAACCAAAACCATATAGATTAGTCCTTACACAATATGTTAAGAATTTGGAATCAAAAGGAGACAAAGGTATTTGTTTGTGAAGTCCAGTAGATGGATTCTGTAGGTAGAGTCTTATAAAACAGTGGAAAAATATAAATCCTCTACATGAAACTATAATATAAGCATGAAATTTTTTATCACCAAATTGGGGAATAAAAAAATTATTAAGGTTCACTGAAGAAGCAGAATCGTCGGAGGATTCAAAATCTATAGATTGAAATTGAAGAGGTGAATAAAAAATGGACAGAATTCTTGGAGTGTGTGTTGCGGCGGTAAGATCAAAATGCGAATTTGCAAAGTTGGGATGATAGATGAGAGAAAACCAAGACTAAAAAACATACTTGAAAAGTATAAGAGACTTCACTGGTAACCTTAGAAGGATTTCAATTTTCATTTCGTGAGGCAGATATAGATGCATCGTCTTCTTCATGCTCCTTGTAACCCTAATTTTATCACGGATCGATTCCAATTTATGACTTATGACTTATGAGAGAGTAAGGTAATCAATTAATTATTTATTCTATTCTCGTCATATGAAAAAAAGGCTAAATATATATTACTGATTTGTAGGATAATCTACAAAGTCAGTTGGGCCATTAATGAGGTTTGGGAAAGGTCGTATTTTATTTGTTGTTGTTGACGACAAATGAAATGACAAAATCATAATAAACTACTAAAATATCCCTATATGTTATGAATATTATAAGCGAATGTTCATATATCAATTGAATTATTGGGTCGTACTACTAGCTCATACATACTATTGTGATTGTTTGTCAAGTCATTATACTTTTCTATAAATAAAGCTCACATGCATATATACTATTGTGGTTGTTTGCCAAGTCATTGCATTTCTCTGTAAATAAAAGTCACATGTAACCTAATTGCACATAACAATAGAATAATAGAATACTTCTCTCTCTTCCTCTCCTTCTCTCTATTCTTGTTCGTATTTCTTTAGTTTCATAACACTGTATAGATATTATATGCTGCCAATTATATATTTGAGAACTGTAGTATCTTATTTCAAAGACATAAGTAGTTTTTAGTTTTGGACTTATATATTATAGTAAATGTCTTTCCTACGATTTCTCTCGATTATAGTTATTCAATTTGATTTCCTATGTAGTGTGTTTTGTTTTATCACTTGTTTCTTGTTATCAACTTTTTCTTGCCTTATTTTGAAACAATTACAAAATGTGCTTGACAAAAATATGAACAGAAATAATTAAGGCATTAGGAAAGAAAACGAACCATTAGAAAATATACCAGTCATCATTATATACATAATGTATCATAGATGTATGTGTGTTCATTGCTCCTTCCAAAGGCAAAATTTATGTCATGTTTTTCTGCTACACATTTTAGTTATGATTTCATCATAAATTAGTAAAATAAGCTTGATATTTTTAACAAGATTCCTTTAATTGAGACGTCTTTCAAGCCAAAATGTATTTGTTATACGATTCGGGCAGAAAAACACAGATTGTTTCAGAAGAAGTATTGGTAGATGCTACTTTTCTTGGTTTTGATATGAAAAATTTGTATGTCTGGTTTACACAGGGGCCACAAAGGGTAAACAAATGTCTTCATCTACCAATATTGGTTATAATGTGTGCTCTAACATGGCATATGAGCTTGTAAAAAAAAAATGGTAAATGGGATCTTAACAGTGAAATCCTGTTTTCTTTCTAGCTTGTACATTGAAAAAAGTCTTCAAATGTCTGTTTTTCTTTCTGCTATCATTTAAATAGAACTGGTTGTGGAATTTTATGACTTAGCTAATGTTTCCATGTATACATACATACTTCACTCTATTAAATTGGTTCTCTCATCTCTGAATCCATCCATTGTACTAAGATACTACTGCATAATGGTAAAATATCTTCATATTAGATAGAGTGATTTGTCAAAAATAGAAGTTCACTCTATGTACCACTACATATTGGTATAATAACTTCAGACTGTTAAATTGGTTCTCTTTATATTTTGTTTATCTTTCTATAGCCCTCATTATTATACTTAAATCATATCTATGTAAGCACATTAGTTAGCTTAGCAATTTGCTGCCGAGACAGTTTACTGTGCACTTGGCATAGAGAAAATCTCAACCTTTGGGGCTTTCGTCTTTCATGTTCTTAGTTTGCAAAAGTTCTTTTATTGGTTTAAATTACCCAGTTCATTAGATAGGTTTTCTTTTGGAGAAATGTTGTTTATTACGAAGCAAGCAGCACACATGAAAGGTACCATCGTTTATTATCATTCAACTGCACATGATTTACGCTAAATGAGGAGGTGTAAAACAGTAACATACCCACGTGAGAGAGAAGCTTTTCACTTGTTCTTGTGTTTCTTGCATTTATTCTCCCGTAACAAATAGCACATTTTTGTGGAGAATGTAAGAAGCCTTGGAGAAATACAGTTTGTAGGAAGAGGTAGCTCTAACTATGGAACAAAATGCTTTTCGGAATAAGATAACAAACTTAATTTATCTTTAGATTGGATGAGTTCTTATCTCAAACCCGATCCAAATAACACCACTAACACCCCATGTTTATTTACTTTAAACTTTAGAGGCTTCAAGTGTTTATTTCATTGAATTTTGTTGGTATTCACAAGTATGTTTTGCTTAAGACTTTCATGAGTTAGATTTTCATGATGCTTAAACCTTTGTTGATTAACTGCATAATAATTCCTAAATATATCGAATAGTGTCCACTCTACGCTTCCACAAACTTTGACATAGCGGATATTTCACAACATAATTCTTGTCCGAGATAATTCCAATCTACTGTCCTAGATGTCTTAAAAGCAGAAACAGTTGAACATATTTTTAAAGAGTGCATTTGGGTGGTGCAAATTGGTTTGGAATCAATTTTAACTCTTATTAGAGTAAAATTTTATAAATTTGTTTTGGCCATATGATTGATCAAATGGAAGCAGATCAGTTAACTATTTCTAATAGCAATCATAGACATCATTTGGATAGCCAGAAACAAAAAAGTTTTTGAGGATCCATATATAAGGCTCTGGATCATGCTGTAAATTACTCAAAAGCTCAGGAAAATGAAAATCAAATTAACAGCAACTAGGAGAGAAAATAAACGAAAAATTTGGGGATTTTTGTTATTGTTAGTATTCTGCATACTAGGAGAGAGAGCAATAGGGCTGCTCACCTTTTAGCTCAGTCTGCTAATTCAGAATTTAGATAGTGATAAATATGGTGATTGCTCTATAGGCCCCTCAGAATGATCAACCTCTGAAATAAGTGATCGGAAGTTACACTCCGATCCAAAAAACAACGATTGGGTCGTAACTAGTTTTCCATTATGAGAAGAAATTGCTTGTTTCCTCCCTTTTCCCATTTAAAAAGATGAAAATACTTGAGCCAAACAAAAAAATGCATTATTCATTCTCGTCTTATGCACTACTCTTGTTGCAACTCATTGCAGAATTATGAAACCTAACTATGTCAATCTGATAGAACAAACTTGCAAGACTCCAAATTATGCACTTTACATTCAATACAAGAATGCTGACCTTAAAGCCCCTACTGCAGATGTCAATGGTTTATAGCACTAATCATGGTTAATGTAATGAAGACCAAAGCAAACACTGCCTTAAACAAAATCCATAAACTTATTAGGAGTCCTCCTGGTCAAAAGGCTTCCACAAGCCATTTAGGCTTTGCAAAAAGGAGACCACAAATTTGCAGAAGAAGGTACCATATTTAAGTTGTGATAATTTTTTCAGACCGTCAATATTTGTTTTATTCATTGAATGTTGTGTAATAGTTAATGAGTGCCATTAAACATGGATAAAAGCACACATCGAATGAATTTGAATAAAATATCTATTCATCAGGAGGAATCAAAGCACAAAATGTTCATCTTGAAATGACAAAATACAGAGTGATGAAGAATCAAGGAACTGTGAAATATAAATGAAAGTTGCACTGTCATAATATTACCTAAAAACGATGTAAAAAAAACACTGCCTGTAAATCTAAGGTGGTAGAAAAAACAGAAAAACTTCCAAAACTAGCTTTTTAGTCATCCAAGTATGTTCGCGTAACTTCACTTGATAATGAGCGAACATTAGTATTATAGTATGAACCCTATGGTGAAAAAGTATGACTTGGGAAACATTTACCTGCAGACAGGGTGAAAAGAAAAGTCATTTAAAAGACAATCATTGTACAAAGGAGAAAACATTTTCTACTGAAATATCATTTGAACTAGCATTGCACCCCTAAACCATCATAATATTCCTAAAGGCTTAAAAGCCCTCTAGAAAGGCTCAGACGCCCTTCAGAAGGGCTTCGGAGGCCTAGGCGCGCCCTTCCTAGGGCACTACCTTTCTTAGCCTCTAGAAACTTCTAGAGACCGCCTAAAAGACCAAAAGCCCAGTTTCCTTGGGGCTGAAGTCACGCTAAAACAAGCCCACAAGAAAACTATAAATACCACCCTTGAGAGCACTCTCAAGGCATCCAATAATCAGTCTAAACCCTAGAATACGATACTTAACCATAGTATCTGTTGGAACAAAGGGTGTTTCACAAGCCACTTATTGAGTTTTGACAATAACAAGGTATTAAAAATAATCAATTGGATATGCTAAACAATTTGTTCAAGTGTACAGGATCCATAATCAAAGTACTATTCATAAAGATTCTGGTTGAACAAGTTCAAGAGCAAAGGAATTTATTTGAAGCTTAAAGCATTTGGAAGAATGAGTCTGAAGAACTGCGTCTGAAGAATGCGTTTGAAGAAATGAGTCTGAAGAAGAGCTCCTGAAGACACGTCATCAGAAGCAAGAACATCAGAAGCACTGGTCATCAGAAGCATATCTCGCCAGAAGCTACTTCACCAGAGTTGACAAAGGACATTGTACGAAGTGTA
>Ga0228710_1010031_pt1 | contig 12843 bp, 7 predicted proteins | sample MedpolnodulmetaG_FD_177995 | JGI IMG/M metagenome (GOLD analysis project Ga0228710, IMG submission 177995) | Root nodule microbial communities from Medicago polymorpha collected in Santa Monica, California, United States - pink nodules | ecosystem: Host-associated > Plants > Roots > Nodule...
GGTGTTTATTAAATAGTATTCATTTCTATTTAAGAATTTTGAAAAGTAGTGTGACATGCCCGTTTTGTCGATTGAACTCTGATTATTTATGTAATATTTAAGTATGGGATAGCGGGGTGTTACAATTTGCGGCTGCTTGTGTGTTTTTTCTGTCCCTTTCTGTTTGTCTTGGCAGGTTTATTTATAGTGTGACAAATGGGATTAGGGTTTGTTGGAGGGGAGCAGAATAAATTGGCTTTGGATTGAGATGAGGTGCATGACAGCCTGTGGACAGCCTGTGTTGGGCTGGAATTAGAATAATAAATAAAAATAAAAAGACTCCAAATAATAAAAGATAAAGATTTAAAAAAAGAATGAATTTAAAGTTAATTAATTAAAAGAATTTAAATAAAAGATGAAAACTAAAATTAAAAGATGAAAATTGAGAGAAGAGAGCCCGACTCGGAACCAAAATGAGGTATTTTAAAATACCTCTCTGCCGAATTTTTCCACTGAAAATCAGAGATCAATCAGGCCAAATTGCGTATGAATGTAGGGTCCAACGACACGTGTCAGTGACATCTTAGGTCAAAAATTGGGGTATGACAGATTGCATTGATCACAAGTACAAGCTATACAAATAATTAGATTCCATTGATCGAAATTTCGAAGTACAAGATCTTAAGATCACACATTAAAACCATAACTATAAATCTATAATTTTACATTGACGTACAAAGAACCTAATACAAACTAATAGCTCTTCCTCTTTTATCGCCAAAAGAACAGTTACAAAACCCCAGCGCAAAGGCAATTACAGGGCCTGCCTAAAACAAATCTATAAATAAACAGCCACATGCACAAAGCCACACCTACAGGACATACATGGGATCAAACATAACCAAACTGCAGCCAAAAACAGACATAGCAGAAGCTGTTAACAGCCATGACAACAGCTGAAATCAGACAAAAACGAAACAAAACCCCTCCAAACTATCTACTTAAGCATTCCCAAGCATTCCAACAGCATTCCTAACACAAACTCGATCCGAATTTTAATCTTTTCAAGTTCCAACACCATACTCTAAGCAATTGTCATAGTTTCCAAGCAACTAATTGATATTCAAGTCAACCAGAGGTAAATAAACCTGAAATTAAATTGATATTCAATAAGTCAGAATCAACAAGAAATTAATTAATCATGCTGGAAAAAAAATGGAAGCAAATTGAAGAGAAAAAAATTAAACACAAACAAAATTATATGCAAAGAATGGGAAAAGGAAGGAAGAGGGACTACTCCAACAATGCACTGCTCAGCCGCCGCACTGCTCCACCCTGCAATTCCCGCACGTTTCGTTTCGACCAGAATCATGGAGTTGCAATTAGTGGGGATGGGTCTTTTGAACAAGTAAGATTGAGGTGGGTTTTGTGAGGAACAAAGGTGAAAACGGGAGGGAAGCCAAAATGAACCGAAAAACGAAAGAGAGAAAAGGCCAAAAGGCAAAACGACAAGCCAGTATGTGTTTTAATTCTGATCCATTGATCTGTCCTTATAATAAATTGACGGCTTAGATCAGTCAATGGAGAGAACCGGAGAAAAATTACCGCTACCTATGTTTCTAAGTATATATGATCCATTTGAAATTTTTATTTTCCTCTTTTTAAAGCCCTCATTCAAATATTCAATTGCAAGACCTCTCAGAAAAAATATTCAATTGTATTAACTATTTTTTTCTCAACATAACCCTGATTATGTTATATCTTTTTCTTCAACTAGTAGCAAACTAGTTAGAAACCTGTCCCTTGCACGGGAATTATTTCGCTGATTTTTTTATATATTTTAATTTATGTTGATAATATTTAAAATACATGTTAAAATGTATTATATATATATATATATATATATATATATATATATATATTATACATATATCTTTGAGGTGATTTTTTATTAAATTGTCTTATCATTTTGGGTTCTAGAGACAAATAGATAATCATGTTGATAATGAAAGTTGAACACATAACTTTACAAATAAGTTAACTCTTTACTAAATAAGTCAACCTTCATCGACTATTTTTATAACACTATTTAAACTATTTTATTATTTTAATGACATCTTTTGATCTTATTTGCCCAAAAATTATTCTTTTTATATTTGAGTGCAATAAAATGAAGTGGTTTCCATTTAAACATGTGCATAATATATAAATACAAATGTTAGCATGTAAGATGTTGTTCAATTTGTCTTAGTGAATTTAAAAAAAAAAAACCTAACTTTCTATTATAAATAACTAAAGATATTAATATTTCAAATTTACGTATTTGTTTGTGTAAAGTGGTTGACGACGTCATATATTTAGAAATGGAACGACTACAATGTTAAAACTCCATCCAAGAAGAGGAAAATAAATATTAAAAAAAAGAGAAGAAAGATTCAATAATGCTAGTTGGATGAGAATGAATGGACATCAAACAAAATCATTTGATAATGTGTACGTGGTATTTATTTGTCATTTCGACTAAACTGAAGAAAAAAAATTAAACAAAATAATTCAATAGCAATAGTTATTTAAATAAATATCAAGAATAGCTTTCTTTTTACAGAAAATATCAACAAAACTTAATAATATGAAAGTTTAGATATATTATTAAAGCTAATTAGAAAAATTAAAAATGAAAGTAATAGAACATTTTTAATTGTGACCCCTTGCTAGAAACGTACAATAGGAGCATGACACCACTATGTATACAAATGAAAAGAAAGAAAGAAAACAGAAATGGATCCATTGATTTTTTCTCTTTTCAAACGCTCTAAAATAGTTGAATATGGGTAAAATATATATATATATATATATATATATATATATATATATATATATATATATGCACACACACGAATATACCAATCTTAACATGCGAAAATAAGCATGTTCTCTTGCCCTAGACATTGTTAGATATTTCATGATAAACGATATTTGTAGTTGAAGTACTTACTCTCTGTTCATCGTCTAGAATCAATGCTTTGAGACCCTTTTTGAACCTCATTCTTGATAGCGTAACATATAATTGACTGTGTATGAATACAAATTTTGGAAGATAGATCATTACATAAGAAGAGATGTGAAATATCAAGCTAATGGAAATTGCTTCCGCTAAAATTAAAAGTCAATCCTTATTCACTTGACACCAAAAATCATTCTCGCAACTAAAATTTTATCTCGTTTTTTTTTTTGTAATATCACTTGCACCAATACTTGCACCAATGACTTTTTTCTTCCTAAACTAGTGGCATAGAGTCCAGCTTCATTACATAGACCAACAATCAATGTTCCTCATCAACATTAGGAATTTTATTTAAATGAAGATCACAACATTTAAGCCTTACTATTTAAATGGAATGATAATAATTATCACTGACCCAAAACAAAAGACTTTAAAATTCGATTCTCTCTATTGAAAATTCTCTCAAGTTTTCTTTATTTTTAATTTCTATCATTAAAATACAACAATCACTTTTCTTTACAATTTAATTATCACTTCTCTCTCATATTTGATGGTTTTGATACCACTTTACAAAACTTAAGAATTTTCAACCGAGAGAATCCAATTCCCTTTTTACATTCAAATGAACATTGAATTATTTAAACGGAAATCACAACATTTATTCCTTAAAATATTAAGCCAAAATAATTATTGCAGAGTTGTGGATTGAACGTTAGGAATGAAAAGCAAAAGTGACTTAGCTATCATATATATTGTAGAGATTTGATCTATAATTTTTTATTGAAATTAGAGTTTTTTTTAGGTGAAAATAAAATTAGAGTTATTTCATTAAATTTCATATTTGAAGTCAACGTGAACTTACTCAGTTGGTAAGGACAACACATAATATATGCAAGGTTCGAGGTTCAAATTCGAACACCACCATAAAAAATTTCATGTTTATGTGTATATATTTTTTTGACATTAGAATAAAATTAGAGTTATTACGGTAGATATATTATAATGCTTGATTTTAGCTACTATAATTTTATTTTTTTTGTTCTAGAATAAAAAAACAAAGACATTAAGAACATACTTATTTATTCAAAAAAAAAGAACATACTTATGAATCTATCCAGTGCCCGCATTTCAAAAAGAACACGCCGATAAAAGAAAAATTATTTCTTTTTATGTTTACAATTTTCCTCTAATTTATTTCAATTTTAAACATGTAATCTATAAAAAAAAAGAATTTATTGATTTATTTGTTTATTTTCTGAGTTGCTTTGTTAATGGAATATTTGATGAATTGTTTAGTTTTTCACTAGTAAGTTATTGTACTTCTCCTTTCAATAGTTCTTGTTCAAAAAAAGAAAATACAAAGAAATAGTTTTCTCTTTGTCGAGATGAAGATAAATTGTGTTTTTAGCATTTGAGTGGTATATATATTTTTTTTTGGAGAGAAAGTAAATTATATCATTTCATTAAAAATCATATCAGTAATACATGTATGAATATCATCAAAGACTTGGAAGCTAGTACTAGATGTGGCTGCCTTAGTTAAATTATGAGCAACCTCATTTGCTTGCCTCCTAATAAACTCGACATGAGAGTTTGTTAGATGGTTGTTAAGAAAATAAATACTACTTTCCATGATGGACCCAAACTCGGTGACATCTCCACGACCATTGTTGAAATAATCAGCTACTCTTTTTGAGTCAACTTCGAAATCAACATTTGTGAATTGAAGTTCATGTATCCACCGAATCGCATGATATAATCCCAGGGCCTCCCCAATATGGATAGAACAAGCTGGACTGAACCACATTGTTTTAGAGCAGACATGGTTCCCATCCGAGTCTCGGATGCACATTCCAATCCCAACTTTGTTTGTGGTATTTGGAAAAAAGGCATCGACATTGCATTTATACCTGCCACTGGTTGGTTTCTTCCAACTAATGTTTGCATCCCTATTATGGTGGGAAGAGCTCGGAGTGGAAGATGAGTTGTCCTGCCTTATAGATATTTGTCTACGATTAGCTTCTCTCCAACCTTCTGGGAGGTGTCTTGCTCTTTCCAGGATGGTAACAGTCGAATCTGACACCTGTTGCCATAGTTTGAGATTTCTAGATTTCCAAATGCTCCACATTATAGTGACAATGTGCTCAATTTGAGCTGCAGACAGTCTTTGCAGCAGGTTGAAGATAATATCAGGTACATTATCAAACTGACTCAGGGACGGGGAGATCAAGTGCCACATGTTAACTGACTGCCAAATATCAACTGCTAATGGGCAATGAAAAAGAATGTGATAACTATCATCGTGAGGATCTTCACACCTGACACACTCTGAAGGACAGTTAACACCTCTGCTTCGTAACTTCACTCGGGTTGGAAAACAGTCCCTACAAATTCTCCATACCAAACTCTTGACTTTGGGGGGTACTTTCAGTCTCCAGATACCACTCCAGTACCCTGGTTTGCGCAAATGATCATTGTTTATAACCTCTTCGATACAAATACGATAAGCACTTCTTACTGAGTAGTTCCCATTTTTCTCTGCCTTCCAGATCAACCTATCCATCTGGACCTAATGATAAAGGGGAGTATTTAAGATGTTTTGGGCTGTCTCGACTGGAAATAACTGACGGACCAATGACTCATTCCAGACTTTCTCCTCTTGATCTATTAGGTATCCCACAGAGTAAGGTTGAAGAGCCAACATGACGTCACCAATAGGGGGAATACTGGATCCTGACCCAATCCATGGTTCACTAATAATCGGAATATTGAAACCAGTGCCAATCTTCCATCTCGCTCCTTGTCGAACCACTACTTTTGCGCTAAGAATGCTACGCCAAACAAAACTGGGATTATGTCCCAATTTGGCATCTAGATAACTACTATTCGGGTAGTACCTAGCTTTAAATTTTTTTGAGACGAGACTATCCGAATTGGTTTGTAGCTGCCACCCTTGTTTACCAAGCATTGCCACATTAAAAGCTGCCAAATCCTTGAAACCCATGCCTCCATTATTTTTATGGACAGAAAGTTTTTCCCAAGATAGCCAATTTAACCCTTTATTGCTGGTGCTACCATGACCCCACCAGAAAGCATTGATCATCTTTTCAATTTCATCTAGAAGTGTATTTGGTAACCTGAAGATACTCATGACATAAGACGTGATAGCTTGAAGAACAGATTTGATCATGACCTCCCTTCCTGCTTTGGACAAACATTTGCTACTCCAACTGCTAATCTTTTTCCACACTCTATCCTTGATGAAGTTGAAAGTTGTTTTTTTACTGCGCCCTACCATTGAAGGCAAACCAAGATATTTACCAGTCCCTAGGACCGCTCTAACTCCCAATATGTTAGTGATGGATTGTTGAACTGGTTCATCAACATTCCTGCAATAAAAGATTTCCGACTTAGGGAGACTAATAGCTTGACCTGATGCTTCTTCATATTGGTTCAGAATCTGCTTCATTATAGTTGCCTGATGTTCCTCCGCTTGAAAGAACAAGAAACAATCGTCAGCGAACAATAAGTGGGATACTCTTGGAGCATTGCGGCATACACGAACACCTTGAAGGTCCCCTCTGTTTTCAGCATTTCTGATTAACGCTGATAAACCTTCGGCACAAAGAATGAAGAGATATGGTGATAACGGATCACCTTGTCTTAATCCACGACCTGGGATAATAGGGCCAACCATCTCTTTGTTCAAGATGACAGAATAGTCAACTGTTTCTACACGCATCATGATCCATTGGATCCACTTTTCTGAGAACCCCATTTTGCTCATAACATCTCTGAGGTAAGCCCAATCAATTCTATCATATGCCTTGCTTATGTCTAGCTTCAGCACCACACTTTTCTCTTTACCCTTCGTTTTCGTCTTCATGTAGTGGACCAATTCAATGGCAACTAATGCATTATCCAGAATGGATCTTCCCAGAACAAAAGCTGACTATGAGTCGGCAATACATTTGTGTAAAATTTTCTTCAGACGATTTGCCAGAACCTTCGACAAAAGTTTATAAAGAACATTACACAAAGCTATGGGTCTCCAGTCCTTCATGTTTTTTTGATCTGTGCCTTTTGGAATCAGAGCTATGTTTGTAGAGTTCAGAGATGGAGGAAATTGTCCATCATTCATCCAAAGACAACACTCATTGAAAATATCATCACTGCAAACTGACCAGAAATGTTGATAGAACCCTGGATTGAAACCGTCAGGACCCGGACACTTGTCAGGTTGCATGGAAAACATTGCTTCTTTGGATTCTTCCTTACAAAAAGGAGCTGTTAACTGTGCATTGTCCTCATCAACAATCACCTCGTTGAGAAAATTAATCACTGGAGAGCGAACACTTTGATGCCCTTCAAACAATTCTTCAAAATAATTCTTCGCAATAGCTCGCATTCCAACATCGTTGGTAGTACGAATTCCTTCGTCAGATTCAAGAGAGAGAATTTTATTTACTTTCTTTCTGGAAGTTGCTGCAACATGAAAATTTTTTGTATTCAAGTCTCCATCGCGATACCAATGGGTTTTGGCTCTCTGTCTCCAATACATATCCTCTTGAACTAACAGATGATTAAGTTTTTGCCTCAAATTGTCAAAATGGATCTCATCCTGTATACCTTGAGCAGTACGGCTTTGACTTAGTTGTTTCCTGCAGCGTTCAATATCAGCTTGAATTTTATTGCAATGAGTTTTACTCCACTGCGTCAGATCTTCTGCACAATTTGATAACTTGTTGATCACATTGCTTCCTCCACTACCAAGCCAGCTACTCTAACCACATCATTTAAACCATTCTCAACTCTCCAAGCATTCTCAAATTTGAAAGTCCTCTTGACTTTATGGCTTCGAATCACCGTAGTTCTGTCTAGCAAGATAGGAAAATGATCTGATGATGGAGCAACAAGATTTTCTAATTTTGCATTAGGAAATAGTTGCATCCAAGAGTTAGTGACTAAAACTCGATCCAACTTTTCTTCAACAACCCGTGTAGTACCCAAACTTTTAAACCAAGTAAAAGGGTACCCCTCCATGTGGACATCAATGAGGCCAGCGTCTTGAATAGCTTGTTGAAAACCCCTGATAAGCCAATTGGGTCTGGTGGCCCTCCCTTTTTTCTCATCGGCATGGAGGATATCATTAAAATCTCCCATCAGGCACCAAGGTAAATTTATTTGACTAGCAAGACGACGAATAAAATTCCAAGAGTCTCTTCTTCTACCAATTTCTAGATATCCATAAAATCCTGTGAATATCCAAGACCTGCTACTAGCTTCTTCAATTTTAGCACTAATATGATTAGCCGAATAATTGACAATACTACAATCAACCATATTGCGCCAAAATAAAGCAATGCCTCCACCTCTACTATTTCTAACAGGCGCAAAACAAGAATCATAGCCCAATAAATAACGAAATTCCTCGATTTTATTAACTTCAACAATAGTTTCACAAAGAAAAAGGATATCCGGTTTATAATACCGAACAAGGAATTTGATTTTAGGAATTACACGCAGGTTTCCCAACCCTCGGCAATTCCATGCTACTATACTCATTGGTCTCGGCAGGCCTGGCTACCAGGTCCCGCCGTTTTATTTTTCTCAAAAACTGGGTTGTTGAAGACAGACATTGTTTTCTGCCCCTCCTTTCCGTTGTCACCTTCTTCAGCAAAATCTGTTCTAGACCTTTTTTTAGGCCCAGCATCCTCTTGAGGCCCACCAGCTCTACTGGCCCCACGTGCACTAGCCATAAAAGAACCTGGCTGCACGGGGTTACGCGCTATGGCTGGCTTGCGCGACTTCCCATAGTGTTGGACGGCTGCAATACCTTTGTCCTTCCTGGCGGCTCTAGCTTGGCTTGGCTGGCTAGAATTGTCCTTTGTTGAGAAAAATTCAGCACGATAATCAGTAGCATTGATCATGGGGGACAAGACTGATGATTGGTCATCATTACCTGTGGACAATAAATGCTGAATATTATCCACCTTTTGTACCTGAAAGACATCATTATTAGCATTGAAAGAGACATTAATAGGTGTTGTCTCCTTTGTGAACAATTTTCGATAGGCACTAGCAGACATTTTAATTGCTGATGATTGCTGCAATGATGGCCTTAATGATTGCTTTGCAGGTGGGGTCGGTTGCTGGTAAGCCACATCGAACAAGACCATTTGTCCTTGCTTCCCGTGCGCGACTTTGTTGTTGTCGGCCACGTTCTTGCTTGACTCTCCCTTCCTACGCGCTCCAGCCTTGGTCCCACCAGTCTTTGAAGATTGTGGGCTTCCTTTGTGTTGGGCTTCTAGATCAATTAGTTTCCATAATGCTTCGCACCCCCTCCATTTGCATACAAAAATTCATCTTTTTTCATTCATCCCTTCTGCTAGCACTTTGTTAACTTCATCTGACTTTGTGAGATTTGGAGCAAATACCTTCGTACTAGTTCTGACCTCTTCTTGATTGTCCCCACCAATATTAATTTCAGTAGGGTCGATCTCCGTCCACCGTCTCACTAAACCCGTACCATCTGACCGTTGACATTCCATGTATTTAAAAAATGTTAAAGCTCTTGTCTCGACATTAATGCCTACTTTAATACGCCCGTAGACTTTGTGATTTGAAATACCGTTACCATTGATTGCCAATGAATGACTATGAATGTCATTAATGGCCACGCCTTCCTCATTCCGACCACCAGAATTTTTGCTCCGGCCACCAACGATCCACTTACTTGCTTCTTTGTTACTACCACCAACGGAGCTGTTCTCAGCTCGGAGAAAAGCACCCCATTTCTTCTCGCTGCTTGTTGATCCAGATTCGAATTTGTCACTACAAAAATTTTCAGAGTGACCTATTGCACCACAAACAAAACAGAACTTACCCAGCTTCTCATACTTGAACACAAGGCGTATGTTTTCACCTTCCTCCCTCTCAATGACCAGCTCTTGTTGTAACGGTGCCTCCACCGCAATTTCAACTCGGACCCTCATAAATCTCCGCCACGGCCCGTAATTGTTCTCCTCGTCGAACCTGATCATTTTACCGATGCGACTACCAACAAGGGCTCCCACCTTTTCATCCATGAACCCGAACGGCAATTGATGCACCTGGACCCAAATCTCCGTAGTGTTCATTGACAACGCCAGGGGGTTCTCCCCAACAACAACTTTTTTCAGAATGATCATGTTGTTGTCGAGCAACCAAGGACTACGATCAAGGATTCTGGCAAGATCCGCTTTTGAATAAAGCTGAACCATGAATTTGTTGTCTTCCATGAGGATCAACGTCATTTGATACTTAGGTTCCCATATAGGGCCGAGCCTTGCCTCCAATGTAGCTAAATGGATAGGCTTGTTAATCATCACTCTGCCAACAAGACAAAGGTCGAGCAATTCAGCCCGAGTGAGATTCGGTTTCTTAGATGCAGCACCATGATCACTGTTGATGTTAAGATTCTCCATTTTTTTTATTGAGGAAATGGTTAGGAAAATCAAATATGTGTAAAGAAGGAGGATAATTCTCATGGAGCAGTGAAAAACAACAAGCACTTGTATTATGTCTAAATAGTACTCGTTGTAAACAAAAGCTAGAGATAACCAAATCTTCATCAATAATATCAAAATCCTCATGGTTAATACAGCAAGTTGAAAACCATAAAGACCAAGATATAACCACATAAAAATTATTGCCTTCATTTTGGATGTTTTCGATATCATGATTAAGGACCAAAACTAAATGAATAATGAATCAATGACAGATTTGGAAATCACCACATTAAATTTGGAGACACAATTACGTTGACCTAATAAAACGTGATCATACAAGATGATCTCAGACCACCAATTTTGGAAAGAAGAAAAGGGAAACAACACAATGCGATTAGATTAAGGATAATCAATCGGACACAAAATCTCACAAAGGACAGAAAGAGAAAGGGACCTTAGGAGAAAAAAACCACATCCAATCCAGAATGGTATATATTTATAGGCCGGAAATATCACTCTTTGAGCGTCCAAAACCTGTTCAAAATCAACCAAAAATTTCAGAAATTAATTGACATTTAATTTACAACTTATATAGTAGCACCAATCAATCCTTTTTTTTTGAGAAAATATGACCACCAACAAAAATTCAACTTTTCATGATTAGCGAAAATATGTGACTTTTAATAGGTTTAACGCAATATTAATTGGTAGTAATTTTTTTTGAATAAGTTAATTGGTAGTAATTGTTCGGTAAAAGACCACTTATTTTAGGAGAAATTCTTATGTGAACTCTTACCCAACACATCATTCTTACACCCAACCAATTAAAATCTAACACCTCATTCAAATAATAAAAAGAATTAATATTAGAATTTTTTCTCATTGTTTTTAATATTTCTCTCTCCTTTTTCCACTTTCTTTAACCGACAAAAACTAACATGTGTCATTTTTTTATTGGTTGGGTGTAAAAATGATGTGTTGGGTGAGAGCTCATGCAAAAATATCTTTTATTTTAGTGACCCCTCGTAGTAAGTTTAATAATTTCCTCTTTGTTTGCTCAAAAAAAATAATTTCCTCTTTGTTTGCTCAAAAAAAATAATTTCCTCTTTGCTGATATTTCTAGGGCTATGGTGTAACACAATTTTGTTCTAGTAAAGGACCACATATTAAGAACCGTTAAATTCTTGACCAAAAAAATAAAAAGAACCGTAAAATCTAAAAAAAACTAAAACCTGATATGCTTATATTAATTTGACAAAAATATGTATTTTTATTTTTTTAGAGCAACCTTTCTACGTGCTATTATTTAATTAAATTTGAGCAGATGTGTATTTTGAAAGTATGCGCAATTTATTTTTTTGAGGAAGTATGCACAATACTCTTGTTTCTGCATTTTTCGGTAATTGGGCATAATGTTTTCAATTGGTAGTAAAACACATTTAAATTTAAATTCATTGAAATTAATAAGGAATCCTAATGAGAATTGGGCTTTATGTTGAAATAAACAACCAAATGTTTGTTCAAATAAAGAATTAAAATAAAAAATATGTTTAATATCATTTCATACTTAATGTCGACATAGAAGAGGCAAATGGGAAATTTAACCTTGCCAATTAACATTGCCTTTTGTAGATTAGTGTCATGAAATTTTTTAAATTTAATCATGATTTGCCAAATGGCACAATTGCACATGTGGATAGGCTAGAGAGAAGCAGCATTTAATTTTGGCCAATGTAAAACACTAGTGTGTTAACCCGTGCAATGCACGGGTGATAGGCTATTAATTTTCAATTGAAAAAATATATTATTTTTTATTTATCAATGAAATTTATTTATCTCGTGTTTTTTCAAATATGTCCGTGTTTTTCTTTTTGCTGCAATGACAAATATGTGTCCCGTATTTTTTACGTTTTATTTTTTAGGGTTGGATCCAGTTTGTGGATCTTTTTTCTTTTCCTTTTCTTTTTATTGTTTTGATTTTGCCCGTTAGGGTCGTTAACTGGGTCAGGTTTTATGTCCCCCCAGTTTTGTTGTAATTTTTCCCCTTGTTTTAATAATATATATGAGCAATCGACAACAAATAAGAGTATGGTTCCAACTTAGTTGGAGACTATTCTTTTTTATGACATTTTGCTCTTGGCCTATAAAAAAAAAAAGATGTATGTCTTGTGCTTTTCTGCATAGTGAAAATATATTTCTATTAGTTTTTATATATATTAACAAAAAACATTTGTATTTTTTATGTATTAATCACAAATATTTGTCACTTGTTTTTTCTTTAGATTTATCAATGACAAATATTTCTCCCATATTTTTTATTTATTAATGACTAATATTTAACAATGATTTTTATTTTATTTTTATTTTTAT
>Ga0228710_1010036_pt1 | contig 12833 bp, 11 predicted proteins | sample MedpolnodulmetaG_FD_177995 | JGI IMG/M metagenome (GOLD analysis project Ga0228710, IMG submission 177995) | Root nodule microbial communities from Medicago polymorpha collected in Santa Monica, California, United States - pink nodules | ecosystem: Host-associated > Plants > Roots > Nodule...
CCCCCCTGTGTTTTTCTCACCTTTAGAATAATATTATTTCTCCGGAGCAAAAAGGTTTTATTAAAGATAGAAACATCAAGGAGGGTATTTGTATCACTTCTGAGGTTATCAATCATCTGCACCAAAAATCATATGCAAGCAACCTTGCTTTTAAAGTGGACATTTCAAAAGCTTTTGATACTCTTGAAAGGAAGTTTCTGTTATCTGTTTTAAGTAAATTTGGTTTCAATGCAAAGTTTTGTTCTTGGATTCATACCATTCTCAAGTCTGCATCACTCTCTATTTCAGTCAATGGTAAGAAAAATGGTTACTTCCATTGCAAAAGAGGAGTGAGATAAGGTGATCCTCTATCACCTATCCTCTTCTGCATAGCTGAGGATGTTCTCAGTAGAAATATCACCAATCTTGTCCAACAAGGAAAACTTGATCTCATCAAAGGTTCCATATCCACATGTGTTCCCTCGCATTCTCTTTATGCAGATGACATTATGATATTCTGCCAAGGTAAGATTTTATCTATCTAGGCTCTCATGCAACTATTCACATCATATGCCTTGGCATCTGATCAAATTATCAATCCTACTAAATCCACAGCGTTTTATGGTTCAATTTCAAATGCTAGAATTAATTACATCACTGAGTGAATAGGATTTAATAAAAGTTCTCTTACTTTCACTTATTTAGGGGTTCCCATTTTCAAAGGGAAACCTAACAGATCTCACCTTCAGCCTATTGCAGACAAAATCAAATCCAAACTATCAGCTTGGAAGGCTTCCTTATTAAGCATTGCTGGTAGAGTTACTCTGGTGAAAAGTGTAATTTAAAGCACGATGGTTCATTCAATCTCAATTTATTCTTGGCCAAAGAAACTGCTCAAGGAGATAGAAAACTGGTCAAGAAATTTTATATGGAGTGGAGATATATCTAAAAGGAAGCTGGAAACTGTTTCTTGGAAGAAAACTTCCACACCTCTCTCTGAAGAGGGTTTTGGCATTAGATCTCTTACTCTTCTCAATGAATTTGCTAATGTGAAGCTTTGTTGGGATCTGTTGAATTCTCAAGAAGATTGGGCAATTTTGATTAGAAGTAAAGTGCTTAGAGGGAGGAGAGTGATTTCTCGTCATGTATACTCTTCAATCTGGAGTAGTATAAAGTCTGAGTTTGACACAATTATTTCTAATAGTGGCTGGCAAGTAGGTACTTGTAACAAGAATAACTCCTGGCTAGATAAATGGTGTGGAGATCCTATTGCTTATCAACTCAATATACCTTCTCATTTGCACTCTAACCTCAATGCTACTGTTAGTGACTTCATTGTTAATGGTCAATGGAGTATCCCTTTCTCAGTGCTTTTATCTTTCCCTGAAGTGAAGTATCTTGCTGAACAAATCACCATCCCTGTTGAAGAATCAGAAGACAAACTATTGTGGATGAAGAGTAATAATGGAAACCTATGCTTCAAAGAAGCATTTTTGTTTAAGTATGGTACTGGTCAAAATATTAATTGGGCCAAGACTCTTTGGAGGCCAGATATTCCTCCATCCAAGTCTTTACATGTTTGGAGGTTAATGCACAATAAGATTCCAACATATGACAATCTTATGTCTAAGGGAGTTCAGCTTCCATCCATCAGTTCATCTTGCAGTTGTAACTGGGAATCTTCTTTACATATGTTCTTTGAATGCCCTTATGCCATGAAGCTTTGGAATTGGTTGTTTTCTATCATCAACTTCTCTATGCAGTTCAACACAACAAGTGATTTTTGGTTGTTATTTGAGTAGAAACTGGTCACCTCAATGCAATCTAGTTCTTAAAGCTTGCATGATCAATATCATTAATACTATTTGGCTGAATAGAAACAATAGAAGATTTCAAGAAAAACAATTACATTGGAAATCTTCCATTAATCTCATCAATGTGCATACTTTTATTGCAGGAAACAACACTAATAAACCCCATAGAGGGGATATGCAGAAGTTTAGCTTCCTTAAAGCTTGCAAAGTTAACATCAAGCCTCCAAGGGCCCCTACCATAAAGGAAGTGATATGGTTCCCACCTCTAACATCTTGGATAAAAGCAAATACGGATGGTGCATCAGCAGAAAACCCTAGCAAAGCTTCTGCTGGAGGTATTTTTCGCAACTCTGATAGTATTTGCATGAGATACTTCTTTTAGTTCTTAGGTCCTCAAAATGCTCTCTATACTGAACTGGTAGCTGCTATAGAGATTGCATACAACAAAGGTTTTTTGAATCTCTAGCTTGAATCAGATTCACAACTGGTTATCCTAGCATTCAAATCAAACTTAGTGATTCCTTGGAGTTTAAGAAACAGATGGCAAAACTGCATGGTTAGATTTAGAAGTATGAGGTTTTTGGCGTTTCACATATATAGAGAAGGGAATGCTTGTGTTGACAGTCTTGCTAACATTGGTCTCACTATGTCTTCTTTTGAGGTATTTTGGTCTGATTATATTCCATATTTCATAAGAGGAGAGTACACTATGAATAGGTTGAGAATGCCCAACTTTCGATTTAAAACCTTTTGAAAAGGTTTTGGTTTAGTCCCCTTTTTCTTTCTTGTACTCTTTTTTGGTTTTATCTAATGAAAATGATGCTCTTTGCATCGGTTTAAAAACATATGATAGTTGTTTTTTTTTTTTTTTTTTAATTTGGATTTGTTTGCTAAAAATAAATAAAAATTGTTGAGATGCGAATTCATTAATATTTCTTAAAAGATTTGTACTAATACATGGTAATTGTTTTTTAAAATTTGAAATAGTTTGCTCAAAAAATAAAGTTTATGAAATATGTTTGCTCAAAAAAAAAAAGTTTATGAGATGTGAATTGATGAATATTTCTTAAAAGTTTGTATAATATTTTTTTTTTGAAGAATAAAAGTTTGTATAATATGGTAATTTTTTTTATTAAAATGGTAATTGTTTTTTTTTTAACTTGGAATAGTTTGCTCAAAAAATAAAGTGTATGAAATACATTTGCTAAAATAAAAAAGATAAAGTTTTCAGATGCGAATTGATGAATATTATTATTTCTGAAAAGTTTGTACTAATATGGTAATTGTTTTATTTTTTTTGAAGGAATGGTAATTTTTTTTTAAAATTAGGATTAGTTTAATAATTATTCCTTAATTAATTGAATCGATACAAGTATTAAGCCAACCGTGTTGAAGTAAATATAGACATATTACTCGTTAATGAATCTAAAGTGAAATCCCATATCAGAGATATTCATGCACAAATCAAACGGTACAATATTATTTTTCACAACGTATCAGATTTTTTCGATCCATATTCCTTAATACATTTCTTTCCTTTATTTTTTTTTAACAAAAATATACGTCTTTCCTTATTTCAAAAGATATTTCCACCAACTCAAATATTTTTTCAATAAATAATCCTCTATATAATAAGCCTCTCTTTTCATCAAATCAGAAAATCACAAGGTACACCACCCAAAAAAAAAAAAAAACCACACGGTATTTTCAATAGTTATTTTGTACCATGGCATCCAAATCCTTTAGCATCTCTGCCACTTCAAAAGATGAAGGTGATTCTTCCCACACAAAAGAAGGGGTGAACATGAAGGATAATGGAGATCAACCCTCAAAATCAAATTCCAGCAAGTCTGTCGGTTCGGTAAAGCTATCGAAAGATGATGTTGTTAGCCCTGTTGAAGTTGGTTCAACATCTTCTTTTCCTAATAACAACAATGAAGGGAAAGACGAGGAGAAGAATGAAGAGAAGAAGTATTTTACATGCTCGTATTGCAAAGGGCAATTTTCTACTTTCCAAGGTTTAGGAGGGCATCAAAATGCCCATAAGGCGGAACGTGCATTGGAAAAACAACGTAAAGAAAGGTATGATGGTGGTGCTTTAGGTTTTGGGCCATATCACTTTAAACCCTATTTCAATTATTCTAGTACTCTTTTTACACCTTATAATAATTATAGGGGCCTTGGTGTTAGAATGGAGTCAACAATTCAAAAACCACCTTATACTAACCCTAGGTTTATCCCAAATGGTTCTGGATATGGTTCTGGTAGTTTGCGTTTGAATCAGATGTTACACCCTTCACTTTTTAACTTCAGAAATAATATTGAAGCTAGTAATACTGGAGTTGGAACTCTAGGTTTTGGTGGAGCTAGTACTTCAAGAATTGAAGATGGTACAAAAAATAAAATTGGTGCTATTTTAAAACTTGGGGATTCTTCTATTGCTACAAGTTCAAACTCAAACACAGAGAAGAAAAATGTTGTGGCTACTACTTCTTCAATGGATGATGATACTGATCATGATTCAAAGTCAAACATTGAAGAAGAACCCTCTGATTCGGATTCTTCTGGACTCGACTTAACACTCAGGCTTTAGATATTCATGTTTTACATTTTGTTTCCATGTCAATGTTATGTTTAATTTTATTCCTACTCTCCTGTTGAAGTTATGTATTGGTATTTTCTCTTGTTATGTCAAATTATTATATATTTTAAGAATAAATTATCAGTGCAAATCGGGTTTTTCTTCTATCTTATTTTTTAATCTCGTTTTGACTATCATTATTTTCTTACTAGCATCAAGACAAATACTAGCTTTTCCAAACAATACCTTTTTTTTTAATATTACCAACAATATAGCAAATATTATATAATTTTTTTTCTTTCAATTATACCAACAATATAGCATTTTGTTTCTAACTCAAAAACTATTTTCAAGGACTAACTTAAAATTATCTTAAAGGTACATGTATAATAATAGTTTAAATCAATTTTTAAAAATTAATAGCAAGTTTGTTTAAAGGTATTTTTGACCAAGGAAAAATGCTTCACCAAAAGTGTATCCCACCTATATATTAATATAAGAAGAAGATATAGATATAAATTCATTTAATTGTTTAATTTGTTTGCAAGAGGTCTTTTGGCAGAGTTAATTTTAAAAAATTAATAGCAAGTTTGTTTAAAGGTATTTTTGACCAAAGAAAAATGCCACACAATTTTTTTTTATCCCACCTATATATTAATAGAAGAATATATTGATATAAATTCATTTAATTGTTTAATTTGTTTTCAAGAGGGTCTTTTAGCAGATTTATAAATTAATATAGGCAACGCTGCGATACTCTGAAATTTAGTTGGGTATGTATCAATCTTCCAATCAATTTTTGTTTTTTTAAAATAATTCCAATTCTTTAATGGCATGCAAGTTTTTATATTCCATTAATTTAAAATAAATTTAAATTTTGAATTACTTTTAGCTGTAATGTTCTAATACCAGGGGACAAGGCAAGGGGTTTAAGGTGGTTCAATTGAACCCCCTGAACTTAAAAAAGTGTGAATATACCCATATATATTTTGTCTTTTAAACCCCTGAATTTGTTTTTACTAACTCAAAAGATCCAAGAACTCAAAAGTTTAAAACCCTTAGAGTAGAGTCCTGACTTTGTCACTCACGAATACTAAACCATCAAGTAAATTAAAGGGTGTCTTCATGCCCTCCCCGTATTCAATCGTGCCACCTTACACATTTACAAATAAAAATTAAGAGTTACAATTTTTTTAAGTACTATACATGTGACAACAGTTGAAAGAGATGCATAGTTCCCTCACTAAACAAAATTTATGTGTTTGTCTTTCTCATATTAATCAATTTTGCTTATAAAAAATATAAAACAAACTAGGGTAAATCTATTGCGTTTATTACAAATCAGATAGCGTTTATTACAATGTTGGGTAAATCTAAATAATACAATTTCTAAATGACATTGCCATCTTGATCGCAACTTATACTGAATTTCTCTTTTTTATTTTCAACTATAAGTCTCATAATGATTATTAATGGGTGTAAACCTAGTATTCTTCATGCACAACTATGGATAATCACTTAAACCTTGTGGAACTCAAAGGAAAAAACTTATATTCACGTATTCTCAAAATGCTATACTCAACACAATGTTTTTTTGTTCCCATAGTTGGAACCAAAGCTCCGGTTGAATTTAATAATACTCAAACTAATGAAACAAATCATCAGAAAGTTGATAATGTAAAAAATTTCGAGGGAGAAGAAGAATGTCCTTCGAACACGAAAAAATTGATACCAACTATGTGGAAGCTTTTGTCAATGCTATTGTTGTTGTAGGTCATGGACCACAATAGGATGCTTAAGATGTTTTGTGCGATGTTTCAATGTTAGGTACACAGATAGAAAATGTTGCGTTTAATGTTCCAACATCATGCAGTAAACAAAATATAGAACAAGAAAATAAATGACAAGAAAGTAAATGGCACAATGAGTTTGTTGACCCAGTTCGGTGACAAACACACCTACTCTGGGGGCTACCAAGTCAGGAAGGAAATCCACTAGTGTAGTTCTTATTCTAATGTTCTCAGCAAACTCCTCGTTTACAACACAAGACCTAGGACCTACCCGTCTAGACTTCAACCTAGGAACTCCTAGATCTGAGATCCCATCTCACTATCCTACAGTCAATCACAGTCCCTGTGATTATCAGACTCAAAACACACAAATGGTGAAGTTACCTTCAAACACTACTACAAAATACCCCCTTTAATAGCATTCATTTTAGTGTTTAATAGTGCTTTTGAAGCGCTAAGAAAGCCCCCACAATTATAGGTCAGAACCCCTATAAAATCGCTTTCTAAACGCTATTAAATATTAGTGTTTCAATAGCGCTTTCAGAAAAGCGCTAACATAGCCTTATATTTTGTAGTACAACGAGTTAAAAGCTTTGGTGTAGCACAACGAGTTACAACTCAACACACAGTCCTTAACATGTATCAAGGAGATACAAGCAAGGCTCACAAATAACAAACAATACTAAACTTGCATCAACATGATACAAGAGTAGACACACAAACGACTCAAAGCCCTAAAACTAGACTTTTTAGAATGACAGCTTGAATGAATAATTAGGTCTTGATGTCTTCCTTTTATACTGAAGCAATATGGGCTAATAAACCTTGTTGGGCTTTAGAACAAAGTAGATCGTTCAGCTGATCTACAAAACACGAACCAGTAACAAATAAGGAAAGTCCTAAGAAGTATGAACATCTTTCGAAACTTCCAAACATATTCAATTATTCCCTAAAATATTATTGCTCTTTTGGGAATAAAAGTACAACTAATTTTGTACAGATATGCGCGTTGCTTGGACAGCAAGATGCGGGAAAGTGGTTTCCTTAAAAAGATAAAGCACGTTGAACCGTGCTAGGATGTTGGAACATCGTGTCCAACATCGTACAAAGATGCCTGAAACATGTTGGACCATTTGTATCCAATAACACAAACATAGATATTTGTTTTAGCAATAATGCAGCCAATACAAATACCCAACAATCTCCCCCTTTAGTAAATTTTTGGCTAAAACAAATTCAGGCAAATTACATAAAGCAGAGGGATACAACAAACATCCATTTCTTCAAACAGCATGAATCCATACCTATGAAGAAACAGCTAGCACACAACTAAAGAGATACCTTAGATACACTTCTTCAAATCATCACAAACACATATCCATGAAAAAGGAGCAGAAGGACAATATCACTAAAGAAGTTTCAGAAGTGTGCACAAAACAAAGGAATACCTTACACAGTCTTCAGTCACAGCTTTCGCCAAACAGACATGAAGAAAGAAACATCATACTCTTAACAAAATTTGAGTTAAGAGACAAAAGGTATTACTTACAGAAGAGATATGCAGCAGCGGATAAGATAAGAGCAATATCTCACAAGAACAAAACAAGCAAAGGAAAAATAAATTCCTATGCTACAACCAGATCAGGGAAAAATAAATTCCCACAAGGGTTTGGATGTTCCAACATCCTTCGCCACATCAGACAGGAGTACCTGTCACACATCAGCAAGGAATATTCAACCAGACTTTAAAGTCACACATACATGTTCCAACATTCAACAGAACATTAGCAGGGAACATGCACACAATGAAAATACTAAGAATTAAAAAAAAATCCCAGAACATATACAAGGTCAAGATGTTTCAACATTTGTGAGAACATCCACATGAACCAGAAATAGTTGCAAAATAAATGCAACAACAGACGGGCATATATGCAAAAATAAATGCAATATAGCACATACAATCATATATAGAGAATATAGATGTAAACACACCATTACTCCCCCTTTTTAGCCACAAAATATGCCACAGACCGTAGACCTCAAGAGTATAACATAACCATGTATACCCCACAACTCAAAGACGTGCAACAATAGATGAAAAATGGCACGCCTTACAAAACAAATCATTATGCCTCCTCATGCAGGCAAATTCCCAACTTGCCCCTTAGCTTTTCAAACTGTTTAGCATCTAAGGCCTTGGTGAAAATGTCTGCCAGTTGCTCCTCTGTGTCAACCTGCTCAAGTGTCACAACCTTCTCTTCATCAAGATCTCTGATGAAGTGATGTCGTATGTCAATGTGCTTTGTCCTATTATGTTGAATAGGATTCTTGGAAATATTGATAGCACTCAAATTGTCACAGTACAATGTTAGAACATTTTGTTCAACATTATACTCCTTCAGCATTTGCTTCATCCAAACAAGTTGTGAACAACTACTTCCAGTTGCTATGTATTCAACTTCAGCAGTAGATAGAGACACACAATTCTGTTTTTTACTGAACCAAGAGATCAGATTATTCCCTAAAAAGAAACATACTCCAAAGGTACTTTTTCTATCATCTGCACTCCTTGCCCGGTCAGCATCACAGTAACCAATTAACATATAATTCTCACTGTATGAGTATAAGATCCCATAATCACGAGTGCTATTTATGTACTTCAGTATCCTCTTCACTTGAGTAAGATGGCTCATTTTTGGTTCAGTTATTTATGTACTTCAGTATCCTCTTCACTTCAGTGATATCTGGTCTGCTTGCAGTAAGATATAACAAACTTCCAATCATGCTTTTGTACATGTTTTGATCAACAGCAACACCATTTTCATCCTTTGTCAACTTCAAGTGAGTGGCAGCTGGAGTTCTCTTGTGACCACCATTGTCCATGCCAAATTTCTTCACAAGATTCTTGACATACTTACTTTGTAAAATGAAGATAGTGTTCTCCATTTGTTTGACTTGAAGACCAAGAAAATAAGTCAGCTCACCAACTAAACTCATCTCAAACTTAGGTTGCATTTGCTGAATAAAATGTTGAACCATTTTGTCTGACATCCCACCAAAGACAATGTCATCAACATATATTTGTGCAATCATCAGTCTTTCATTGTCATCTTTCACAAATAATGTCTTGTCTGTTCCTCCTTTCATGTGCCCTTGATTCACAAGAAACTGAGTGAGTCTCTCATACCAAGCCCTAGGTGCTTGCTTTAAACCATACAGAGCTTTCTTCAATCTATAGACATGATTGGGAAAGCTAGGATCAACAAGTCCCTTAGGTTGCTCAACATAGACTTCTTCATTTAAGTAACCATTTAGAAAGGCACTTTTTACATCCATCTAGAACAACTTAAATTTGAGTATACAGGATACACCTAGCAGTAATCTTATAGATTCCAACCTAGCAACATGAGCAAATGTTTCATCAAAGTCCAAGCCTTCTACTTGAGTATAACCTTGAGCAACTTGCCTTGCCTTGTTCCTGGTTACAGTACCATGTTCATCAGACTTATTCTTATAAATCCACTTGGTACTGATAACATTCATGCATTCAGGTCATGGAACCAGATCTCATACTTCACTTCTCTTGAACTAATTTAATTCATCTTGCATAGCCTCAATCCATAATTCATTAGTGAGAGCTTCTTTGACATTCTTTGGCTCCATCTTGGACACAAAACAAGAGTTGGAGATAACCCCAATTGATCTTCTAGTAGTGATCTCTTGGTCATGATTCCCAATAATGAGTTCTTGAGGATGATTCTTCTGAACTCTTATGGAAGGACCTTTACTAGTGGACACTTGATCTTGCTCAGCTTCCTCAATTTCTTCTTCCTCAGGTTCAGACTCATTCACCTGAACAGATACATTTGTTTCCTAAACAGATGTTCCAACATCAAAGTCAACATCATGAACTTTTTCTTCAAACATATCATCTATCACTACATTGATAGATTCCATGACAGCCTTGGTTATGGAATTGAAAACTCCATAAGCTCTGTTGTTTGTAGAGTATCCAAGAAAAATTCCTTCATCACTCTTGGGATCCATCTTCCTTATGTGATCTCTATCTGCCAAAATGTAGCACTTGCTTCCAAAAACATGGAAATATTTGACAGTAGATTTTCTCCCCTTCCATAACTCATATGGAGTTATTGTAGTGCCAGCCCTTAGGGTAAACCTATTGTGAATATGACATGTTGTGTTTATGGCTTCAGCCTAGAAATGATAAGGCAGATGTTTTGTGTAACACCCCAATTTTTAATATTAATTTATTAGTGTTATTATTAGATGATATTAATATTAATATTATTAATAGTATTGATTTGTTTGATATTATTAATTTAATTATTCGTATTTATTGAGAGAATAGGTAAGAGGAAAGTAGATAGATTAGTTAGTCGGTTAAAGAGTGAGGGAAAATAATATTTAGAAAGAAAATAGAGTTTTTTAGAGAGATTAAGAAATTAGAGTGCGAACGGGGGGATTAGTAAAATTGGATAGAAAAGAGGTGTAGTTAGTGAGATCAGTAGTGCTTTAATGATTTAAGTAGAGGGGACTGTGAATAGCAAGACGGTGTAGTTACAGAAATAATAGTAACAAATTCGAGAGGTGCAGATAGTAATTTGAATAGATTAGTAACAAACCTAGAGGACATATAGTAATCTAAAAAGATTGGTAAAAAACTCAATTAGAGCTTATAAATATAGAAGGGAATTAGAGAAGAAGAGTTACCGAGAAAGAGAGAAACAAAGCAGCAAAAGAAAAACTAGGGTTGTGGAGAGAAGAGGTAAGGAGGCATATCGAGAAGATCCTAGAGAGAGATTTCACCGTCGGAAATCATCAATTTCGCAAAACTAGAGGTATGGAGGGAGTCTCTATTCATCATAAGGGTTGTATACTCATGTGGGTAGTGAAGGGTTACTAATTTTTGTTATTTTCTCATTCCTTTGATGAATTTATGATTAAATTCGTGTTCTTTTGTGTTGATGTAATTATATGTTTGATTTGACATGCTATTCGGATTAAAGTTCTTTAAATTATTTATTTGGGATTTATGTCTCTTCCTTAACGATATGATCCCTAAATTATAGAGTTAGGATTTGTTTCTTTCAGCTTGAAGTATAAATTGTTGCATATAGAAGTACACGAGTTGATTCTCTATCGCCTAAAGAAAAACAAAACCGTGATATGCATCATGTAAAAGGAACACAATATTTTCTTATTTTTGTTTACTGTGTAATCATATAATTAGTTATAACCACAGTATATATGGATTTGTTGCACCATGAAGGTTTTGCCGGATCGTAAATTGTTTATTGAATTCTTTGTACTTGAAATTAATCAGATTAGTTAAAATAGATTTATTTTCAGTTTATGTATGATAAAGTTTGCTAGACATAGTCTCTTATCTAATACTCATGAGAAATTGTTGGCCTTTGAGAAATTGATCTATCATGTGAATGATTAATTGTAATTTTTTTATCATGAAGCAAACACCCTAGTTAATTATGGTGTCAACTTGTGTATATGTGTATATATTTATTCTTATTATAACTACTATATTAGTTAAATAATGTGTTATAATTTCAATGTGATTTTTTTTATAAGGATGATAGTGATAATGATATCATTTTTTACTATTATTTAAATGTGTTTGAAAAATAAGTTTTATATGATGAATTATTTGATGATGTATAAAGATATGTGATTTAAAGATGTGTTATACAAAGAAGTGTTATTGTCGAGTCATATAAAGATGGGTTATCTGAAGATGTGTGATTTAAAGATGTGCTAGTTAAAGATGTGTGATTTAAAGATGTGTTATATAAAGATGTGTCATTTGAATATGTGTGATTTAATGACGTGTGATATGTGATATTTGACGATGATAATATTTAAAGATGTTTATTTTTCGAGTCATTTAAAGATGTGCACTTGTTGAGTCATTACTTGGTGTTCATGCATTCATGGTCAGTCCGATTTAAAGATGTGATAGTAACATAACTCTGATATCCAAAACCGGTACCACATGCATATAGAGTTGAGTTAGGGACATTGCATCCTTTGTCAAGCATATTTGAAGATGTAATATATTTAAAGATGCAGTGAATTTGATGATATATATAATGCAGTGCAATTTATGAACTATTTAATGATGTGTCTTTTAAGGATGTGTAATTTATGTGCTATTTGAAGATGTGAAATTAATAGACGTGTTATTTAAAGAAATGTAACTATTTTAAGATGTATGTGTGGATGATCTGTATTTTGTTAGATATTTTTTTTATTCCTAAATGTTGTTGATGCTCACCCGTTATTATAAGATGTTGACTGATGCCTGTTGATTTTATTTAAAAAAGGTACATGTTTAAATGTGAATATTATCTGATTGTGATGTATACATGCCTAAATGTAATTGAAGTGTTCTTTTATCTAGATCTATACATGTGTTTATGCATTTCTTATACATTTTTTATGTTGAATATATTCTCACCCTCTAGTGGCGGGTTGGGCGCCTGCACCCTTGTGGTGTAGATTTGTGATAGAAAATTAGCAAGTGTACTAACTCATATCGAAGTAATAAAATTTATAAGATTCGTATCCACAGGGACTGTTTCAACTTCTACTCGAGAATGTCATTATTATTAAGGATGTTTGTAAAATGGG
>Ga0228710_1010037_pt1 | contig 12833 bp, 9 predicted proteins | sample MedpolnodulmetaG_FD_177995 | JGI IMG/M metagenome (GOLD analysis project Ga0228710, IMG submission 177995) | Root nodule microbial communities from Medicago polymorpha collected in Santa Monica, California, United States - pink nodules | ecosystem: Host-associated > Plants > Roots > Nodule...
TCCAGTTCGAACTATTTATGGGGTATTAGGAATCAAAGTTTGGATATTTCTAAACAACGACTAATTTACTTTTCCTTATTTTTAGCGTTCCATCTTTTGATAAAAGAAAAAATGACGAATTCTTATGCCCAAAAAATAAATGACAAATTTTATAAGATTGAATAAAAAAATTGATTAATCATTTTATAGTAAAGGAGTTGCTATGCTTAGTGTGGCAGGCTCTATGTAACTTTGATGGTAAAGTTAAATAGCTTTCGCAGAAGTTGAGCTTCTGCTAGTAAAGGTTAGTGAACATACTTTAAGTTGAATTGATCACACTACAGTATTTTGTTTTACTAATATGTATGGCATGTTTCTTTGATCAGACTAAAGAGTATTTTGCTTTATTTTGTTATTCTATGCATAACTTATATCCATATTGTTTGCTTCATATTTTATCAGGTGATTATGTATGTGGAAGATCCTGCACTGTTATGCAAATCGTTGATATCATTTTTCAAATAGAGCCAAGAGTTAATATGTTACTGTATCGCTTGTTGTAATGTTTTTGTTGAATTGTTAGTTTTTATACAAGTTAGTTAATGGTTTCATTCAGGTTGTTGAATGGTCTATGCATCTCTGTCATTAATTTTTGTGTTAAATGTAGTGATTTTGGATAATGTTCTCATTTTATGGCTTTTATGGAGATGATTATATACTATTGGTGAATTCTAGGGTGAGGGACCAATTAAGTTCGTCACCGGTGGACCACGAAAAAATTACAGTTGGATTTAATGAATGGACCAGATTTGTTAGAAATAAAAATGAAAACATATGCACCTTTCCACACACAATCTTGTCTCGCCTCTTCTCTTAATAGAAACCCTAGCAAATGTTTCCACAATCTTGTGTGTGGAAAGGTACATATGTTTTCATTTTTATTTCTAACAAATCTGGTCCATTCATTAAATCCAACTGTAATTTTTTCGTGGTCCACCGGTGACTTAATTGGTCCCTCACCCTAAAATCCACCATAATATTGAGTGTAGAAACTTTGATTGCAGTAGAAAAGAAAAAAGTATATTAAAAATTTTCAGAAAGTGATAAATAGGATAATATGTATCCTATTCTGGAATCTTATATGTAATATGCCAAAAAGAATCAATAATATATGCAGCATCAAGTCACTAACAAAACCATAAAAAATTGAAGAAATTTTCAGTTTATGTCAAATTAGATTCATCAACCCCAAGAAATGTTGCTGAGTTTGTCTACAAAACTGCAACACTTGTCTCTTGACATTATTGGCAAAATAGTAAATAAAAAATTTACATCATTCTCAGTAAATATAAGTAAGCTTGTAAGAAAATTAAAATAGTAAAAAGCATGAGGGATTACATGTGAATAAGAAACTGAATCACATGTGTGGTCACAGAATTAGAAATTGAATAAGCAACTGAATCATATTTCAGTGGTCTAAGAATCATATTTGATAGAAGTGAATTAAAAGCTAGAATGTATATAATAGAAACTGGTAACAAATTGCAAATTAATTGTAATTACAATAGGTTCCCTTCCAAGAATATTAACATATCCATAATTCATATCTAATTTACAATGATGGTACAATTAAAATCTTAAAAATAAATTAATAGAGAGATGGCAACTAATGTTTAAACTTAATCACTGCTGGCTGGAAAGGAAAAGTGAATGTGGAATAATATATAACTTAGAGGATTCATCATATGCCCTAAACTTGGAACATTATTTGGAGTAAACAAACAAAACTTTGTAAGATCTCTTGCAATTATATGCAAATAATCCAGGATACATTAATCTTTCAAATAGATCCATTTTGATAATAACTACTAAGGGTTCTGTGAATTGAGATCATGTGCTGCTGTCATTGTTGATAAAGAATTCATTTTTCACTTGCTGTTAAGTTAATGCTCATTGTGAAACACAAAGGAAAACTAAGCATCTCATACAAATTTGTCAACAGAGTATCAATTGCGATGACAACTTTGCTTGAATGGAAATTTTTTTAACAACGTATCGGTCAATGTACCGCTTGCTAGCATTGTAGAAGTATAAATCCGTTAAAACAAGTATTTTCAGACGGAAATGGTTTTTAAGAACCATATGGCGGAAAAGTAAGTTCTCTCAGTTAGTGAAGTAAACCATGGGCTTACATGATTGTAGTGCCGTGCATTATACCAAGGCTAAAAAAATTCTCACATCTCAGAAGCCCGAAGCCTCAATTCAGATGAATGTTGTGGAAATGATATTTTTGTTTTTTGATAAATAAATAAATTGACACAGTAGCTATTGTAATATTTCTAATATTTTTTCAAATAAATTAAGTGAACCGAACTGATGTGTTAGACACAGTCTCGTAACCACACACTTATAGCAATACAGTTCAATAACTGAATCACAAAATGTGAGGCTTTGTGTGTGTGAGTGACAGTGGAAACAATATGGCAATAGATATTGAGAAAGCAAGAAAGAAGAACATAGTATTTTTTAAGGCTGCGGGGTAGTTTTTGACTTTTGATTCATTTTAACAGGGATTCAGCTTAGATGGAACATCACAGGAGGAATTCAAGCTGAAAAATAAAAGACAGACTATGTAGTCCTGTAAATTCATCCTCAAGGTACGTATGCCGGAAAAAAAATGGTAGCAGAGCTTAGGTTCTTAAATTCCAATTCAGCAATGCATTGAACCTCAAAATCAATTTAGTTTGGTTCTAAACTGAACATAGTTCGGTTCAGTTCATCAAAACTGTTAAGTTCAGTTAGGTTGAACTGGGTTTTTCTTACAAACTGAATTCAATGACTAAGCCTATTCATAGCATATTCTCTTCTTTTTAATGTTCCCTTTCTGATCATGAATTATAACTTAGACCATTTTTTATTCAGAGTCCTATGTCATCTTTCTTTCAATTTCTTTTTCAAAAATAGCACTTTTATTTAACATGTTACATTTTTTATGCAATGAAGCAATAATGACAAAATTTTCAATTCATTAACTGCCAAAATTTGTGGCCTGGTAAATCCATATACAAGAAATTGAACAGGAAAAAGAAAAGCTAATTGGAATAGAACATTGAATTCTATCAGAAATAGTAGGATCAAAGAGATTGAGATAAGCCTCATAGAAGAAGTATGATTGATAGGAAGAAACATAGGGAAAACCCTTAGAATTCATATTGAATTGTATTGAAAAAGATTAATGAATGAGTACATGGTTGGTCCTTTTATAAACCTCAATTACCCTAACTACTTGTAACTAACTATAATTTTCTCTAACCAACTCTAACTACCTTAACTAACTCTAGTTATCTCAACAAATTCTTGAGGGAAATTAATTGCTTTAGGGGTGTTCATCGATTATGTGATCTGTCCCTACCTAGTGATTATACATACGTGTGGTAGATCCAGCAATTTATGGCCAATTAAAGTGTGGTGAAAATAAAATGGAAAACTGAGTATCTCAGTCAAATTCATGCATATTATGCTTTTTTAGAACTACAAGATTTTAACGGCATATCAGTGAATATTGTAGAATCTGTGGAGAAACATTGCTTCTTACAACTCTTAATCATGTGAAAATGCCAATATTGACATATAAAATGATAAACTGGAAATTTCTACAGTATTTTGCATAATACATGAAATATAACTATTTACAATATCAGTCAAATATATGTATATTATGCTCTTTTATAAAGATCATAATATTATGCCATGAAAGTATTGCACTCAACAAGTCAATAAAGATTACTTCAATTGCTGATATATTGTAATTTCCTCAAAAGTCTTCTCTGCTTTTTCAAGAGTCTTGATGTTTGGAGGTATTGCACTCAGTTATGTTATATCACTAACTTCAATATTCAAGCCATCTTCCTATTGGCAAATATCTTTCCCATTTCAAAAGTTCAAAGAAATTGTATAATTCCAAGTCTTTCCTACTTTTTCAAAGTCTTGCTTTTAATTTGGAGCTATTTAAACTTTCAAACAATCAGACTTCAAAATTCCCATGTGCCAACATCATAAATAACCAAACTAGCAAGAATCTCTTAGGAAATCATATTCCCATTTGAATTATATATTCTTCTCCTATTCAAACAATCTTTCATAATGACCATTTTCACTTCACAAATGTCACTTCTTTTGCTTCTACTTTTATCTGTAACCACATTCCACAAAAGCATGTCGAGCAATGATCAATCATTGGTTCAATGCAATGATAAAGATCGAGAGACACTGTTAAGCTTCAAACAGGGAATAAATGACACTCTTGTTGTGCTTGGGAAGGTGTCCACTGTGATAACATTACAGGAAGAGTTACAAAACTTGATCTCAGCTTCAATCAATTGGAAGGTGAGATGAAACTTGAGTTTCTTAGTCACTTGGATTTGAGTGAGAATGATTTTCATGTGATAAGAATTCCATCCATTCAATATAATATCACACACACATCTAACCTTATGTTCATTGATTTGTCTTTTAACTCTTTTCATATGGATAGTCTTAATTGGCTTTCTCCACTTTCTTCCTTGAAATATCTCTACCTCAATGAAATTCATCTTCATAAAGAAAGCAACTGGTTTCAAGCAGTGACTTCACTTCCTTCATTTTTAGAATTACATTTGAGATATTGTAAACTGAACAACTTCATGATTGATGAGTAAAACCGCAAGTGCACGGTTCTACCGAAGTAGTAAAAAAAAGTATCGTTCCGACAGGGAGTTATGAATTCAATTAACTTTTAATAATGATTAGATGAAAGTTTCAAAGGTTAAAAAGTTTGGATTTTTAATTGAAAGAAAAGAACAATAATAATAAAAGGAGCCTTGGGATTATTGATTCATCTTGATGACAAAACCTTCACAAACCAAACACTAAACCTAAACTTTATATTGGACCCACTTTCTAAAGACAAGTTTCTCTTAAGCGTATCAAAGTTTCTCTCGAAATCATTGAGTGTACATTCCTCTAGCAACCACGCCTATTCTCATGGTTGCTAGACTATTCTCATGTTTCGAAATCTTTGTCTAATTTCACTTGTTCCAATATCAAAACTTCGTTGTCGCTTTATGAATTGATATCTGTGATGATGAATTAACAAACACTAACCCTCCGTTGTCGCTTTATGAGTTTGGTATTTGTTAATTCATTATATAAACGGTGAAATTAGATTAGATAGTAGATTTATATAAAATAAGGGTTCGAGGCTTGGTTTGATTAGGATTACGTCATTAGACTTATCCAACAATCCCAAGACAAGAAGAGTCTACTCACTCACGTTCATTGTAGACATAGAAGAGAAGAAGAAGAAGAAGAAGAAGAAGAAGAAGAAGAAGATAAAAGTAAATAACAATAAAATAAAGGTGAACTTTTATTCCAAGAACAAAAGATGGTTTTACAAACTAGATGGTTGCTCTATTTATAGTCTAACATTGACTTGAGCCCTAAGAATTAAATCACTAAAGTGTTTCACAAGAAACCATGGCCTCTAGGTCATAAATACTAAAATAGACAGCTTTGGCGAAGAAGCAAAAGGGCAAAACGGGCGCGCCACTTGTTATATTTTTGTACAAGATCTTCAAACTCTTTGCACAAGATATTTTTGTATGAGATCTTCATATTTTTGGCATGAATCAGCTCCAATTCTCCTTTCTTTTGCTCCAAGACTCCATCTTTAAAATATTTGTTCCTAAAATAAAATAACTTGTAATTGAAGTAAAATAGTTCTAGAAGGAAATAAAAACATATTAAATTTAATTAAAATAAACTTATATATTAAATAAAAGACACTAATTAATGACTCATTATTGACTCATCAATGATTAACGGCTATTTGAATTTGTCTTCACTTGTAACTCTTGATCTCTCTGGAAACAACTTGACCTCTCATTTACCTGATGGCTTTTTTAATCTTACCAAAGATATCAACGATCTTGGTCTTACACAAAGCAATATACATGGTGAGATACCTTCTAGCTTGCTAAACCTTCAAAATTTGAGATACCTTGATCTCTCACATAACCAACTACAAGGATCAATTCAAGATGGGATAGGCAAACTTGCACATATTCAAGACCTCGATCTCTCTAAAAACCATTTACAAGGATCAATTCCTTCAACTATAGGAAACCTCTCATCCTTAGATTCCTTATCTATTGGCTCTAATAATTTCTCTGGTGCAATTTCAAAATTAACTTTTTCCAAACACTCTAGTTTACATTATTTAGACTTGAGTAATTCAAATTTTGTATTCCAATTTGATTTGGATTGGGTTCCTCCTTTTCAACTCTCTTACCTTTTTTTGGGAAATACAAATCAAGGCCCAAACTTTCCATCTTGGATATATACACAAAAGTCACTGCAATATTTCGATATATATCGAGCACAGGAATTTCATTGGTAGATAGAAATAAGTTCTCGAGCCTTATAGAAAGAATGCTCGATAAACTTTTTTTGTCAAACAATTTCATTGCTGAAGACATATCTAACCTAACACTTAATTGTTTGGAGTTAAGGTTGGATCACCATAATTATACCAGAGGGCTCCCCGGCATATCACCAAGGGTTATTACAGTTGATTTTTCTTACAACTTCTTCTCAGGATCAATTCCACATGGTTGGAAGAACATGAATGAATTGACAGTCATGAACCTGTGGAGTAATAGGCTGTCTGGTGAAGTTCCAGTGCACCTCTCTACTTCGAAACAATTGCAGACCATGAACTTGGGAGAAAATGAATTTTTTGGAAAAATACCAGTAGGGATGTCACAAAACTTAATAGTGATCATATTGAGAGCCAATAAATTTGAAGGGATTATTCCACCAAAATTATTCAATCTCTCTTATTTGTTTCACTTAGACCTTGCACATAACAAACTTTCAGGGTCTTTGCCACACTGCGTCTACAACTTGACTCACGTGGTTACTTATCATGTAAACCCATGGTATTCTTCCACAATTGATTTATTTACCGAAGGTCAAGATTATGTGTATGATGTCAACCCGAAAAGACGAACTATTGACCTTTCAGCCAATAACTTGTCTGGGGAATTGCCATTGGAATTGTTTCGGCTTGTTCAAGTTCAAACGTTAAACTTATCTCACAATAATTTTGTTGGAACAATACCGAACACAATTGGAGGCATGATGAACATGGAATCTCTCGATCTCTCAAATAATAAGTTTTGAGGTGAAATCCCTCGGAACATGTTTGTCTTAACCTTTTTAGGTTATTTGAATTTATCTTGCAATAATTTCAATGGAAAAATCCCAACTGGAAGACAACTTCAAAGTTTTAATGCATCGAGTTACATTAGGAATCCTAAACTATGTGGAGCTTTTCTCAATAATTGTTCCATGAAAGTAGAAAATCCTAAATCTGCAACGCCATCAACTGAGAATGAAGATGATGTGTCTATCAAAGAAATCATTGTACATGAGCATAGGAGTGGGATTTGCAGTAGGTTTCTGGGGGATTTGTGGTTCTTTGTTTCCTATTAGGAAATGGAGGCATGTATACTTTCGGTTTGTTGATAGAGTAGTTGAAAACCTCTATGTTATAGTCATCGTAAAGTTAGACGGTTTTCACATAAACTAAGCTCCTGCTAGTTAAGGTTAGTGTAACCTACTTCATAGTTTTATTGATCAGTTTATAAGTATTTAGCAAGTGTGGAATATGAACTGTAGTATGGCGTGTGCCAGTTAATCACTTAATTGCAAATCCCAATCCAGTGTCTCAAAAAAACTCTTTAATTATATAAATATTTTTAAAAAAATATTTGAAGTTTCCGTAGTCATTTTTCCAAGTCTTCTTGTTTGGATATTTCCTATTTTTTCTTGCTTCTTTCATACGCCAAATTTACAAGAGAAGTCACTAAGAAATCACACTGCCACTCGAATCAACCATGATTTTGAGAATTGAGATGATCGAAGAAGGAGTGATCCAATCAGAAATTATTATGCAAAAAGATGAAGAAGATATGGGATAAAGAGGAAAGGATGATGAGGAAATCAAGAAAAAAGGATGACGTTGGAACATGAAGAAGAAAACACCCATATTTTTGCTTCGGCAATCAAGTAGGGGAAGATTCTTGTAAACAATATATAAACGGCGAAATAACATAGTACTAGTGGTTGAGACTAAATTAAGGGTTACTCAAATGGAAATTGCTCTTCTCCCATCAAGTTTTGTTCATTCTCAACCAAACTTCTGAAAATACTCCGCGTAAGTTAACTTATGCATGTTTAAACCCAAAGTGACTTAATTAAGTCACACTAGAGTACAACCTACGTACGTTAAAAGCTCGCACTGAACCCCAACGTAAGTTAACTCACGCTAGTTTTCTTTCTTTGAAACCCAGCACTCAATAATTGTATGTAATTCATGGTCTTTTTCTGTATTAAAAACTTATGGCTCTATACATAAAGTCAGTTGTCTTTATACTATTTCATGGATATCAATATTCTAATACAACTATTTAATGGAAATCAATATTGGAAAACAGTAATAAATGTCAAATAAAAATTGGTGGCTGTGTGGAAACGTATACGTGGCCGTCAAGTATACCAATTAGTGACCAAATCAAACATTTTTTTCTTAGTCTTCCCATACGATTCACTGAATTCATGAAAACTACACCAAATGGAATGGGAAAGCCTCCAATAAGTAACCTAAGTGAGAAAGAAAACCTGCATGAGTTAACGCAGGCTGGGGTTCAGTGTGAGTTTTTAACATGACTTAAGTCACGTAGATTGTATTTCAGCGTGATTTAAGTAAGTTGGGTTTAACACATACTTGAGTAAACTCACACGGGGTATTTTCAGAAGTTTGGTTGGGAAAGAGTGAAATTTGATGGGAGAAGAGCAGTTTTCTACTCAAATATATACTATTGGGTTGGGCATTTTTTTATTTGGACAGTTTTCATACTTGTTAATTTTATGTGTTTAGATTTTTTTCTTCAAAAAAAAATAGATTTAGTTGAGAAATTTACTTTATGCATTTTAATATTTTATATATTTATTAATTAATCGGTTCAACCGGTTCAACCGATTGGACCATGAACCGGAGGTCTCGCCGGTTTGATGACCGGTTCGGTTTTAAAATTATTAGTTCAAACCTCGACTTTCCACTTATTCATCTTAAAAGATAAAATTACAGTCATTAAGACTACTTAACTAAAAAAAAATATTAATCCCTCAAAAAAAAATTAATGCCTAATAGTGCTCAAATATTGTAAATTAATCAACCGAGCATATTCTCCACACAAAAAAACTCCCCTTTAATATCGTACTAATTATTTTTCCTTTTGAATTAAGGAAATTATTTATTTGGACACTCATTTTATGAGAAACCTTTCGTGTATTGCCTAGCAAAAACTTAATGTGCAATACATATTCCTCATAGTTTTAGAATAGAAAAAAATAAATATTAATATTAAATTGGAAGAAAAAAATTGTGTAAGAGTATTAAATTCACGTATTTCAACAGTAATTTATAAATAGAATAGACGATTTTAATTTTCTAAAAATGAATAATATATATGCATCTATGTGTAAAAAATGAATGACATAGGATTCCACATCAAAATAAACATGCTCTTCATTAAAAAAAAATATACATGTAAATGTGAGAATGTCTAATATACACGTGAATCCTCTCATTAATTATTCACGAAATACTTAAATAAAACTTAATTTATTTATATTCACTTGATGAATTGAGTTTGAATTCTCTTATATACAAAATGAATTCAAAACAAAATAAAAATCAGATGCGTACAAAAGGAAAATTTATAGAGAATATAACATGTATTTTGTAGGACATTTAAAAAAATGGAAAAGAGTAAGAAGAAATTTGTATTAATCAATTCATTAATAGTTATTTTACATCTGCGTTTGGAGACTATTTTAAAAGTCAGTATGAAAGGAAACATTATTCTTTATTCTAGGCAAAGACAATACGATATCAGTCATTTTCAATATTGACTTGCTTCAGCTTGTAGGCTGGAGTTGTATCAACAAATGAAACCTCATCTACATTGGATAGACAACATTTATGTCTATAATGAGATCTAGGATATCTGATAAGAATTCCATCCATTCAACACAACGTCACATATTCATCTAACATTTTGTACCTTGACTTATCCCCTTACCACTATGATAATAATGGTCTTACTCTTCACATGGATAGTCTTGATTGGCTTTCTCCACATTCTTCGTTGAAATATCTCAACCTTACTTGGATTGATCTTCATAAGGAACCCAATTGGTTTCAAATAGTGAATTCACTTCCTTCACTATTAGAATTAAAGTTTCTTGATTGTAACCTGAACAACTTCCCATCTGTTGAGTATTTGAATTTGTCTTCAATTCTAACTCTTGATCTTTCTTTAAACAACTTCACCTCTCATTTACCGGATGGATTTTTTAATCTCACCAATGATCTCACTTATCTTGTCCTTTCTAGGAACAATATATACGGTGAAATTCCTTCAAGCTTGCTAAACCTTCAAAATTTGAGACACCTTGATAATTCTAAAAACCAACTACAAGGATCAATTCCAGATATTATAGGCCAACTATCACATATTCAATACCTTCACCTTTCCACAAACATGCTAAGTGGTTTCATTCCTTTAACTCTAGGAAACCTATCATCCTTAATTGATCTATCTATTGGCTCTAATAATTTCTCAGGTGAAATTTCAAAATTAACTTTTTCCAAACTCTCTACTTTAGGTTCGCTAGAAATGAGTAATTCAAATGTTGAATTCCAATTTGATTTGGATTGGATTCCTCCTTTTCAACTCACTTACCTTTTATTGGCCAATACAAATCAAGGCCCGAACATTCCATCTTGGATATATAAACAAAAGTCACTGCAACATTTCGACGTATCGAGTTCGGGAATTTCATTGGTAAATAGAAATAAGTTCTCGAACCTTATAGAAAGAATACCCAATGAACTTATTTTGTCAAACAATTCGATTGCTGAAGACATATCTAACCTAACACTACATTGTTTGTACTTATGGTTGGATCACAATAATTTCACAGGAGGGCTCCCAAACTTATCACCAATGGCCAACGTTGTTGATTTTACTTAGCTGGGAAAGTCATTTTAGCTATGAAGTCAGCGAAAACCTGTGCCTTTAGTGCTTTCTGTGATTCATAGTGTATGTCGAATCCAGATAATTCGAGCAACCATTTCATCATCCTTCCAGCGACGTCAGGGCGACCTAAGATTTGTCTTTTGGGTTGGTCGGTCATGACCACAATAGTGTGTGCCAAGAAATATTGTCTCAGCCTCCGGGCAACTGTCACGAGAGCGAGGGCTACTTTCTCAATATAGTATCAATATGCATGTCATTTCATTGTTGACAAATAACAGTAGTTTACCAAAAACACCTAACTGAAAATTATAAAATAGTATAGGAATCTGGTTACATATTTTTCAATTAAGGGCCTATTTAAAAATTCTCAAATAGTTTAAGGATCTGCATATTAATTAAATCTATAATAAATTGACAAAATTATTTTGAGTTATTCAAATTCAAACCAGAAAAAACGTGGTTAATGACGTTCAAAATTATGGTTTTGATGATATCCATTTTAATTGATTGAAAGGAATTAATATTCTATTTGAAACACACTAACTTTCTAAAATATCACAATAATTTTTTTTTTGGTCAAATTTGTATTAAAATAACACAACTTTCACTACAAGAAAATCACAGATTTGCTACAAAACAAATGGTAGCTAACTCGCAGCTAATTTCTAGCAAAACTCATTTAGCTACCTTTTAGTTGTGAATTAGCCGTAGCATGGATTGGGCGGCAAATTATCTAACAAAATATTTCCTAGCTAATTTGCAACTAATATTTTAAAATGAGAAGCTAAAACCCAACTAATCTGTAGCCAAATATCGGTCAAAAGTATAAGATTCGCAACTAAATGGCTTGGATATTGTTGCAAAAGTTTCATAGTAAATCTCTAGCTACAAGTTCCTAGCTATTTCAAATAAAAATACAAGGTAGCTCAGTTGTTTATTCTTAGGCGTTAATACCAATAAATATATAGCAATTACACACTAATTTCTATGCAATTAACACATGCAATCTCTAATATGAATTATGCATATACCAATTAAATAATGAAGAAAATAACATTGTATCATGTGTATTTCAATGAATTCTTGCATAAAAAAAGAAAATACAACTCAAGACTCTTGTTCTATACTATATTATCACCAATCACCAACTAGTTCCAAGACACTGTAGTCCCACCAAGCCAACAAGCAACATGAGGTGCATAAAATGGATGACTTTATCGATTATTATTTCATTGAAACTCAAATCTTCTTCTCGGATACTCTTGCAGTCCACAACCTTCACATCCTCCTTTTTCCTCCAAAAACCTCTCTTGAATCAGAAGCAAATTTGAACAACCTGATGAAAATTATATAAAAAAGATATTATATTGGTACAAACGTCTGTAATTTGAAGAAAGGGTATATCATGCTCAGAATTTAAACTCTTAAAAATACCCTAATGTCTAACCAAGATAATAGCGCGAGTGCCTTGAAACCGAGTATCCATTATCAGTTAGTCCATTTCCACTAACCTTATACGAATTTTCCTTGTTCTTTCTTTTCCACTGAACCAAATGACTTATACCAACATTAATCCACTGCAATAACAAAGTTAATTCAACTCAATTTACAGAACAAAATATGGACATGTGGAGAACTAAATTAATGAACCAAAGGCTCAACGAGAAAATACAGTTGTGAAGGTCAAAAGTATAAGACTAACAAATT
>Ga0228710_1010039_pt1 | contig 12832 bp, 9 predicted proteins | sample MedpolnodulmetaG_FD_177995 | JGI IMG/M metagenome (GOLD analysis project Ga0228710, IMG submission 177995) | Root nodule microbial communities from Medicago polymorpha collected in Santa Monica, California, United States - pink nodules | ecosystem: Host-associated > Plants > Roots > Nodule...
AACAAACAAATTACTTTATCAACTTAAAATGATAATCGATGTCGAACAATCCAGGATATCGCACTAGTCCCTGAGGAGACGATACATAAATACTTACTTTTGATATACGTAAATATGCTACATCAAAGGACAAGTAAACGCCGTCTTTTCATGGTCCTCCGGATTGACGTTTATTTGGTTGTAGCCCGAGTAGCCATCTAGGAAGCAATAGTATGCTTGACCAGAGAGTCGTTCAAGCATTTGGTCCATGAAGGGTAGAGGTATCAAAACGGGCTACCCGGCCCGTGACGGGCTAGCCCATGTCGGGCTCGGGCTTTTTCGGGCCGGGCCAAAAAGGCCCGGATGATAAATGGGCACAAATATAGTTGTCCAAGCCCGACCCTTTGTTGGCCACGGGCTTTCGGGCCTACCCAATTAATAAAAAAATTAATTTTAAAAATAAAAATGACTTAAAATTATTCACACCACATATTGTTTTTTTCCCAGACAACTCCACGTAGAATTCTTAAAATTATGACTTTACGACCCATAGAATTCATATAAAAAAGCAAACAAAAGGGACCGGACCTGTGATAAGTTGGAAACTTTAATTGAATAAGAAAGAACAGCTCAACCACAACATAATAATAATGATAATTCCCAAACAATTGAACATGCACAGTAACAGCAAAGTGGTGGAATTGAATTGGAAATAGAGACGCATCAACAAGGGAGTCAAATGGAATTGAGTAATAACATCGCAGCAGCAATTACACTTGACAATAAAGGATTTTAATTTGAAATAGAATGATAAAACTATAGCAGGAGCAATCGAAATTAAATAGAATAGTACTACTGAATACTAAATAGATTTGCATAAAAATAAAGGTTATGAATACTTAAGACAAAACAAAACAGTGAAGTGGGTAAAGTAAAAAAAACTGATTAGTTATTAATAAAAATAATTGGGCTTTCGGGCTACTCGGAGCCCAGCCGGACTAGCCCGTCACGGGCTCGGGCTAAAAAGCCCTCGTACTAATCGGGCTAAAATTTGGTTGTCCAAGCCCTTCATTTTTCGGGCTTTCTCGGCCTGGCCCGGTAAGCCCGGCCCATTTTGACAGCTCTAATGAAGGGTAATGGAAAATGGTCTTTCCTTGTAGCTTGATTAAGCCTTCGGTAGTCGATACACATCCGCCACCCGGTGACGGTTCTTGTAGGTATAAGCTCATTCTTTTCATTTTTCACTACCGTCATTCCTCCCTTCTTTGGTACCACTTGCACCGGACTCACCCATGAGCTATCCGAGATGGGATAGATCATTCCGGCTTCGAGTAACTTGACTACTTCTTTTTGGACCACCTCTTTCATGGTTGGATTCAACCGGAGTTGTGGTTGGGCTACCGGTTTGAAGTTGTCCTCCATCAATATCTTGTGCATGCAATATGAAGGACTTATGCCTTTAAGATCCGACAATTTCCAGCCAATTGCTTCTTTGTTGTGCTTAAGAACTTCAATCAACTTTTCTTCTTCAATGTTTGACAAGGAGCTGCTTATGATTACTGGTTTTGTGCCGTCTTTTTCAAGGTCAGTATCCGGGCAACTCAAATCAACAACGACATCCGAACAACAAAAACTTTCGAACAGGAAACAACTTCGGACAACCGTGGAGGTCTACTGCTGGACCTTCAAATCAACAACCATATAACAACTCTCAACAATATCCACCACAATAAGATCGTACTCAAAAGTTGGAGGACACCCTCAACCAATTCATGCAACTCACCATGGCCAATCAACAAAATAATAATGCGTCCATCAAAAACCTTGAGACTCAAATGGGACAACAAGCTCAACATTTGAGCCAAATCTCTCAAATATTGGCCAATCAACAAGGGGGAGCCTTCACAGCAAACACGCAAAACAATCCCAAGAATGAGCAATGTAAAGTCGTTACCACAAGAAGCGACAAGGTGATTGGGCAAGGGATTGGCGATAACTTGGAAGTGGAAAGACAAGTTGTTGAGAATGAAGAGGAGGTGGACAAAGAAGAGAATGAGAATGAAGAGGAAGATGTACATAGTGATGAGGAAGATGTAAATAATAAAGGTATAGAAGAAAAAAATCAAAAAAATAAAGAAGTATTAGTCGAAAAGGAGGTGGAGAAGAACAAAAAGAAGGAAGCTGGGAAAAATGTGCCGGTTCACAAGCTTCCATATTCTAAAGCTCAATCCAAGAAGGACTTGGAAAGGCATTTCAAGAGATTCCTCGATATTTTCAAGAGACTAGAGATCAACATTCCTTTTGCCGAGGCTCTTGAACAAATTCCGACTTACGCCAAGTTCATGAAAGAGATATTGTCTAAGAAGCGTCGATACAATGACGATGAAACAATCCAACTTGACGCAAATTGTAGTGCAATCATCCAAAGAAGGTTACCAAGGAATGAAAGAGATCCCGAAAGAGTTACACTACCGGTGGCAATTGGTACCGTCAACGTCGGTAAAGCTTATGTTCATATTAGTGACACTAATCTTCGACTATGTGATTTATGGGACAATGGAGATTGGCACTTTAACAGACTATATACCAATCTCCCTTCCTTCTACCAAGATTGTATTCGTAGTATTACCATTGATCATGACACCGATGATAGACTCATTTGGAGTGGTTCACCTAATGGTATATATTCCGTGAGTCATGGATATAGGTGGTTGGATCAGAACTCATCTCAAACTGTTACACCTACTACTTCTTGGAGTTGGATTTGGAGGTTACCGATTGCTGAAAACCTCAAACATTTTTGTTGGCTAGTGATGCATGGAAGTCTTCCTACCAATGCCTTCAGAGACTTACGCCATCTTACCACTAACACAACTTGTCAAAGGTGTGGTGCGGCTGTAGAAATTGATATGCATACTCTTCGTGATTGTCCCAGTGCAATGTCTATTTGGAGATATTTTCGTTCCACTTATCCGAATGACTTTTACATGCAAGATTGTCAAAAGTGGTTTAAACACCATTCTACTATTGAGACGGGCACTATGTTCTTAGTAACTTGTTTTGAGATTTGGCGAAATAGAAACGAAGAGATTTTTCAAAATGTGAAAAAAGATCATTGGGCTTCTGTCAATAGTATATTCTCTTATCATTCTTCCATGGTTGTTGCTCTTGGTTCTGCCAATAAGCATCGTGTGGTGCGTCATGTTCGTTGGTATCCTCCCCTGAAGGTTATATTAAAGTAAATGTGGATGAGTCTTCTATTGGAAATCCTGGTAATGCTGGTTTTGGAGGTCTTTTGAGGAACGATAGCGGTGTCTGAATTCATGGTTTTTCCGGATCTTGTGGTAGAGGTTCTAATTTATTGGCTGAACTTTTAGCTATATGGAGAGGTCTTCAAATGGCTTGGGATCTTGGTTATAGGTCCATCATCTTGGAATCTGATTCCCAGACAACCTTGGATTTGATTGCAGATACTACACATAATGATTTTCATCCACATGCAAGTTTACTCTCTTTAATTAGAAAGTTCGCTTCTCTTCATTGGGTGGTTTCCTTTACTCATACCTTACGAGAAGGCAATGAATGTGCTGATTGGTTGGCCAAGTTTGGTGCTACCAGCGCCGACTCCTTGAAAGTTTGGATAGCTCCTCCTCCTCAATTAGACATCATTTTACTTGGGGATACCTATGGAGCGTTAAGACATCGAATTTCTTAGTTTTTTTTTTTTGTTTCCTGTCTTTTTATTACTTTTCCTCTTAATAAAAAAAAAAAACCTTAGCCTAAGTTTAAGGACCAAACAGGATGTTCAAGAAGTCAACGACCAACGCTAGGAAAAAAATTGAGAAATCTGGTTTAAAGTGAGAAATCGCCAACAGAAAAGAAAGAAAAAAATGGTGATTTTTCCTACAAAAGAAAATATTTATTTCATTTACTTGTGGAAGATATTTAACTTTTAAAATACAATCACGCGGTTAAAAGTCGAGGTGTTATAAGTACGACCAACGCTAGGCATATGGTAACAATATATGGACTTGTATTCTATGTATGTATATATTTAATTAGTCATAAGTTATATAATTAATTGACTTCTTCTGATAAATTAGACAAAAGAGCTTGGAAGAAATCCAATGTATAGACGAGTTGCATAGATAAAACCATATGATACATGGTACAGATGTCTATGTATCTTCTTCTGGAGAAGAGTTCTCATCTAGTGAAGCTGTGTTGCCTCCATTATGTGGCTTCCTTGACATAACAAATGTCACAGGAATTGCATGCTCGTAAGCAAGTGGAGCAGGAGTTGAGTAATGGGTTAGAACGGGAAGTTGAGGTGCTAAGAGCATTTCAAGAAAGCATTAATAAAGAATTTGTTGCCATGAACACAACCAGACCATTGCAACCATCACAATCGACTTTTTTGTTTTTTTTAATGGCAATAGTTAATATGTAATTTATCTTTTGAATTTAATGGCAATAGTTAATATGTAATTTATCTTTTAAATACAATCTTTTATATTTTTCAAATTCCAAATTTAGATACTGATTTGTAGTCAATAAACTTGTGTATACTCTATCCGCTCATTTTTATAGGATCTTTTAATAAAAATCACAAATTTTTTAAATTTTTTGTTGAAGTAATAAATTTATCTCAAATATGTGTGACTATTTCCAAAGTGCCATTTATGCACTATAGATATTTTCAATGTTAACTTTTGATATTCATAGATACATTAATAAAAGATGTACTTAGAAAGAGTATCACTCAAGAGTATTCTCGAACATTCTTTAAGAATTTAAATAAAGAATTTATTCATTAAAAAAGTCAAATACTTTATTTTCAATGAATTGAATACACAAATTCCTAGCAAATTAAAGAGAAACAATATTGAATCAAATCAAACACCTTTATCACAAATTTTTTATAGCCAAATATTAACTATTGCTTCCGGGACACTAGTTAAAGACCTTAAATGATCATTTTTTTTATAAAAGTTTTTTTTTGAAGAGGGTAAAATGGAATATATTACCAAAATAAAGTGTCTTCCCTAACACAAGATGTACTAGGGAGGAAACAACAAAGTCTAAACAATATTTACAAAGGGAACATGTACAAGATTAAAACAGCAAAAGAAATAACCACTAGCCTATGCCCAGAATGACAAATGGACTAAGCCACCAACCATGATAATTGAAGGGAAGAGACACAAATTTCGCCTTCAACCACGTAAAAGCAAGAGACTTAATCTTATCTACCACCTAAAGGACCGAGCAAACTTTGTCATTGAAAAACCTGTTATTTCTTTCCTTCCAGATTTTTTATTTTATAAAAGTTTATTTAATCAGTGCATTGAAAATTAAAAATTTGATATTTTTAAGTAATAATAAATAGGTTGTTTAAATAACATACCTCTGAATTTATATATGTATATGTAGATCATTATATAGATCATTATGTCTATCATTATGATCAAAACAAAGAAAAAAATGACAAAACTTATCAAATAAAATAAAAAATACCATTAACAAAATTCAAAAAAATCAAATAAAGGTGATACATTTTTTTTTTTGGATTTTTATGGCAATATAAATTTTAAAAAAAAATTAAAAATGATTTTAAACCAAAAAAATTTGAATTCTGATGGGCGGAGGAGTATTGTAAAAAGTCATTTTTTTTACGGAAGTTTTTTTCCTGGATTTTTTTTTATTTTGTGGCCATTTTTCGTGAAAAAATGATTTTTTTAAATTAGAAATGTGCATTTCTAATACCTGAAACACAATAACGCACTAAATGATTGAATTAGATCGATTAGTATGGTTTTTAAATAAGCTATGCATGTCACAAAACATATTCTGTCTTTGTGTTGATACAATTCGGGTTATTGAATCTGATCTTGTTTTTTCCATGATTTTTTTGGCACGGGAAAGGTGTATATAGGTGGTCAAAATTTATAATATGAAAAAACTAGAATTTTAAATTTTATAATCTGAATGTGTCCTATATCATGATTCAAAGTAGGATGTATAGAAGAAAATCTAATTTAGGATTTTAAAATTCGAAAATCCAATAATATTTTTGAATTTTTAGGAAGTAAGAAGTCAGTTGGATGAGAAAATAAAGTCTAAAAAGGTATAAGGTGTTGTTTATTTTGATACTAAGTATAAGGAGTTTCGTATTGTGAGAAGCATATTAATATTAATTAAAATAAGCACAAAGTTACTAGCATTTTTATCTTATTTTTGTGAAAAAAGTTCTACCATTTATATCTGAAACAAAACTCATTCAAGTTACTCCTTTTTTTTTTAGAACTTATTTTTTCCCCACTTAAGGTGTCTTGTAAAAAGTATATAAAATTTGATAAAAATCTTATATTTTTCAAGAATAATAAACAAAATAAAATAAAGAATGTAGTTTGGAAGACCCAACTCAATTAATAATATCGACATTGTTAGACTGTATATCTTTATTTAGATACTCACTCAAAACTTTACAATCGTATGTTTAAACTTTAAGAGTTTCTTGTCACTTCATATATAAAAAAAAAATTGTGTATAAAAAGAAAGGTTGAGCTAAATACGACGTGGTAGCTTTCTTTTCTTTTCCCCTATAAAAAGAAAAACTTTTCTTTCCTTTTTTATTTTTGGCTCTATCTCTTCTTTTTCTTTTTATCCCTCCACTCGAGGATTTGGACATATCAAAGTTTAACGTGTTTTTTTTTCTTTCTTTTAGAGAAAGTCTCAGAAAACATGAAATATTGTGGTAGCAATTATCTTTCCAAAAAAACTTTTGCTTTTTATAGAGAAAGTCTTTCATAAGTATACACTTAAATCAATATTATTTGAGCACACTTATATGAAATCAACAAAATAAAACAAAAATAATTTAATCGCATTAATTAATATCATTTAGTTTTGTTCTCTTTTAATTTTGTTGATTTCATGTGAGTGCATCCATGAAAAACGTTTACCCTTTTCTAATCCTTTTTTCTTTTCCCATTTAGGGACATTAATTTAATTATCTTTCTAACAAAATTCCTATTCTAATTCTTTTCTCTTTTCCCTTTTATTGACATTAATTTAAAAGACCCTTTATCGAGATATTAAAGTTGAAGAAAATGTTTAAATAAATAGATAAATAATCCTCTAAAAAAATAAAATGAATAGACAAATGATATTTATACAACAATTTTTGAATAAGTCTCTTTCATACTTTTATCGTGTTCTTACTCTCTCTATTATTTTTGTCCAATAAAAAGAGAAAGAAAAAAAAAATTATCGCAAAATTGTCTACAAATTGTTGTATAAATACATGAATTCCTTAACAATTTTGTATAAATACTATTAAAATAGCCAACATAGTGTGATACCGACACAAGTAGTAAATACTTGAATTCCTTAACAATTTTGTTTAGAGTTCGATCTTTGATTTACTCTTATGGAAAAATATTTGTTGGTAGAGATCAACAATTTAAATAGATCTCCGTAATCTTAAATGGATTAATCTTCATCGTTACGCGCAGACGATACTTTGATTTTTAAAAAAAGTTCCCTACATGTACATATTAAAATAATTTTTTTATTTATTTTGTGAATATAAGTCTTTCATGCGACTGCAAAGACAACTCCCTCAAACTGGGTTAAAGTGCAAATTATTGTATTCGCATGGCTGGATTCATACCAGGACCACTAATAAAGATGGAAGCATTTATCTTGGGTAGGACTAGGAGTAAAGTGAGGGTATAGGGAAGAATTTTCGATATATAATCAATGACTTTTTAAATATTCAGCCCAACTAATAACTATACCTTATTTAAGAGTATTTAAAGATGAAAGTGATATCCTCTATATCTACACCATACACTTTACATCCATATTCTACTATACTTGGATTTGGAGCCAACCAACAAATGACATTGACATTGATGATAGAAAGAACAAAAGAAAACATTAAAAATCTAATAATGTATTGGTACCTGACCATAACAAGTGCATGCAAAGGAAGAAAAAAGTAAACACAAAATCCAAGTCTATAAATTAAGAATATTTGTGGAGCTATATTTTAGTAGTGGAAGGGAAAATGGTAGGACCAATAAGGCCTCAAATTGTGCTGTTTGGTTCTTCCATTGTTCAACTTAGTTATAGTGATGAAGGTTGGGGATCTATTCTTACAAACTTGTATTCTCGCAAGGTACTTAGTTATATATATTATTTCATGTTGATTTTGTTCATTCTATTAATATTATTCTTATTAAAAAATTGTAAATAAAATTTGTTCTCTTTTGGTTTTGCATGTTGATGTAACATATGAAATCAAGACTTGCAGTTTTTTTTCATGATTAACCAATTGTTAACAAGTTCTTTTTCTCAGTAGAGAAGTTGTTATTATGAATTAATCATGGACTTACAATATTTGTTCTTAGTTTTTATTTATCTTCAAGAATAGGACTGCATGCAATGGAACAGTTATTTTTGGATTAAAAAGAAAATAATATTCTATGAATATATAAAAATATTCAATCAATAGAAGGTAGTGGTCACAATGTTGAGAACAATTTTTTAATCTCTGAATCTAGATCAATATGGTACAAATATTAGAGATGAGTGTATAGATAAAATTTGTATAAACAGAAAAAAAAATGCTCTAGTGTCTATTCCAGTACGTTGTCAATCACGGATAGTGAAAGATAACAGTTTGTTCAAATTCCACTGCGCTATAGTTTTGTTATATAAATAAATAGTGTGTCTTGAAATAATAGTGATTTGTTCAAATTTCTCTATAGCATTTTTATGGCCAATGAGTTTAACTTTTCACACATTAACTTTACATAGGCAGATATAATTTTGAGAGGATACTGTGGTTGGAATTCAAGGCGTGCTGTTCAGGTTCTGGATACAATATTTCCCAAGGTATTGATCATTTGTGTTACATGTCTGTGTTGATTCAAAATTTTACCTTTTTTGTTGTGAATTCGGACCCAAATTTCACACCAATACAAACTATGATGTGTGGAGGAAAGAAAAGTAGTAACTAATTTCAAAGTAAACACAAGCAATAACAACAATAACAGCACCTAGATCTAATCTAGGAATCAAAGTGAAAAGCACAAAACCACAAACAAAAGATAAAGAGAGAAGAGAAACACACACCAAAGATTGTTGACCCAGTTCGGTCCAACTTGACCTAATCTGGGGGAGAGATTGATCTCTCTAATCCATTGTGAAAGAGTTCTTACAAAGAGATACAAATGGGTTACAAGAAATTAGCTTCAACAAGCTCACAATGAACAACCCTGATTTCTACCCATTTTCCCAATCTTACCAATGAACAAAACACTCAATGATTTTCACTCACCCAAGGTGTTTACAATGTTTCCCAACCCAAGTGAACTCTAATCAAAGACCCTCAACCCTAAAGTTACCTCCTTTGATTTCCCAAGTTTTCCTCTCTTGAAGCTCTCTCTCTCTCTCTTCCTTTGAAAACGAGCTGAAACACTTAAATAGTACACAAACACTATCAAAATTGTGTCACGTTTTGCCAAATCGTGACACGTTTGGTGCGTACGACCCAAGGTACGACCAACCTTATTCTGAAAACTTGTCCAGCAAGCCGAAAATCGTGTCACATTTTCCCAAAATTGTGTCACGATTGGACACTCAGAAAACATGCTCACGGCATGCCAAAATCGTGACACGTTACCCAAATCGTGTCATGATTTCTCTGTTCCTCACAATCACAAATTGAAGGCATACACATCATTTTTATTAAGCATGAATATTTTTGTTGTTTTTTCGTAATGATTAATTTATGGTTATTTGTGGAAGTAATTAATCAGGGCCGATAAATTGACTAGCTGATGCTATGGACTACCTTTAACAATCTTGCAGTATAAACTTAGAACTGATCATGTACATATTATGAACACCCCTTTTTAAAAATTTAAGTAATTAAAGGCATCATATTAAACTTCTTATCACAATTACAATGTGTATGCATATGTATGTATGTATGTGACCAGTTGGATCATCCAAAGCCCCTATTGCCTCGAACAAAATCCTAGCCGTTAACGGTTAAGAGATCAACACACCGTCGTTTATTAATCCAACTGTTGAGTGATACTGGACGGGATGGAGGGAGCTGGAGAGTTTCCAAGTCCTATGTATCACTTATTTATATGTGTGTGTAGGGATCATCTATAGTCGTTGAGTGGTGCATCGGCTTGTAGTACCATTGGATATAAAGATAGAAATTTTTCTGTCTAAATCTAACAGTTTTACAAACTGCCGCACCATGCAGAAGCCGAAGAGGATCCAAATCCCTCTTCGTCATACTTTGATATAAAGATAGAAATTTGTTCGATGTGATTACTTTGATTATTCGTCATACTTCAAGGAATCAACGATTTTGCTTTGTGATCTTCAAAACAGAATGCTGTTGAGCAACCATCATTGGTTATTGTGTATTTCGGTGGCAATGATTCTATTCATCCACATCCATCTGGCCTTGGTCCTCATGTACCCCTTGAAGAATACAGAGAAAATATGAAGAAGATTATTATCCATCTTAAGGTTGAACTTAATACTATCACTGTTTTCTTTATTTATCATGTTTATCTAACAATGTTTGACTAATCCTAATGGTTTCCAGAGCCTGTCGAAGAAGACTCGCATAATATTGCTCAGTTCTCCTCCAGTCAACGAGGCGCAAATTCACGAAACTTTCAGGTTCTGATTGCAATGACTTTTTGTTCACTCATACTTTATAGCGGTGATGCCTTTTATATATGCTATGTGATTGAATAATGATGCATACCTTAACTAGGTACCATTTAACAAACAGGTTAGAAAAATACAAAAGAGAATGTGAGTTTTGGCATATAATAAAAGTATAACAGAATAGGACATAAGGTAAAAAAATGGTACATTTTGGTTTCACAAAAAAGGACGGAGTCGAAGAGAACAAAACAAAACAGACTCTCCTATTTTGTTGTCCTTTGTCAAACACTATCTTAGGTTCATTGCTGATAACCTACGTAGCACCGACACTTCAGATCAAAGGTGCACCTGAAACCGATGTCGACACATAAAGTTACATTCTATCATTTTCATTTTCTGAAATTATTATTGGTTTCAACATGAGTATCATGTCCAATGCATGTGTTAGTGCCCATAATTTATAACCTCGTTGTTGAATCTTCTTCCACAAACGGCACATATATTTCATATAGTACAAAATTGTTTATAAATGAAAACTTTAGCATGACCAAAAGTTACATGAGATATATAGGTCTTCAGAGGCTTTTAAATTTTCGTCCATAACAGCGATTGTGGCCGCAAAATCAAGGTTTTCGCCTCTGGGGCTTTTCTGGCATCTTGTGATCTTATATGTAAACTAACATGATCTGAATCAATTGTGAACAACTTTGATTTTCTTTTTACATTATACCTTTCAATGTACATTTCAATCATAAAACTCTAATGACTAAATTATTGGACTTAAACAGTAATATATTGGGACCATTAAAGAGGACAAATGAATCCTGTAGACTTTATTCAGAAGCATGTTTGGAGTTGTGCCATGAGATGAATGTCAAGGCCATTGACCTCTGGTCAGCACTTCAGCAAAGGGATGACTGGTCTGATGTTTGCTTCACGTAAGTACTGTTTATGACAATATCTATTACATACAAGTTTTAAAGATAGGTGCACGTCCGAAATTGCAGCTGCAATATCAAGTTCTTATGTTTTTATAGCCGTATTGAAGCCGCAATTAAGCATTATTTGACCGCACTTTTTGACCACATTTTTCTATAGTATTAAGGATCGCAATGCGACCACAGTTGTGATTTAGAACTTTGGTCACACATGTCTTAATAAAAGGCTCAAACTTGTTTTGATACATTTTATAGGGATGGAATTCATTTGTCACATGAGGGTAGCAAGATAGTGGTAAAAGAGATATTGAAGGTCCTCGAAGACGCGGACTGGAACCCAAGTCTACACTGGAAATCAATGCCAAATGAATTTGCAGAAGATTCACCATACGATCCAGTTGCTATAGATGAAAAGACTACTGTAAATGTCTCCAACTGGAACTTCCAGAAACATTTTGAATGGGAAAAAGCTTTGTGCATTTCCAAATCATCGAATGGTCATCATCAATTTGAAGAATCAGCTGTCACAAACCAGCAAGGTCTATAACTGAGATCAAGAAAAGTTTTTGAAATGATTTTGGGAAAAAGTTATATCAGGTTTATGAGGTTTATGAGCACAAGTGTTGTGTTTTTTTGTTTTGTTTTTAACGAGTGCCCTGCCCCAGGGGCACTCTTTAACATTTTCCTTTTATTTATTATCAAAATAATATGAAGATCATAAATAAAGTATTATGTATGTCTTTTAGTTTTCAAATTTCTTGATGCATTGATGCAATTTTTCAAGAACTTATAATCAACTTTCATCGTTTTTTTTACAAAAACTTTAAAAGCGATGAGAAGTTACTTTACTAGAGCGAGAGAAGGAACCAAGAAATTGGAACTAGTCGAATTGTAACGTACTATGATAAGAGCATCCACAATGGTAAAAGAGTTCTTAAATGGATCACGCGTGGAATCCACATATACATATCATTTATATATACTTTTTTTAATGAAAGGACCTAATAAATACTCGATCGTTCCAATGCGACATCTCTAAAAAATATTTGGTTCTCTTGTAGCTTTTCCTATTTGGAAACATTCTGGTGCCATGTATGATGTATCCAAGGCCGTTCCTAGAGTTTTACAGGCCTTAGGCATAATATGATAAAAGGGCCTCTTAGATTGTGATTTTACCCGGTCTTCTTTTTTTTTTTTTTTTCTTC
>Ga0228710_1010040_pt1 | contig 12832 bp, 8 predicted proteins | sample MedpolnodulmetaG_FD_177995 | JGI IMG/M metagenome (GOLD analysis project Ga0228710, IMG submission 177995) | Root nodule microbial communities from Medicago polymorpha collected in Santa Monica, California, United States - pink nodules | ecosystem: Host-associated > Plants > Roots > Nodule...
TCAATTCTAAGTGATATGAGATTTCATAAATATGTATATTTTCAACTAACTCAGACATGTGCAAAGAAATAGCATTTGATGTAATATGCCCGTGTGTTTATACACAACTTTTTTCTTTTTTTCCTAAAAAAAAAAAAAAAATTTTTTTTTTTTTTCCTAAAAAAAAAAAAAAAACTTTTTACTTTTTTTTTCTAAAAAAAGACTAATTTCCCATTTTGATCAGATTATAAAAAATAGTTTATGCAAATGAATAAATTTTTATGTTAACTTTAAGGTTTTCAGTATCGAAACATATATATTTATAGACTGTTTTTTCATAAACTACATTAACAAGCTTATAAACAATACATAAAAAATTTATTTATTTGCATAATCTGGTTTGCATCCGGGATAAACATTGAATAATACATAACGGGGGGAGATTACCGATTAACATAAACTTATCAATGTGTGTTTTCCAAGTTTATTTTCATTATCAGAGACTAGTCCAAAGTAAAGAATTGTCTTTCTCTGCGTGAAAGTTACCGTGAAGTTCCACAGAGCAGGAGAAGGATTTTTCTCACTACGTTAGTCGTGCCCAGAATTGTCGTTCGCTTTATAGCCACGGGATTATTATCCAATATCTAAGGACAAATTGTATTGAAGTGTCAAAATCTTTTACCCGTCGCTATAAATTGTCAAAAGCATCTCATCATGACACGTGATCTAAATTGTCCTTCACTTCCTATTGTTAAAAGCATCTCATCATATATGTTGTGAGTCGATTTTCTCAGAAATTCAGTAGTTTGAATTCTTGTAAAGCCTTGGATAAGAAAAGTAGTGTGGCCTTAGCACATGTTTTCATATAGCTTCATTGAGGAAGATATCCCCTTGTTAGTCAAATCTCCCTACTACATTTATTTTAACATTCTTATATTAGAAAGTTCCAAATTTTTATTGGATTTTCATGTTAGAACTAAATTCAACTTGAATCAATGACTTGTCTTGTTTTAAATATTTAAAGAATTCTATTTTTGATTATTAAGTATTCTTTCTTTAACTTAAATTATATATTCAGTCTTTAGTTTTAATTTTTTTTTTTTTTAAGACGCTAAACTAGTCCACATAAATTGGCACCGGAGGGAATCGAACTTGAAACCTCGAGGAGGAGCACGCTTCCAGGTTCCAAGTTAATACCACCAGGTCAACTCAAGTGGGTTTAAATTTTAAATTTCCAAAGGTAGTGTAGTCATGAATACTTTTCGTCTTTTGATAAAAAAAATTGAACTTAACTTATTTGTAAATGTCCCTTTAAATTGCATGTTGTTAGTTAAAATAGAAAAACCTACTATGCTTCAATTACAGTGTTTGACATAAAAAATTATAGGGTTAATTAAGTTTTTAGTCCCTATAAATATTCAGAATTTTGTTTTTCGTCCCTACAAAATAAAATCGCACTTTTTAGTCGCTATAAAATTTTCCATCAGTATTTTTAGTCCCTATAAAAAATTTCCATAAACATTTTTGGTCCCTAAAATGCTTAAGGAAAATGTCACAGGGACTAAAAAGTGTGATTTTATTTTATAGGGACTAAAAACAAAACTATGAATATTTATAGGGACTAAAAACTTAATTAACCCAAAAATATAAGTGTGTTTTAATGTGCACTACGGCATGTAATTGGTTTTTGTACTGAAATGTGCACCTTGTGACAAATTAAAAACTAGTTTAGGGATAGAGGGCAACGGATAAAACTACATAAATAGGAAACCTTTTAGAAGCATTGTAGAAAATTAAGTTGACTCGACCGTATCTTGTATATCTTGTCATAATATAATTAGAAATTTAGCAGGGCAACGTAGCGCAAACTTGGATATGTTAGTCAGATCGTGAAATTTCGGGAACAAAATTCATTTTTAAGGGGTAGAATATAATATAAAGTAAGAAAACAGGAGAGGTAGAATTTGATGTTAAAAATGTGGCAACATCATGCAATCAACAATTTGATGTTAAAAACTGAAGTTGTTACTAGTTACTGTTGTTTTGTTGTCCATGTTTTTTAGGCGATATTTCTCTAGTCAAGAGAATATGAGTATATTGTTTTTCTGGAATATGCAATCTACGAATTTGACCTTTTAATAGCACTTTGTATGATAACCCTATTAAATAAAGTTATATTCTATGATAGCATTTCTAAAGGAAAACGCTATTCAACCCCGTTCAAATTATCATTTTCAAAGTGCAAAAATGCATACTACAATAGCGCTTTTGGAATGATGCTATTAAAAACAAATCTTTTGATTGCTTAAGACTCCAAACAAGTTTTCCCAACAAAGTTGTGTTTTGTTATCGAGCTGGCTGAAATCTTAGACCTCCAAGTTTCCTAGGTTTTGTGATCTTGTTCCAACCAACCATGTGCATGTCTCGGTCCTTTACCCCATGCCTAATGAAATTCCCCACTGTCCTATCTAGAGCTTCACCAGCATATTTGGAATACCAACAAATTTGCATAGTATATGCTGGAAGTGAAGTAAGCACAACCTTAGCAAGGATGACTAATTAATGCTTATTCAGAAGCCTTCCTTTCCAAGAAGCATGCTTAGTGTTTATTAACTAACATGATTAATGAAAATTATTAACATTGAGAGTTTATTTATCCTATAATGAATTACATCCATGTCATGACTTTTTTTAATAAATAAAATCAAAAGTATAACAAATTATTGGGTCAATCATACACAATACAAAGTCTTTTAACAAACCCTTTTGACGCATACGAAAGCGGGTGTTAGTAAACGCTAAACCTAGATTGAAAGAAATAAGTTTGCAAGCGACAAACCTGTATTAATAGGGTTCTAAAATCCACCAGAAATTGAGGAAACTCTCTAAAATATTATTGAATGAATAAAAGTTGTCTCTTAGGCTACAAATGTTAAGCTTAAATACTAGGGAAATAACAAAACCCTAATGGGCCAAAATTCCAAAAACGAAAATAAAACAGAAATTATTAAAATTGGCCAAAAATAAAAATACTATGGAAATTCTCCTACATCAGTCTCCTCCATCTCTGAAGAACTTGACCCGAGTTCTCATTCTGATAAAGAGCTTCCCATGCATGTTGACTCCTCCAAAGATGAAGAGATCACCCTCTTGGATCCCATTGAGTGAAATGCAATGGAAGAAGTTATGGATACCAACTGTGAAAATAGGATTTCATAATCCACCACAAACTTTTGTATATAAGCCACTTCTAAGTTCGGGAACTTCTCCTTTCCCTGCTGAACAAATTCCACCATGTCAATTTGTGCAACTCCATTAACACAGCTTCCAGATCCTACAAGCTAAGTATGTCTATAACCATAGAGGAAAGTCATCCCATTAAGAACAATAATGAGCTTCAAATAACTATTCTCAGACACCTTGGCAATCATGATAAAGTAGTGATCCCGGTTGCAACTCTCAAGTAGAAATTGTGTCACATAAATGGTGTAATTCGTAGCCAAATAATAAGAGAAAAATGTTACTAACTTCTCTGTTTGTATACTTGCCACGCTTAATGTTGGAGTTATATGTATCCATCTTACAAAGAAATGCACAAACATATGATTTAAATGCACTATAAAGGAACTAACCCTTAATTTCAAGAAAATCAATTTTCACAGTGGTTTGTATGTCATGTGATGCACCAAACCTGTTGGAGGAAGCCCGAAATATGGTTTGTGCGCACCAAAGTGATCTAGTAGTAACCATCCATCACGGGGCCAAGGACTTACGAGACAATAATTCTTCCCACTACTTGTGACTACACTTAAGATAAGAAACACGATGCCATTCACCATTCTGATCAACAATGTGTTGCCTTCCAAGAGAATGACTCTTAAATTTATGATTGGAAAACCACTTACTAAAGCCTTAGATGTACCTAGATGCCACTGTTTGAAATCTAAGTAGCAATTGATAGTTGAAAAATATCAAGTGCCACTAAATGTCATTTCATCGAACATATAATTGGTGTCACATAAGGTTATGATGTTAGTGGATTCAGTTGATTTCCTTATGTCAAACGCAAAAACTCTGTCATCACTAGTTACTAGTATTGCAGTATAAGAAGGAACTTGTGAAAGTATAACATGGATGTTGTGAAACCCTGGCAATGGAACAGGATTCAAAACGACCACCGCTCTGAACCGAAGTGGTGATGTTGTTTCAATCTTCCACATCACAAGAGATGGAGAATTTGAGTCTTCCACTACTTGAGAAGGGTTCCCTTTAGAAGGTATTAAAGGATTCTGAAATGCAAAAGGCAGAGGAATGCAATTGTTCAGAAAAGGCTCAAATTCTAGAACTCTAAATTCAACATCATTAGGAATATGTTCAACATAAATTGAGCTTTTTTTTTCATGAAAACTTCACCGTTTAGACAAACTTCGTAATTATTTTTTCTTAGTAGTTACCCAGCGAGTCTATGAAATCAACATTGTGTTCCTTTGCTGAACTGACTAATTCTAAATTAGCTAAGGTTGTTGTCTTGGCATAAGTTAACATAGTTCCTTCTTCGACTCCCTTTTGTTTTGGAGCAGCAGATTAGATAGATGACTCATTCATTGTTCTTGTAATAGAGGACAAATTTGTTTCTACAGTTTTTTCAGACGTTGAACCCTCCATATTATTTTTCTATGGTTTGAGTTTAGTATCAAATTCCCCAAATGAATGTTTTTGGTTGATACGATTTTGACTCGTTCATTGTTCATTCATCAACTCATCAGTCTTCTCCACATTTGAAGAACTCGAATCCTTAATAATTCAATTTTTCCACCACGTGGAACCCTAATCGATCCACCTCTTGTTCTGATTTTTTTTCTGTTGTTGTTGATGTTGTTGTTGGCGTGGTTATTCACCTAAATTAATAACATCCCCACTTGTGTAGTCAGAGCATTCATGGTCGTGGTAAAAGCCGTGGATAAGCATTCAAGCTCTGCTTTCGCCACCAGTTGAAATCCCATGGCTGAACATGTTACGAAAGGAACAGGAAAAGCCTGCTTTGATACCAACTAATGCAGTCAGAAGCGGAGACTACCAAGCTTTAAACTTGTGCTAATAGGGATCCGGAATCCACCAGAAATTGAGAAAACTCTCAAAATTATTATTGAAAGAATAAAAGCTTTCTCTTAGGCTACAAATGTTAAACTTAAATACTAGGGAAATAACAAAATCCTAATTTGTCGAAAATCCAAAATAGAAAATAAAACATAAATTATTAAAAACGAGCTAAAATAAAAGTACTATGGAAACCCTCCTACATCACCTTTCAAAATCAATTGAAAAAAAATGAGCATACATACATACATACATATGTATATCACAATCATCTTCCATTATCCAAGACAATCAATGGTTGATCTTTCAAGCTATCATACCCACTATATCCAGGGTTGTAGCTATCACCAGCTTCGTTGTAGATACTACAAGATGCCTCATGAAGTAAGTATTGACTCTCTTCAAAATTTTGTTCTGTATCATTCCAAGGATGCTTCTCCATTAACCTTATGCCATCCAACTCCATAGCTACTTCCCTCATACTAGGTCTTTCATCACCTCTAAGTCTTAAACACCTTGCAGCAAGAATAGCAACCTCCTTAATCTCTTTCTTGTTTTCATCATTCAAAATTCCAACTTGAATAGCTTCAAAAAGTTTATCTTGTTTTAAACAAGACAAAAAGTTCATAGCAAGACTAATGGCTTCTTCTGGCCTATTAAAAGAAACAGGTTTGTCCCCGGTTAGAAGCTCTGCAAGAATTACACCAAAACTATAAACATCACTTTTCTCAGTTAATTGATGTGTTTGCATATACTCCGGATCTAAGTATCCAAGTGTTCCTTGTACCATTGTTGCTATCTCGGTTTGATCAAGTGGAACCAATCTAGAAGCTCCGAAATCAGAAACTTTTGCAGTGTAATTGTCATCCAAGAGAATGTTGGTACTCTTAACATCTCTATGGATAATAGGTATTGATGCAGATGAATGTAGATAGGATAAAGCTCCAGCTGTCTCTGCTGCTATCCTTAAACGGGTTTTCCATGTTGGATTATTTGTTTTATCTTTAGTGCTTTGTATAAAATCGAAAAGTGTACCGTTGCTAACAAATTCATACACCAATGAAGGAACTTCTGTCTCTAGACAACACCCTAGGAGTTTGACAACATTCCTATGATTTATTTGGGTCAGAACAACTACCTCATTAATGAATTGCTCAATTTGATTTGCGTCAATTATTTTGGATTTTTTTACAGCGACAATTTTGTTGTCTGGTAAAACTCCTTTGTAAACTGTACCAAAACCTCCTATACCGATGATTAAGCTTTCGTCGTATTTTTTGGTGGCTTTCTTAAGTTCCTCTTCTGTGAATATTTGAGCTGCTTGAGAAGTGTCTTCTCTTGTAGATAGTTGTTGTAGCAAAATGGAACCACCATTTTTTTGAAAGAATTTTTGCTTGAGTTTGATTAGTTTCCTTTTTTGGTATGTCAAGTATAGAGAAGAAATCGCCACAAATAGAATAATGATTCCACCACTTCCTCCTGCATTTGAAATGTGTTGAAATTGATTGATTCACGAAGTGTTCCGATAATTTTGTGGCCTTAATTTCGACTAAAGTTTAAGTAATATAAATAAAGATTGGTATAGAGTGGATGATCGAACTCAAGTATTTTTTTTTAAGGATCAAACTCAAATATTCTAGATCAATTTGATCTTAACTAAAACTTTTGACGAATATATATATACACACACACATACTACACATGAATATAATTTGAACTGAAAATAAATTAGTGCTATGCTTAGGTCCTTACCAATGGCAACCTTGGCAATAACATCTCGTCTCTGACACCCTCCTTCCTTTGTTCCATTTCCAGATTGTCCATGAGGACAGAAACATTCATGAGATCCATCAGTATTGCGACAATGATCTTCATTTATGCATGTGTTTTTTGATGTTTTACATTCATTGATGTCTGCATACATGTATAGAACAGAAATAATTGTATCGTCAAAAACTAGATCGGTATATTAACGAGAATCTGAAATCACTTGAGTTGATATTTATTTGTTATGTACAAAGAAAATATGTCAAGAATATGTGAAATACACCACCCGGTCACAATTATATGCAAGAAATCACTTTTTAAGTTCATTAATTTAATAAATGATGTATGTGGTCTATCACATACATCATTTATTGAATGAACATGAAAAATAGATTTTTCTTTATAATTGTGATCAGATGGTCCATACTTTATTTTTTTCACAATCTTTAGTTTTCCCTTGTTTTCTACATCTTTTGTCCCGTGGGAAGCATATAATTAAATATGTTTGCAGTCAACTAGTGTGTTTAACGTCATTGCCTGACCCACTCATCTTCCATTGATGTACATGGGACACTTCAATGAGAAGTGAATGGATGGAATGATTTTTGAAATATACATAGAAATGGAAAAATCTTTCATATTTTTTGAAAAAAAGATTTTTTAGATAATGGTAAACTAATGACTACAATTAATATATTTTTAATCCTTCCTCTAATACAATTTTTTTGTTTTTCCAAAAGAGAGGGATTTTATATTATGAAAAAAGAAAAAAAGTTAACCCCCAATATCCTTTACTTTCAATGTCTTCTATTTCTTCCACTAGCTCTTTTATTTTTCTCGAAAACTCTCACATTCCCACCAAGCTCGCAAAGAAAACCAAAGTGAATGAGATTCATCTAAGGATTTTTAAACTACATAAATAGATTAATATTCAGAAGAAGGCGAAGAAAATTACCTTTGCAGCCATCTGGATGATACGGATTTCCTTCATAACGGTCCTTACATTTACATCGATAACCAAAATCAATGTCCTTATCATCACAAACACTATTATTCTTGCAAGCATAACCATCTTCAATCTTTGAAGCACTACAATCTTTACTTCCAACACTCCAGTCAAGAATCAAAGGAAGCATCTTATAAGGAAAATTATCCAAATGAGAAACATTAAACTTATAAAATCCATTTTTAACAACAAAAGAATGGCTACATCCCAATCCCAAAAATTCCGTGGAATTAAGTATGTTAAGAGAATCTATAGTAATATTCCTCATCATAGGTGGAATATCAACTTGACAACAACCAATACCCGAACATGTTCCGTTTTCGATTTTGTTTCGAGTACCGTCACATAATGTTAAGCAACCGGTGTAAAATGTATCTTTGCCGTAAATGCTGGTGAGAAAACCGATGCTGTTACAACCAACTGTTAAGAACTTATTTTCTCTGGGTGATATGCTGACCCCGAAAGTACTGTTTAAAAAGGGGTGAGTGGTATCTTCGCTACCACAATAGCTGGAAACGAAAAACCACACTTCAACTTGTCCTTCGACAACACTTATGTTGGAAACTTGTAGTTCGCCCGAAAATAATTTTGTGTTGTTTTTACATGTGAGATTAAATTTGGGCTCTAGAAAACAAGGACCTTGATTTGGTATGGAAGAATCGGATATTCCAAATGGAAATGGAATTTTGACATCTCCACATGTGTTTTTACAACCAGGTAGGGATAAAGAAAAGGATTCATTGGATGCAAATACTATTGTTACCATGGATATTGTAAGTAATAAAATTGTGCATAATTGTGTGAGGTTTGTGTTCAGTTTCATTGTGTGTATTTCAATTGACTAGTTCCTTGCATTGATTTGAAGTAAAAGAGAAGAGGGGTTCATTTATTTATATATGATCTTAATATTATTATATTTTTTTTATATTGACGGCTAGTTAAGTTTCATTTACTTCGAACCAAGATTGACTTGGGTATGATCACATAAAAGTAAGGCCTTCAGATATTTAAAAAAGAGTCGTAAAAAGTAAGGAAAAATTAACTAGTGTCTTAGAAGCATTAGTTAAAGAAGCACAAATGTTATAATTATCTTAAAAGATATATGGATCTAAACTTTTAAAAGTATAAAAATGCTCTTTTAAAGGTAAAACTCAAACATTTTCATTAATATTTCGGTTGTATGTTTTTTAGGGTAAATTATCAACTTACATATATTTATTTTTTTAGGCAAATAGCATACAAAAGGATCTGAAAAACCTCGAGTTGATTAGATTATAAAAGAAAAGGACAATGTTAACCATTGCTTAAAGGTATTGGTTAAGAAGTTAAAACAAGTAAAAAAAATGATAAAAATGTGTATAATTATTACTTGATCATAAGTCAAAACTCATATTTTCAAAACAAAACTTCTATTTATGGATTTCTTAATCATTTCCCTTAGGGCACTGGTTAGCAAGACCCAAAAGAAAATTGTAAAAAGTTGGGGGGACAAAGAGTTTAACTCATTAAAAAGTTGCTAGGGGTGGAAATACGTCAGACTGCCCCTTAGGGGCCTATCCGACATATTTAAACCTCGACTCGGCCTACCTCGTTTATCAAATAGATTAGGTTTAAGCTTGTTAAAAATCACATTAATTTAAAGAGATCAGACTAAAGCTTATAAAAAAGCATAATAGGCCTACCAGACCGGTCCATATATATGTTATTACATATACTTCGTTATATTAATAAATTTTTGGTTCCTTCAAATTTTAAATACGAAGATTTTTTTCATTGTTTTGCAATATTTTTTTTTTCTTTCAATTTTGGATTTTCAATGAATAACGAAACTCTTGGTATTACTCTCTTATTTCAATTTCAACGAGTACACATACATGTGGGTATTACCCTTTTAATTTCTTATTATTGTTATTCTCATTTTATTCAAAATTACGAAGTAAGGAACCCTATTAGCAATAAAAATAAAAAGACAATAGGTCAAATCTATGCAACACACGCTTATTAGCCTCTACAAAATGGATGTCAAGCTTTATAAAATTTTATTGGATATAGATGCAATATGTGCTTATAAAATGGGAAAAATGGATGTACACGCTTTATAAAATTTTATTGACCTATTAGTCTTTTAGGAAATACATGCTTATTAGCCATTTTATAAATATGTGAAATGTTCTATTTAAATTTTATGGACCTATTAGTCTTTTAGGAAATACATGTTTATGGGTTAGTTTTATCGAATTTATGAGTTTTTGAGAGAAAACGAGATGAAGATTGAGTTTTAAAATACATAGTATGATGTTTTAATTTTTGATTTTTTGAATTTTTTTTCTTATGAAGATGATGAAAAATGATATCAAGATGAAGAATAATATGAAGGAAGAAGATGAAGAAAAACAAAAAAGTTTAGGTGACGGTGGTTCACCGTTACATATGATGGTCCTACAATCAAATGGTTAAAATTATATCAGGAATATAAGACTTTAAAAACTAACGGCGATGACCAAAATGATTAACGACATAATAAATAAAGGACCAAATTGAGACGTTGTATAGTTATGAGACCATTTTGAAACAAAAAATTAAGTTAAGGGATCGATGGTTCAATTAAGCCTTAAATTTATTAGTCAGACCAAAATTTTAGAAAGGCCATGTCAGGCTTGAAAGGAAGTCTTTGACAGACTAGTAAGTCAGACTTAGGCTTTTGTTTTTTTCAACTGGGTCTGACCTATTTAAGCAAGGTCTATTTCGGCATAGTCTATTTCCACCCCTAAAAGCAACAACCCCAAAGGGTAAAATAAAACAATCCAACAAAGTACATGAACACATAACTCAATCTGAAGTAAATCAGTATACACCACGTACATAATCCAATGAACCCACGTGCTGCCACAAAATGAAACTGTAAAAACAAAATGGTGCATAGGTTAACGAGCATCAGACGAGATCTTGATAGCGTGGAGTGGATTTTGGCCACTTGCACCTACCCTTTACTACAATAAACAAAACAAAAATTAACACCCATTTCTAACCAATGAGCTTGAATTCAATCAATACAAACCAAACCAATTTTTAGGACAATTACGGCCATGAGAGAAATGTACATATTCAAAAAATTGGTGTTCGGTGAAGAGGAGTAATTAGAGATGTTCATCAATAATATTGTGTTTGGTGTTGTCTCAACTCTGTTAATTAATAAAGAAATTTCGACTTTTCAACTCTGTTGTAGCTGTAAGAAGATGGAAAACGTTTTTGGTCTTTGTTTTTAATAGCAAAATTTATTATAAAACCAGATTCATGTTCAAGACGAACAAAAACCAGTGAATCAGAGAATACAAACTACAGGCGCCGTATATAGGCGGAACACCCAAAATAAACACCATAAAAGACACCCATAGACACAAAACTAAAAAATCCATGCATGCTTTCAACACCCATGAGGACAACAACCACCAAAATAAACATCACCATAAAAATCATACTCCATCGCTACAACCACTTAAAACGAATCCATAACCACTCATCGCCACTACTCACCCCAAAACAACACCCCTATAAGTCAAAATCCTCTGCACATCTCCAGAGCTGAGCCACACTCGATAGAGTCCTAATCTAATATTCAAACAACTTCCACCACCTTTCAATCTTCGGTTCACCGAAAGAACACCATAAATATCCCAAAACAAAAACTTGAATAAAAGAACTGACTCTCGATCTTGAATCAAAAGCAATCGGCCCACTAGACTCCAGAACCAAAAAAGCGAGGCACCCCTCACCCTCAATCCACCGAAGAAGAACCCAAACTAGCCAAACAAGGTTGCTACTTGACACAAACTCCCGATCTCGAAACAAAATTAACCGGCCCACCAGAATCTAGGACACAAACTTGAAGACAATAAACATGATGTAGACATAAATCATATCAGAAAGGAAAAGTCTCAGCTCAAGGCGACATACACTCGAATCCCCCAAAACACCAAAACAACCAAAACTCTACAAGATTTAGCGACGACGGATGAACCAAAAAACAGAGGCAGCCTACGACAAATACACCAAGAGGTCAACCCCCCCCCCCCCCCCCCCCCCCCCAAAAAAAAAAAAAACCCCCCCCCCACCCCCCAATAACATCAACCACCCCCTCTTAATCATATCTCGTCAGCAGAGCGTTCTGATGACAAATTCGAATCTCGATTATCCACGACCACCCCACCAAAACCACACCAATGCAACTTCCCTCAACCATCACGCAAGACATTTATCTCCATCACATCACGCAAGCACTAATAACAAGATGAGGATGGTCGTACCACCACATTCATAGAACAACCACCGGATTTGTCAACAACTTCGAACACCACCAGATCGGAACTAACAGAAAAAAAAAAACCATCACATAAGAAACAAAAAGATGGTGGTGCGGAGGGCCGACGCCACTCGTCGAACCACCAAAAATCAGCAGCTACATGGCTAGATCTGAGATTTGGAAGAAGGGAGGTGTTGGTTGCGGGAATTGTTGTAGAGACAGGTCATAAAATTGTTTGTAGAGAGAGAAGTGTTTTTTGAAAAATCTATCGTCTTGAATGATGAGTGAAATAACATTTTATTTAAGGGGAAAGTTTGCAATCATTTGGAGGTGGTAGAATGTATCAAGTGTTTTTCTTTGTCATGATTCACATGTAACAAAAATATATTTTTTCCGATTTGTGGAGTAGTCCACCGCTTTTATCAGAAGTGTTTGATCTTTGATATTTTGTAAAGGGTTGTGAGTTTATCTTGTGCTATAAATAATATATTTCTATTATAGAGAAATGCATATACCGATAATCAAATGCATATAGCCTTTAAGGTAAAATGTGTGTTGTTGCAAATTCAAATAAAACTCACACCAATGTTTTGATGTGTGGAATAAAAATAGAAGCATCTAAAATCTAATTGAAGAAGAAGAAGAAGAAGGAGGGGGGCAGAAGGAGAAGCATCTAAAATCTA
>Ga0228710_1010041_pt1 | contig 12831 bp, 10 predicted proteins | sample MedpolnodulmetaG_FD_177995 | JGI IMG/M metagenome (GOLD analysis project Ga0228710, IMG submission 177995) | Root nodule microbial communities from Medicago polymorpha collected in Santa Monica, California, United States - pink nodules | ecosystem: Host-associated > Plants > Roots > Nodule...
TTCGGTTTATTATCCTTTCAGAAATAAGAATGGTCTTAAGAGCATAGTCCCTTCGATAATTCATTCTCTTCAGAATAAATAATATTTTAAGATCATAATCCCTTTTCGGTATAATAAGAATGATCTTAAACATATATATTCTTCTTCAATTCATGGAGAAGTTAGATGTTAGAATGGTCGTAGCGCCATATTTGAGTGGTTGAAATACCATATTGATATTTGGAGAAGTGAGATGTTAGAATGGTGGTAACACCATATTTGAATGGTCTCAACACCATAATAGAGTTGTCACATCACCATATTGGTTTCAGTATTAAAAGAGTGGTCTTAGTACCATATTGAAGGTGTAATTCTCGAACGGTTTTCTACAGTGCAGTAGTTAACCGCACAATTGTAGCTGAGCTTGTTTTATCCTGGAGGCGGCGTGGTTGATAGCCTGCCATGCACAATTTTGGGCAGTGCCACGAAACGTCTTAAAGAGAGCGACCTGGTCGTGACTTAACCTAGTAACAACTTCGGTAGAAAATAGAATTTGGAAAATAAGAGAAAAGAGGGACGGTTGAGCAATTGGAGGGAGGAGGAGTGATTATTAAACTAGTGTCTTGGTCAGAACTCTACTAGGAACCCATTAAAGCATGTACCATGATGATTCCATGATGAATTGTGAATCTGATGAAGTTGGGGTTTTGGTTGAGTGAGTAGAATAATGTGGAAGCTTGTGGATTTTCCACTTAAATAATCTTGAGTGACAAGATTACCATTTTGCCCCTTGTTTAAAAAATATCAAAATAACCAAAATGTCCTTTAAGGGAAAAGACACAACTACCCTCTGTTACTCGCAACTATATAATTTCTCAAGTTCGTTGAATAATGTGTGAGATATTTACCGAGTATCTTCGCATTTCTCAATAAATAATTAACCCTTCAAAAATTATTTTCGTTCTGACATGCCCAACTGATACATCAGTGTTTTAAGAATTTAGCAGGATATTACACTGCTCTTGGCTTGATTGTTTTATAATCTCGTTTGTCTGGTTTTCGTAGGCCTTCTTTGCAACAAACAAAGCTGGAAGAAGTAGCTAAGTCGTCTTTGTTCGTGTGTACATATTGTATTCTCTCTCCAAATCCTGTTAAACATGTGACTTCAAACACACAAGAGGGGGTGAATTGTGTTCTTTAGAAAACGATTTAAGATAAGCACTTGAAAAAAATGTTTTAATCAATTAAAATAAAGTGCTTATAAAAGGTTTAAAGAAATATAAAAATAGATATAGTGAGATAAAATAAATGACAATTAAAGTAAAAGAGATAAAGGGATGAGAGACAAGACACAAGAAGTTTATACTAGTTCGGCCTAAAAAAACAACAAGGTCTAGTCTAGTCCCCAAGGAAAAGCCCCTTGAGATTTTCACTGCTCAAACTTTTAATTAGGATAAGCTGGTAACCTTTACAAATAACGAGCACTCTCCAAACAAAACAATCCTTTGTAGAAGAGTCTCTAAAAGCAAGACATATTACCTCTCTTGAAACCTTGGGATCGCACCCAATATAAATAAGAGTTACAACAATTAAATAATACACCAAATGTATAAATATAACAAATTGAAGCACAAGTACTACAACTCAACTATGTAGTATAAAATAGCTCTCAATAAAATAAATTAGCAAGTGTGAGAAATAATGAGAGTGAATAATATGTTTGACAATGTTTAGTGCATATATTAGTTGTTGAAATGAGCTAACACAAAATCTCTATTTATATGCCAAAATGAGAATGAAATTCATTTGAGAATATAACTAGCCGTAGCATGATAAAATCAAGTAGCCGTTGGAATGCAATCCTTCCTTTAATGATCAACGGTCACAAAATCAAAAAATGTTTCATCATAATTGGTTATCCAAAGAAAGTCAATTATGGTTTGAGAAAAAAAGACACATTGAGGCATTAAATAACTCATAATGGATTATGTCAAAATTCATACTAGCTGATTATCTCATTGATATGGTAAAGATACATAAAGCCATTTTATTGTGTAGCCATATCATAATCAACTATATGATTTTCCTCAATCAATTATGGACCAAAATAAAAACGTCCAGGAGCATTTTCTTTGGTGCAATTAAATTATGATTTAATTTAAAATGATGCTCAAAATATTTTTAATGTCAAAACCAATTATGCAGTTTGTAAAATAAATTATGACTTTTTATGTAAAAATATTTTCATGTAAAATCGCTATTAATTGAAAATCATTGAGAGTGTGTGATTTATTTTCATGAGAGCATTTTCTACTACTTACATAAAATCCTAATATAAATAAAAATAAAATCCAAGACTAGAAAGTTTGAATCTTCTTTTCCGCTTTTTGCGGACTTCTTTTGTCCATCATCAAAACCAAAGTATTCCTATCAAAGCATATATTCACAAATCCAACTCTCCCTCCATACAAGGGCGGATGCACTTAGGAGATATGGGGAGCTATAGCTCCACATGTTTTTTCCTTATTTTTTAATTTTTTTTTATAAAATTGATAAAACATAAAAGAAGTGACTCGGTAAATAACTATCTCTTTTCCCCTTCTCCCTTTATTTTCGCAAAGTCATTTGCAACTTTTGATATGAACAAATTATTGAGGATTACTGAGTTTTATTCAAATGATTTTATTGATGTGTCGAAAGTGGCGTTACAGACACAACTTAAAAATTATGTTACAAATGTTCTATCTGACCCAAAATTTGCTAAGTTGAAAGGGCTTTCAGATTCTTGTGCAAAACTTGTGGAAACAAATAAGTGCAAACAATGAGGTATGTTAGATTGTTTGATTTGCGAGTTTTTGTGTTTCTTACACAATCTCGACAAGAATAATATTTGTTGATTAAAAAAATTCGTTTAATTTGCATTATTATTTATTTGAAATTTTAGTTCCACATATGCCTAAAGTCTGGATCCGCCCCTGCCTCCATAATCAACCCAAAACTTCCAAGCATCATCAAAGCTATCAAAATCCATGCCTATTTTTGGGTTTTGATCTACTTTCATTTTGTATCAATAATCCTACATTTTTTAAATAAAAAAATGTATTTGTGTAATATTGATATATGAATATGAAACAAATAAATCCTCTTAAGAAAAAACAAACAAACAAATAAGAGCAATGATATTTGTACATCCATTTCATGACAACTTTTGTGACAACCTTGTTTCTCTCTATCTTTTTATTGGTCAAAAATAATGAAGAGAGAAAAAGGAAGAGAGAGGATAAGGATATCATGTGAATATGAGAAAGAAAGTTGTACAAAAGTTCTCACAAAATGACCGTAGAAATATCGTTTCTCAACAAATAAACTCATTCCATTATACAGAAATCTTTGATAGGTTACTTTCCTAACGTCCTTCCAAAAAAAAAAACAACTATATCTACTATCTAGGATTTTCAGAAAACATATCTAGCTAGCGACAGAGATCGCACGCGTACAACATTATACAATTTTTTGAAGGGACGTATAACATTACACACAACTTCTCTCCCTCACATACCGCCGTACCAAAAAAGCCGAGACACCGACTATCTATCCATCCATCCAATAATTGAATGAAGTCGAATTAAGAGGTGAGAAACTGTAATTTAGTATCTTTAATTTCATTTGTTTACGGTTGCTTTTGAGGAAAGAGGTTCCTGTGATATGTTTGTGCTTCAGAATTCTTTTTCTCTATTACTAGTAATTTATGCACTTCTGTTTCTTGATTGTTTGAAACAATAGTGATTTTAGATATATGAGTCCTATGTAAAAACAAGTGAATTTAAGATTTTGCTTAGTTTTTGTTTTTTTACTATTGATTGAGTTTGAGGACAGAGGTAATAATGAGAGTCACAACTCACAAGGGCTCCACAAGTATTTGTGTTTTTAGAACTTATTGTTATCGATGGTGTTTTTTTTATTATCTTTTACTTTTAAGAATTATTTCTGTAACTTTTTTAGGTCACTCAAGTAAATGTTACTGAAGATAAAGAAACAAAGGAGTATCGAAGATGGAAAGACAAAATAAACGTGTTGCAGAAACAGACAGACTCAGTGACCTTCCGGACCATATCCTTCTTCATATCATTGAATTTATGAACATAAAACAATCTGTTCAGACTTGTGTTCTGTCTAAACGATGGAAGGACCTTTGGAAACATCTCACTAATCTAAAGTTGCACCACTCCTACCCTGACAATAGTGAAATCTTCTTCAAATTCGTGTCCCAGATTTTGAGTGGTCGCAATGACTCTATTTCCCTTCATAGCCTAGATTTTGAGCACGAGGATCGCTTAGATCCCCCTAAAACTACACTCCTAGAGGTCATGAGATATGCTGCATTGTCACATAATATTCAGCAACTCACAGTCTATGCCAGAGTAAGGCAAATAAGTGATCTTGAATTGCCACCTTCCATATTTTACAGTCGTTCTTTGACATATCTTAAGCTTGGCTTTTGGCAGATATATGGTTCAAATAGTGGTAAGACAATGTTTCCAAAGTCTATGAACTTGCCATCATTGAAAACCTTGCATCTTCGGTGTCTCACTTTCACTACTAGTGATGATGGCCGTGCTGAGCCCTTTTCAGCCTGTAACATGTTGGATACATTGGTCATTATTTGTTGTTATTTACAGGATGATGCACAAGTGCTATGTATATCCAATTATAAGGTTTCTAGTTTGACCATAGGTAGTAACTACGTGTACGATGAAGCTCACAATTACAAAGTTGTGCTTTGTACTCCAAAACTTACTTCTCTTACTGCCAGTGGTCGTCCTACTTTCGAAGCACCCTCTACACACAGTCTACCCTTTCTAGAAGAAGTAAATATTGATTACACTTATCCTTACAGACCGTGTGAAGATTCCATCATGATTAGTTGGTTGCAATTACTTGCTAATGTTAAGATAATGACACTTCATTTTAAAACCCTTGTTCAGATACTATGTGTAAGTTACTTTAAAATCTTGTCTCCTCTTTATTTTTGATGTTTCTTATGAAATATCCATCCTTATGCCAAAAACTTCCCAATAAACAAACAATCTTTTCTTTCAAATATTCATTCATTAGAATGTATCCAATTAACTCTTTTTATGTAGGTTCTCAAAATGGGTGCTCAACCTCCTTGCTTTGTTAGATTGAAGTCATTGAAAGTGGAATTGAAATCAAATGACGACATATCTAATGGGAAAGTAAGAAAAATTGTGAAGATCCTACTTCGAAATTCTCCACCCGCCAGAGTTAATATCATTAGGAAGGGTTAACTGTTTAGGTATTGATTTTCTGCTTCATATTTTTTTTTTGTCTCTCTCTATCTGATGCACTCTTCATAATGAGTGCCTTGTTTATGTCTCTTGTTATATACTATTTGATTCAATCTTCATAATTTTCCGGTGGATGAGGAAAATCTTGATTTTGCAGGGAGTATTGGCTGATCAGATTGTATGCTATAATTTTCTGCACTGATTGAGTTATTAGCGAGTAAACAACTATTTCAGTTATTTAATATGTATCAATATTACCAAAAAAATAAATAAATCTGGATATGTATTTCGTTGGTCAGTTTGATCCCAAGATGTATCATTTTTAATTAATTTGTTCATCGAATATGTCTTCCGTTAGTTAGTTTGGCCCTTGAAATTACCAACACATGACACACTCCATGGTATTTTGTGACACACTCAATGATTGTTTACCCGTGAATCCGTGATAAGCATTGAGGAGAAAATAATGAAATAAATAGTGTTGTGAATTCGATGAAAAATCACACCAATAACAAACTTGATGTGTGGAGTAAGTGATAAACAGGCAACCAAAACAAAGTGTATGAAACAATTATAAACACAAGCGAAAAGTAGAAAACAACGAGAGAGAAAAGAAGAGAGACACAAAAGAATTTGTTGACCCAGTTCGGTCCAAATTGACCTAGTATGGGGGAGAGAGCAGCCCTCCGTTTCACTATAATGATGAGTAACCTTACAAAAGAGATATCAATCAATGGATTACAAGAATAAGTCCCCCGCCTAATTCTACCCAGAGTCCCAATCTCTTCCCGTAACCAAGAGACTAAATCCTAATAGTGTTTCCCAAGGTGAATCAACCCTTAAACCCTAGTGTTTGTTGCCAAAGAGACAAACTCTATACAAACCCTAGTTTTGTTGTTGCCTTTCTAAACCTTTGTTTCAACCCCCCTATATCTCAAGGTTTACTCTGATACAAAGTCTATATATATAGTAAAAGAATCCTCAATAAAACTGGAATAAATCTAGGCTCGAAAATACGTTTATGTTTTATTTCCTGCTTTCAAAACCGGCCATCGAATACATCCATTCGGCCACTGATTTTTTACGAATGAAATAGGCTAAAAAACTCAGTCAAAATCGGCCACTGAGCCCTGAAAATCAGCCACCGATTTTCTGCTTCCAGAATTCCAATTTCTTCAATTTTAAGTCACTTTCACAACAATCTCCACCTTGACTCTAAATTAGTGATGATGCCTATTTAACATCAACACCTTGTTGCTCTTTCCCTTGCTTCCCACTACACCAAGTAGCTCCACAAGTTTACACACTAACCTCTTCAACCATCGGAATGCCTTCCGTCCTTTTGAAGATCCTTGTGCCCAAACTACTCAAGGAATTTTAGGTAGTTCCAGAAGTACACACCTTAGCCCCTTCAGCCATCGGAATGTCTTCCGCCTTCTCGAAGAGTCCTTGCAGTCTAACTACACTAGGAGTTTTAGGTAGTTCCACAAGCATTCACCATAACATCTTCAACACAGGACATCTCTCGCTTCCTTGAAGGTCTCCTTGCATCCAATCACCCTTGGCCTTTTTTTAGGGTAATCCCGCAAGTCGTGCTATACATTCTTCAACCTCCGGAATGCCTTCCGTCTTCATGAAGAAATTCCTTGCTCACCACTAGAGCATAGCAATCAAGGTCCTTCATAGTCGTACCATTCCCGGTGTGTTCAACTCCACCTCAAGTTGAGCGTACTCTACCTTAACTAGAAAATGCTTACATCCCACCATGTCTTCAACCTTAAAACTCCACCTCAACATGTAGATCATGAGTATTGTTACCTCCACCTCTCCAGACTGATCATGAGTATTCTTACCACCACCTCTCTAGGCTGATGTTGAGTGTTTAACGTCTCTCCAGACGACCTCCGCTCCACTAGGCATCATTCTCAAGGTGAGATACATCACCTTCTTCATCCTCCAAACAACACCACACCATCAGAGCACCTACATCCTCATAACCCTCAGAGACAATTTGTGCGGAGTTACCATTAATCTCCAGACAATCCTTCATGAAGTGAACCATCTTGTGACAGTTAAAGCATTTAGACTTTAATTTGTTACCACTCTTTCTCCGGTTATCTCTACCTCCACCATTCCCTCTTGAGACACTTAGGCCTTCACCGTTTTCATGAATTCTCAAGTCCTTGGACTTGGTCAACTCCTTGGTTCTCAAAGCCGCTTGAACTTCTTCCAAAGTAACAGTGCCTTCTTTGCCATAGAGCATGATATCTTTGAACGATTCAAAAGATTTCAGTAGAGCACACAACAAGAGTATAGCTTTATCTTCATCCTCAAGTTGCACCTCAATATTCTCCAAGTCATTAAGGATTTTGTTGAACTCCGTAAGTTGCTCTATGATGGCCTTTTACTCCACCATCTTGAATGAGTAGAGTTTGTCATATACAAAGACTTTGACTCTAACTTTGACCACATTGATGCCGCGGTTGGTTCCTTCGCTACTTCTCTCAAAACTATATCCTTAAGGCACAAGACAATGGCACTCCTGGCCTTGTCCACCATCTCGGTCTTCTCTGCTTGTGACTTGGTGACCGGTAACGCATCTTCACCCTTCAAAGCTTTCTCACACTTTTGTTGTATTAACACCGCTTTCATCTTTATCTTCCATAACCCAAAATCGTTATCTCCGGTAAACTTCTCAATATCTTACTTCGAACCCATGATACTTGATTATCCTTTGACCCTTGCCCCACGGTGGGCGCCAATTGTTGTGAATTCGATGAAAAATCACACCAATAACAAACTTGATGTATGGAGCAAGTGATAATCAGGCAACCAAAACAAAGTGTATGGAACAATTATAAACACAAGCCAAAAGTAGAAAACAACGAGAGAGAAAAGAAGAGAGAACACAAAAGAATTTGTTGACTCAGTTCTGTCCAAATTGACCAAGTCTAGGGAGAGAGCAGCCCTTTGTTTCACTATAATGATGAGTAACCATACAAAAGAGATATCAACGGGTTACAAGAATAAGTCTCCCGCCTAATTCTACCTAAAGTCTCAATCTCTTCCCGTAACCAAGAGACCCAATCCTAATAGTGTTTCCCAAGGTGAATCAACCATCAAACCCTAGTGTTTGTTGCCAAAGAGACAAACTCTAGTTTTTTGTTGCCTTTCTAAACCCTTGTTTCAGCCCCCTCTATCTCAAGGTTTACTCTGATAAAAAGTCTATATTTATAGTAAAAGAATCCTCAATAAAACTGGAACAAATCTAGGCCCGAAAATATGTCTATGTTTTATTTCCTGCTGTCAAAATCGGCCTCCGAATACATCCATTCGGCCACCGATTTTTTACAAATGAAACAGGCTAAAAAACTCAGTCAAAATCGGCCACCGAGTTCTGAATATCGGCCACCGATTTTCTGCTTCCAGAATTCCAATTTTTTTTAATTTTGAGTCACTTTCACAACAAATAGTAATGAGAAAAAATGATTTATTTTATGAGATTAAGGGGCATCTACTTTTTGTGTAAACAAGAAGAGTCCTCTGTATTGACATAATTTTTAAATCAAGAGTCACTGGTTTGACATATTAATGAGTATAAAAGTAGGATGTTGTGAGAAAAATAATGAATTTTAATTGTTTGTCACTTTAAAACTGGTTTACACCAGTAGTTTATGTCTATTAAACTCTTATTCTATTCAAACAAAATTAGTAGAAGCCTAAAAACTATGAACAAGTTATTTTATTTGCTTATTTCTTGATTTCTTGATAGTGTGATTTTTCCCCTTTCCATTCATAAAAAAGTTATTTATTTATTTCTAGTATTTGTTTGATATGTAGGTTCGGTGTTGGTGAAAGGCTTAAAGTGGCATAACGATGGTTCCACCATGGGAGAAGAAAAGAAGACTCGAAAACCGGAAATTCTGTTATGATTCAATTTGGTTCAAGATGAGAACTTACATACACATAATTAGTGCCAGCTCATGCTAACTGTTCTAACTAACTACCTGTAAACCAAATGCAAATGAAATTACAAAGTGATATTAGACTAGCTAATAAGTAACTTGTGCTGCAAGCTAAGTAACTTATGTTATTTTTTCCTTTTTTTCTTTATATGCAAATATTCCAAACTAAATTATTTTTTGAGATTGTTACATAAACATTTGGTTACATCAAATGTATAGGTTTTTGGAACATATTTCTCATTTTTTGTTTTGACAAGATTCTTCTCATTAGAGGGCCTCAACAATTTGCATGTATAAGGAGGCCTAAGTTTTAACTCAGCAACATTAAACTCACAATCTTTGACATGTTCAAAGGCTAAATCGAATTCCTGGTCACCATCAGTGGTTCTTACATAAGCGACCTTTTCTCTTTTTATATTTACGAGTTCTAGCTTTATCTGCCTTCAGTCTTTCGACCTCTCGAACTATGTCGGTCAACTGATTATCTATCTATAGATAATAATAAAGCAAACTTAGCCTTATGCCAAATGTGACATTTGTCACCTAAGTAGAGTGTTTGTCTTTTCTAATCTTTCTATTATTAGTAAGCTTTCATATATTTATTTCTTTAATTTTTTTTATCTTAATTGTGATCAATTATTTATTTTAAAAAAATTGTTTGGAACTTGGAAATTGGAATGGCTATTATTCTACATGTGTATTCAATGTCTTTGGCCTCATCAAGAATGTTCAACTCTCCTAATCACCCATTCCATCCTTTCGCCTGTTCTCTTATGCAAGCTAACCTTGGAACTCTTGCCTATCACATTTTCATTCCCCCAATATATTTTTCCTCATCATGTTTCACTCCCACATCAACATCAACTGCCGTATTCTTTTTTCTTCTAGGAACTCCAATATTTGTTTCACTAGCATGTAAATTAAGCTTGGAACAAGATAGTACCTCCAATTGCTATTGTGCTTTCCAATATTTTAAAATCATCTTTATATTTCCCCTTTCTATTTCTATTTCTATTTGTCTCTTTCATTAGTTACTCTTGGTCTTCTTTTTATGACTAACTCTTTTTTCACTTTCTTACTTCTCTGCTGCAGATTTGTGTCCTTGCAAGTTTGTATCACTATAAGAAAATTGCGAGTAGGGACTGACTGTTGGAACAACATGTGTTTAACATTACCTTTTGAGTTTTGATGATAACAAGGTATTAAAAATTGTCAATTGGATATGCTAATATTTGTTCAAGTATGCAGGACCATAGACAAAAATTTAGCGTCTCTTTAATGCATAGGTTCTGGAAGAACAAATGAGAGCAATTGAATCAACAAGAAGGAAGCTTAAAGCATCTGAAGAAAAGAGGTTATGAAGATAAGTGCTCCTGAAGTGATGATGTCATCATCAGAAGCAATATCACCAGAAGCAGTTTTCATCAGAAGATCTGAAGATCATCAGAAGCTGAAAGAGTTGAAGCTTCAAAGGCTGTTTAAATGATTTAATCACGCCTAAGCATTGCAGAAGACCAGAAGAGTGAAGCAATGGCTAATTCAAAAGGATTTGAAGGCATTGGATGATTGTTCTTTAAAGAGCGTTGAAAAAGGAAAATTGTACAAACTATACAACCACTACCTCCACTACTCTGTTTTGTCTCTGCAACAAGACAAGAATAACAGCTATGCCTGCAACAATGTTCCTCCAGACTTGGAATTGATTTGAAAAAAATCCTTCATAGGACAATAACCATATCAGACAAGAGATCATTAGTTATTGATCAAAGCTTCAAACGACTCTTTTTTGATGTGCTGGAAATTTCACAACGTCTCTTTCACACCTCTATATAAAGGAGTGAAGACCTGTTGTTTAAACATACAGAACAAGAAGAGTCAACAACAATTTACAAGAGCCAAAACTCTGCTGAAATTGTTCTGCATCAAAAGTTCACTTAGAATTTCTTATCAAAGTTCATATCTTAGAAATTCTAGAATCTTAAGAGTCTGTATCTGATTTGCATTGTGAACACCACTGATTGTATATCAAGTGTTCAACCTCAAATAAAATTCTTTGTAATTTTGTTTGAATAGAAGTCTCTTGCTTGTGTGATTGATCATAAGAAGTCTCTTGCTTGTGTGTTTGAGCATATGAAGTGAGCAGTTGTAATCAGATATTACATTTTTAGTGAACTCTCATTGGAAGTGCAAAGGGGATAAGACTACTTCCGGTTTGTGGAAGGAAACTGTATAATTTTTTTGTGTCTTTCTTCTCTCTCTCTGTTTTATCCGCTGCATTTAGATTCTGATTATCACTTCAGAAGATGAACTCTATCTTCTTTTGATCAGTGACTTCAGTAGGAGAAAATGAAGAAAAAGCTAACACAATTCAACCCCCCCTTCTTGTGTTTTTCTCACCTTCAATTGGTATCTAGAGCCTTGGTTTGTTGTTTTAACACTTAATAGTGTAACAGAAAAAGATCTGAGAAAAACATGTCTAGTGAAGACACCTCTACCAGTAGAAACAACAATGTTGTACCATATGATTATGGTTACAAGAAAGCTGAGTTTGGTAAAGTTCCAAAGTTTAATGGAGATCCTGAAGAATTTTCTTGGTGGAAAACAAACTTCTACAGTTATGTCATGGGTTTAGACGAAGAACTACAGGACATTCTGGAAGATGGTGTCGGTGACTTAGTCCTTGATGAAGAAGGAGCTGTTATTGATAGAAAGAAACACACTCCTGAGCAGAAGAAACTTTACAAGAAACATCACAAGATCAGAGGATCACTTGTCACTGCTATACCTAAAGCAGAATACATGAAGATGAGTGACAAATCTACTACAAAGGCAATGTTTGCTTCTCTCTTTGCAAACTATGAAGGTAGCAAGAAAGTCAGAGAAGCAAAAGCTTTTATGCTTGTTCATCAGTATGAGTTGTTCAAAATGAAAGATGATGAAAGTACTGAGCAAATGTACTCAAGATTTCAAACTCTAGTTTCTGGACTTTAAATACTGAAGAAAAGCTATGTAGCTTTTGATCATGTGAGAAAGATACTAAGAAGTGTACCTGCAAGATGAAGACCTAAAGTTACTGCTATTGAAGAAGCTAAAGATTTAAACACTTTAAGTGTTGAAGATCTTGTCAGCTCTCTCAAAGTTCATGAGATAGGTCTAAATGAGCATGAACCTGCTAAGAAGGTTAAATCTATTGCTCTGCCATCTAAATGAAAGTCATCAAAAGCTTTTAAAGTTATTGATGTTGGAACAAGGGTGTTTCACAAGTCACCTATTGAGTTTTGACAATAACAAGGTATCAAAATAATCAATTGGATATGCTAAACAATTTGTTCAAGTGTGCAGGATCCATAATCAAAGTACTATTCTTAGAGATTCTGATTGAACAAGTTCAAGAGCAAAGGAATTTATTTGAAGCTTAAAGCATCTGGAAGACTGCGTCTAAAGAACTGCGTCTGAAGTGCTGCGTCTGAAGAAACGAGTCTGAAGAAGAGCTCCTGAAGACACGTCATCAGAAGCGCTAGTTATCAGAAGCAAGAACATCAGAAGCGCTGAACATCAGAAGCATATCTCGCCAGAAG
>Ga0228710_1010052_pt1 | contig 12824 bp, 5 predicted proteins | sample MedpolnodulmetaG_FD_177995 | JGI IMG/M metagenome (GOLD analysis project Ga0228710, IMG submission 177995) | Root nodule microbial communities from Medicago polymorpha collected in Santa Monica, California, United States - pink nodules | ecosystem: Host-associated > Plants > Roots > Nodule...
GGTCTCCAATGACAATTTTGATGCAATCGACATTACAAACACTGATTTTATCATTGGAAGAGACGTCAATATCATCACTTTAATATTCCATAGGTTAGGATAATACAAACTCGATTCTTGTAATGTAGTCTGAAAAGAAGAAAAAAATTAAATGAAACCAAACGATCTCTTATTGTTAACATGAAGGGAATGCAAGCATTTAACTTTTCTTATATATAATAGGAGAATGCTAAAACATTACAGTTAAATACAATTCGAATTGAGTTTTGGGTGATAAAATTAATTAAAAGGTAAGGTTTTTATTTTTCGGGTCGCATGGTTTCAACTGGGTCGTAACGATCCGTATGGAGGTAGAAGATGAAGTAATAGAAAAAAGAAGAAAAAAATTGGCCTAACGTGCCCGTCTTTCCGCTCTTTTTATTGTGCTAACGTTTAAAAACTATGAACGGTGTTTTTTATATGAAATTTTAATTTTAATTAAAACTTAAAAAAATATAAATATTTGTCGCTTTCAAGTTATAAAAAGTCAAACTAACCATGATTATCTATTTCAACGACAACGACAATAATATAATATAACAAAGAACCGTTGAAATAGATATAGATTACTAACTACTTTTTTGCAAAAAGCCAATGAATTCATTAATAATTTTTTTTGAAAGAATTTTTAATTTAATAAAATTATAATTAGGTATCTACTACAATATTAAATAAAATAAATGTCAACATAATATTTAACGGAGTTTTCAAAATTTTATAACATCGGTTAAAAAAAATTTGCATCCATAGATTTAAACACTTAAAATCAACAACGGACACGATGTAAATAGTTAACAATGTTTTGCATATAAAATAATAATATTTATAATGGGTGCGGTGTAAATTAATTTTCAAAATTTTATCATATCAACTATTGTTTAAAAAATATATATATCGACTTTCTCATATTAGCACATGAAAATTTGCATCGCAGATATAACCAAATAAAACATGTAACGGGCGTGGTGCAAATATTTAACGGATTTTTGCATATAAAATAAAAAACGGGGTATTTAGTTAAAATTAATTGTCTACATGTGACCTAGTCAACATGAAAGGACATTGGACCCAACCAACTAACGCTATCAAATATAATCAATCGAACCGTTGAAATAGACCTTATTGAAATAAAAACGAAGTAGGAACTAGAGTAAGATCGAAGTAGTTTTCTAATTTAAACGTGTTCAAAAATCAAATGCATAATTTTTAATTAAATGTGTACCAATATTTTTTAAAGCACATATTTTTTTTAACATCAAGTGTACACAATAAGACATATTTTTTTTTAATATATATATATACACACACACACTTGCCAAAAAAATAGAGTCGTAGCATAAGGCCATATTTACAGTTGTTTTTTCTTAACCGAAAATTGAAATCATTCTTTATGAAATAAAATATCATCAAAGTCTTAATCAATCATCATTCATGCCTAAAAAATAATTTTTATGGAGGACTACGAAAATTAAAATTAATAAGTCATTTTGTTAATAGACTAATTATTAATTTAAGGATTATGTAAAAGAAATAAAGATTAGTAACATAATATTTTTTACATAAGAAATAATGTAATGTTATTATTAGCATTTTATATATTTTTTTTAATAAATTATTACTATATTTATATTTCCATAACTAGTAATAGACATTACTTAAAAAAAATAGTCCCATATATATAAGTGTAAATAATGTCATTTTCATCAAAATAGTGTTAAATGTAAGGTATTTTATATTCATTTAAAAATGTTGTGTGTTTCTTATTTATCTACCATTTTTTAGTTTAATAATTTGTGACATTTTATAAGTGTAATTTTCTTAAAAAAATGTCGAGTCACCCAATTTAATCCAATTTAACACAAATAATTTTTTTATAGAGACCGAGTTATATAACCGAGTCATCCGATTTAATAAAAAACATTTAATAAAAACACTTATTAATGTTGATATTTTGAAGAAGTCATGAGTTTTCAAGATTAAAAACATAGTCAACATGGAAGGTCATTGCTCCGACGATCAAAATAGACCCAACCGACTGACGCTATCAAATATAATCAATCAGACCGTTGAATATAACCTTATTAGAATAAGAACGAAGCATAAACTGGAATTTCGTAAATCAGAATTTCGATATAAGTCGATCTGACGAACTATCTCATTAAAAACCTACGTGTTAAAACTGATTATGAATTCGAACAAATTAAATAGGGTTAATTAAGTGTTTAGTCCCTATAAATATTCACAGTTTTGTTTTTAGTCCCTACAAAATAAAATCACACTTTTTAGTCCGTGTGACATTTTACTTAAGCATTTTAGGGACCAAAAAGGTTGATGAAATTTTTTGACAAGGACTAAAAATACTGATGGAAAAATTATATAGGGACTAAAAATGCTGATGGAAAATTTGATAGGGACTAAAAAGTGTGATTTTATTTTGTAGGGACTAAAAATAAAACTATGAATATTTATAGGGACTAAAAACTTAATTAACCCAATTAAATATATAAAATTAACTTTGAATATGACCTTAAAGGAGTCTAGGTCACAAACGAATACAAATATAATCAATCAAACCATTGAATATGACCTTAATAGAGTATGAAGGAAGTAAGAACTAGAATTTCTTAGATCGGATTTTTGGAGGTAAGTCGATCGGACATGCTATCCCCTCAGAAACCTAATCAACTTAGGAACTGCATTTGTCTGACGGCTAAAATTAATTGTCTACTGTTTTATAAGCGCTACTTAAGAATTTAATTGTAATTTGATCTGACGATCAAAACATACCCAACATACTAACAAAAACAAATATAATCAATCGAACCGTTGAATATGACCTTATTGGAATGAGAACGAAGCATGAACTGGAATTTCAGAAATAGGAATCTTCGATGTAAGTCGATCTGACAAACTATCACATTAGAAACCTAGTCAAACCGGAAGAACATTCCTCATATGATCAAAACAAACTCAACCGACTAACTCTATCAAATATAATCAATCGAACTGTTGAAATTTTATTGGAATAAGAATGAAGCAGAAACTGGAATTTCGAAGATCGGAATCTTAGGTGTAAGTCGATCTTACAAACTATCCCATTAGAAACCTAATAAACATGAAGGAACCGTAATTTTGGATTAAATTAAAAGTAAAATATTTTTTATTTTTAATTCTTTAAATTTGATATAAGGTTTTGACTTTTTTGTATACTTTAAATATAAAAATTGAAGAAAAAAATAAGAGAATTTTCAAACTTAATGCTGTATCAAATAAATTTCGCAAACAATGCACAAGAAGTAATCTAATTAGCTGACAAATGTCAAACTTGCCTCCTTCAAAAAAAATGTCAAACTGCAACAGATGTAGTGTAAATATTTAACAGTGTTTCGCATATAAATTAAAAATATATATAATTTAACAAAAAATATCTATTTTTTGAATACATGCATATTATGTTAATATTATATTTAATAATGATGTTTTGAAAAGAAAAAAAGTAGAATACTTACATATATAATATTGAGTAAATTACACTCCCCTCCCCTCTTATGTTAAAATATACACTCCCCTCCTCTCTTATTCAAAATATATTAGAAAACTTTTCACTCTCCTCCCTCAGGAGAAGCTTGAATTACATACCCCTCCCCTCTTATGTTAAAATCTACACTTTACTCCCTTAATATATTTTTTTATTTCTAATAATCTAGCAAAATAATAATAATCTAACACATTTTGAAAAAAAATAGTATTGCGGTAATATAATGAAAAATTAAATACATATTTTTTCGCTATTTTTTATTCACAATTTAATTAACATGTGGTTTTAAACCCTATTATAAAATATGAAACAACCTAAAATAAAATTAAAATATGTGAAAAATTACTAAAGACAATAAAGCATGGCTATTTAAAAGTTAATTGTATACTCTAAATGATAAAATTAATAGCAAAATATTTAAATTTAATTATTATTGACATTTAAATTATCAAGAAATGAATTAATTTTTCTTAAATGGTGGTTCAAAATTAATATATATCATAAAAATATTTGTTTGTGTCAAAATAGATCAAAGTGTAGTGCATATTTAATTAATAAGGGAGGGGGTTGTAATTCAAGCATCTTATAAGGGAGGGAAGTATAAATTTTACTTTTGAAAGGGAGGGGAGTGTATATTTTAACATAAGAGGGGAGGGGAGTGTAATTCAAACATCTTTGAGGGGAGGGGGGGTGTAATTTACTCTATAATATTTGACACAATTGTTACAATTTTGATTTTGCGCAACCAAGTACATGGTTCGATTCCTGTTGTCTTTAGTTTTTTCAATTTTGAAATTTCTCTACAAAGATCTTAAAGTCAAAGTTGCGCATTAATTGGAGTTAATTGTCATTGAAAACACATTAATTAGAGTTAATTGCCATTGGAAACGTATTAATTAATGTGCCACCAAAATTAAATTTTTCACACTCTTTTCCTTTTTTTTTCTTTCGAAATTTTTCCTTCTTTTTTTTTTTTGAACTTAATCTTCAAAAAATGATTTTCTCACGTTACTCTTTAGAATTACCATTTAAATCGGAAGACTCGTGTGATTAATGTTTTTTTTTTTAGACTCATGTGATTAATGTTGATAGTCAGGGACTTGCTCCAAATTCTCTTCAGTGGTGAGATGCACCCCCCTCCTTTGTTTTTACATTTTTTGTATAGAGGCAACGTAGGCTTTTCCTACAATATTATTGGATAGGAATGTTGATAGGCCTTTAACTATTTCATACGAAGGCCATGAACTAATTTTCTTTCTTGCTCTAAATATTATTATGCAGAAATAATATTTCTTTCTGCAACCTGTACGAAAATGTATTTTTTTTTTAAAGAGTCTGTACGAAAATGTTGATAGGCAAAATAAATTATTATGTAGAAATTATTATGCAAAACAATAAACAAATAAATAAATTGGAATAAATTTGTTGTTGAAAAAAGGAGAAGAAAGAAATAAATTTAGTGTGGAAGACAACATAATAACACTAGTGAAGTGAGGTGTTTAATCTGATGGTTAAAAAAAATCTAATAAAACTAGTCTATGGTGGAACATATTGAGAAAACTGTATACTATAAGAATGACATAACATCATTTAAACACGTGGCGCATTATTATTGGAAGTATGGAAACTTCACCGAAAAAGTTAATTCAAGAACTTCACCATAGAATTTTCCTTCTATTAAGTGTATGTTTGATATCGTGGTGGATGTGTCAATATCACGATGACTCGTCATGATTTTACATCAACTACAAAATGTAGCTTTTAACATATCAATAAATCGCTGTGATTCTGACACACTCATCGCTATATCAAACATACACTAAGTTGGGAGATACATATAGCCACACTATTCATTGACTAAGGAAATCTAAAATTCCAAATGCATGAAGATCCAATGATGTCGTAAAGTCTAAGTTATGATAAATCCACAATATCATCATTCCTTAACTGCAAAAGTTTTAAGACCAGACTTGATGGAATTAAAGAATCCATCACACAGAATTATTTCACCATGCTTCAAAACCAGTTCTCTTATTCCAATGCTGCACCATATTCTTCCAAAACTAAAATCTATAATTTGAGTTAGAATAATGCCATTTAGTTACATAGTACCTCTCTCATACGTCCCTTTTACCAATCTACTAGAGCCACTGCTGATGTGGCAGTGTTAGTTAAGCCACATCAGCAATGCAGTTATAGTTACTAGTTAGCTCAACTATAAATGTAAGACTTTTATGCAATTCATTGGAAGAAAGAATAAAAATCACGAGAAGCAAAGCTGAAACACTATCCCTATACCTATTGAGATTTCAATACTAACCAATGTAATTAAATTTTCAGTTAATTTTATAAAATTACTAAATTCTATGTTGTTATTAATATTATCTCTCACTTAAAAAAATTTATGGTTGGTAGACTTACAAATCTATCTATAGCGTCAAGGCTGTGTGTGCATGCAGTGATCATTATCCTCTATTTTAATTAGTCAAACATCCATGCGCTTACTAAACTTCTGCATATTTTATAAATAATTCAAATGGTTAATAAACTTCTGTTATAATGTTTTTGCCTAAAAAAAAAAAAAACTTCTGTAGAACTTTTTTTTGGTAGAAACAATTATTGACCAAATTTTATATATCTCTCAACCAAATTTTAAATTACGAAAACTTTTCTCTTAGAAATCAGATGATTAAAAAAAAATTAACGATATCAATTACACATACATTTTTGTATGAAACTAGGCAAACATTTGTTGACAAGTTCTTTGCTTTTATTATGAATTCGTAAGATATGTTGTAAAAAGAAAAACACATATCTCCACGTAAGATATGACTAGATTCAATCACAAGACTAAAAAAATGTTATTCTTCTCAAAATTCCTTTAAAAATGCACCCAAGATTGCAATTGCAAATATTTCACACAGGCCACAGATCATCAGTGGCATAAAAACCCTTTCACAGTTTCACTTCATTTCATTCCTTTACATTTTGTGCAACAAAGCAGGTTTTTCTCTTCTTCCTTCTTCTTCTTCTTCTTCTCGTTCTCTTGTTTCTTTTTTTGAAGCAGCTATGGTGGGAGGTGGTAACGCGAATTCCGATATCTCATTCGCTGGCACTTTCGCCAGTAGTGCTTTCTCTGCATGTTTCGCTGAGGTATGCATGTCGCTGTATATACCCTTTTCTTCGTAAATTCTTATCTCTGTTTTCGTTATTTTTCGATTCTGGATCGTCGCTGTATAACACTGACATGTTGACACTGATAATAATTTGAGAAAAATAAGTAACTGTATGTGTCTAGTGTCATATCAGTGTCAGTGTCAGATGTCGGATACGTCTTTGATCTGAATTGACAAACCTATGTAGATCCATCAATATCGGAGCTGAAAATTGAAAGATCAAGTGAATATGAATTCTTTTTGTTGTCTAATTTGTACTCTTTTTTTTTTTTACTTGGATTATTATCCTTTTGGTTGGTTAGAACTAAATTGAATGTGAGTTGGTGTGTAAATCTGTTTTGTGATCAAATAGGATTTTTCATGTTGGTTGGTTCAATTTGTGCCTACCTACCCTGTTGCCAAGTCTTAATGCATGTTTGAATTGACGGCCAGTTTTGCGGAATCATGGTGTTCTGAAGTGATTTTGGCAAAAACTAAATTTTAATCTTCAACAAAATCACATGTCACCGCGGTTTTGTTAAATTCAGAGTCATTTTTGAGATGTCATATTTATTGAACATTTATTTGAGGAACTTATATGTTCAATGCTCTGATATGATTATAGGCATTTGATTTACAATCATCGTTGTTTATTTTTCAAGACTTGACATGGATTACAATCATTCTATGTTCAATGATTTGTAATTGCAGATGTTGGAATTGGATATTTGGCATAAACTGATTGTTATGTTGAAAGTCTTAATTGTGTGTTCGGCTAGAAAAATTCTGAAAATGTTGTATTTGATATTCGCAGACAGAACAGCCTGAAAAATGGCATAATGATTGAATAGTTTTGCATAAATTATAAATTTGAATCAGCTATTGGTTTATTCACAAATTCTCCTTATTTGTGGAGATTGACTCAGCTTGTCATATATTAACTATGCTGTTTTTTGGCATGTTCTGTTCACTTGTTAGATGTCGTGTCATAGTGTGTTTAGTCTTTTACAAGAACCGGATCATAACATATAATGAAATTATATCTTCATATTTATCTTTGAAATAGATATGTACTATTCCTCTGGACACTGCCAAAGTTAGGCTTCAACTTCAAAAGCAAGCTGTATCTGGTGATACGGTGACCTTGCCTAAATACAAGGGTATGCTGGGAACAGTTGGAACCATTGCCAGGGAAGAAGGTCTTTCAGCACTCTGGAAGGGAATTGTGCCAGGGTTACACCGTCAATGTTTGTATGGAGGATTAAGAATTGGGTTATACGAGCCTGTGAGTAATCAACTGTGTCTCAAAGATTGTTCATTTGTTTGAGTTCATATCTACTTTTTGCATATGCAATCTGATGTGTTTAATTACTTTGGAATTGAACAGGTTAAGAATTTGTATGTTGGGAAAGACCATGTTGGAGATGCTCCGTTGACAAAAAAAATTCTTGCTGCACTAACAACTGGTAATTAATCCCGTTATGTTTCTTCTAAAACTCTCGATATATAATGCAAAATTATGATATTGAACCCTCCGAATTTGTCTTATTGACAGGTGCTGTGGCAATTGCGGTGGCAAATCCTACTGATCTTGTCAAAGTTAGACTTCAAGCGGAAGGGAAATTGCCTCCGGGTGTGCCCAGGCGATACACTGGATCGTTGAATGCATATTCAACAATTATGAGACAGGTATACTCCTTTAACCTTCTATGGTTTTTGAAAGATAAGATGTGGTAAGTCATTTTTTTGGCTCTAAACTTGTACTAATAAGTTTTGTTAATCTGCATCAAACAAACAGGAAGGAATCGGAGCTCTTTGGACTGGAATTGGCCCCAATGTTGCAAGAAATGCTATCATTAATGCTGCTGAGCTAGCCAGCTACGATCAAGTGAAACAGGTAATGTGAAAGATACTGAACTTCACTTTCGATTAAAATTTTATTATTTCTCTTTCATAATTTTAATAACCTGATCTTTTTTACTGCAGACCATTTTGAAAATTCCAGGATTCACTGATAATGTTGTCACACATCTTCTTTCTGGTCTGGGGGCAGGTTTCTTTGCAGTCTGTATTGGCTCTCCAGTTGATGTGGTAATTTATTGGTGTTTATTTGTGAATATTTGATTGGAAACTTTTTATTGTCTCATCATTTTATATATAGTGTGTTGATAACTTTATATACTACCATTCGCTTTAAGTTTTGTACTTCAATTTGACATCTAATGCTTAATATAAATAAAAATAAAATTTGATATCTGATCGTTTTAAGTTCCATTTGGGCAGATGACAGTTTTTTTTTTCCAGTTGCTTAGTGGGCTTCATCACTGTGCAGTCGGCCTTATCATTCCCCTGATTTAATTATTCCATCTTCTTTCTTGTGTATATGCAGGTTAAGTCAAGAATGATGGGAGATTCTAGTTATAAAAGCACCATTGATTGTTTCGTCAAAACATTAAAAAATGATGTATGGTTTTTTCTCCTATCGTTACTTTTCTCTCACCCTATTTTTCTTTAATGTTAAGCATTAACTGGATGTGAATAAAATGCTTTGCAGAATTTGTTCATATCTAGTTTTAAGCTTAGTGTATGTGAGCTGAACAGATTTCCTCCTGACTTTTTAGTTTTTGTGACATCTTTACAAATTCTCACTTCTCACGCTTGCTTATATGCCGAAACAAAACTGATTAATTTCATTTCTGTCGCATAATATGCCTTTTTTCTCTGCATGAATTTCTTCGTTGGGATATGCAGTAGGAATTGTCCAAGAACTTTTCATTATTATTGAATCATGTACTTGTTGTCACGAATATAAATCACCTGTCCCAATTGCTTGTTCCTTTCCTTGTCTATCTAGTGGGAACACAACACATTAGTAATGGATTCTCTCTTTTCTTAAACAGTAACATTTGCTATCTTAGTTGTTACATTTTCTTTTTTAATTGAAGAAATATTAAAATCAGAACTTGTGATTCGCTTCTGTGTTTACATAGCTTGTATCTGTCTATTTTGTGTAAATTTTGTCAGTGGTATCATTTATCACGTTCGATTGGTTTTGCAGGGACCTTTAGCCTTTTATAAGGGGTTCATACCAAATTTCGGACGGCTAGGATCTTGGAATGTGATCATGTTTTTAACACTAGAACAGGTATGAGTTGGGTACTTTGTGATAACTTTCGAGTCACCATCCTTACTTTTTGTCACACCCTATCTCATGGAGTTTTAGATTATTATATAGCATATACTTGTTTATTGTAGCAGAGTTCAGAAAATCCAAAATTTGCAAAAACAATTTTAGTGATTAGTATCAAGATGACTTGAAAAGAAAATATTTTATAAATGAAACTGTTATGAATGTACACAAGCATAATGACATTTGAGTGTTGATTGACTATGTTCTTACATATATTCTCATGATTAACTTTCTAAATTTTGCTGTTTTCTTTTTCTTTTTATGACACAGACTAAAAAGTTCGTCAAAAAATTGGAATCAGCCTGAGCTCAAGCAAGTACCACTAGGATTTTATTAGGACACAACTGGGGGTGCAAACAGAAATCATCAAGAAAATAAAACTACTCTTCTCTTAGTTTTTACCCTATTGGAATGTGTGAACATTTATTTTTTGCCGGAGTAAAATTAAGTATTCATAAATGAAAATAATGTAATGTGGTCCATGTTAGATGCCACCAACATCAACAAATTCATAAATCTAGTTTTAGACCTTCAAATTACTGTTAATTTCTTTATAATTACTGTTAATTCATTTGAGTGTTGGGCTTGGTTTTGTTTGATATCCGAGTGCTTCGAAATTGGGTTGCTTTTCGTGACTATTATTTTTTTTCTAATACACCCATATATGTGCCTCATACTTCTCAAAAAAATTGCATTTTCTGGAAATTTACTCTTGGAACATATTTTGTTTTTTCAAATTGATATAACTTCCGAATGTTAACTTTGGACTAAATAGGTTCTCAAAGTTAACATTCTGTTGTTTTTTTGTTTCGTTGGCATCAAAATTTAAAAAATATCACTTTTCATAAACTTGTTATAGGAAGTGTTATTATGAGACAGAATGTTGTATGCATGCAAGGGTGAACCGTGAAAGCAAAACAAGACTCAGGTAAATCAGTAAAAATACAATGTGACGTGATAAAAAAATTTAATATAAAAATAGCATTTCCGGCGGCCTTGGCACCAATTTCCGGCAGCCCTGGTTATTTCTGACAACATCTCCAAAGTAGTGCAGCAAACAGTTTCCTTTCCAACTTGCCAACAACCGAGGGTCACCCTCGAAAAAGTGACATTATCGGTGACTTTTAAGCATTTCTGAGGGCCTTTGCTGCTGGTAATGTCAATACTTTTTGTACTGGTTGTTTCAAGATAGAATGATCCTTGTTTGACATACAGAAACTTCTAAAGAGCGATAGAGATTTTATGGCTAAATCACCTACTGGAGTTTATAATCTTGAGACCACAAGTTCAACTATTACTATCATTTTAAGACTGTCGAGGCATGTGTTGCATATAACTTGCTCCAACAAATTAGATTTTGTCTATTGCTCTATTATAACCATATTTATAGGTAAGAAATATTCACTATAGTTAACAATAACTAATTTTCGTTGAAAAATGTATTCACCTATAAGGTTGATTTTCCCCTCCCAACTAAGTTTTCTATATTTGAAAAGTATGAGATTCAACCATGACCACTTGGTTAAAGTATCAAAACTGATTACCGCACAAATCCACATGTTGGTAGATAAGTTGATTGTTACAGGGATAAAGAAATGTTTCATCTATACAATACAATACATTATATTTAAAGACACAGTGCAAAATGTTTAAATTACTTTTGTAATAATTTTTTTTGAGGGAGTAATATTTTTTTTGTTGATTAAATTATTTGTAAAAATATATTTTTCAATATATATGCATATACATTGTATAAACACATGTTTTTTTTGGTACAATAATTTTTTTTTTGTCTAAAAAAAAAACTTAGTGGTAGACATTCATCCCCTAAGGTGAATAAGAAAAAAAATCTGAGGTTCGAACTCCAACCTTTGTATACATACAACGTCCCTAACAATGAGTTATGCTCACGCCTCGCGGAAATATAATCACTTTTTTTTTTTATTTTGCATATTCGTGACTATAATTAAAAACTCAATTATCTGTAAACCCTATTAGAATATTTTTTTAATATATATTTATTGTTTTTCGACTTTTCTTCGCCTAATCTTCAATCTATTACCCTACCTTCTTTCGTTAATAATATTTGGGTGTATTTCTTGGAAGGTTGCGGCTGCATGTCAACCTAATTGAGATCATTGTTTGATCCCACTCTTCATTTGTCGGCCGATCAAATCCAAACTTTAACATTAACTCGCGCACAAGGATAACACGCACAAATCAAAAATTAGGGTTTGCTACTTTACTCAAAATTATAACTCAATTTTCTTTTCTTTTTCTTTTTCTTTTTCTTTTCTTTTCCTTCCTCTCAAAATTATTTTTCTATTTTATTTAATTTTTTAAAATTTGATTAGCTTATCTATGTTTATAATTAGTAGTATCAGTTTCTGAATTGCAGAACGAAGAACCTCAAAGCTATTCAAATCCGAGATTGAAACATTCTAGATTCGTTAACTTCGTGCTGTTCAAGTAAGTTTCCGCAATTAATCTTTCTTCAAAATCTCTAATTTCATCATTAACCAAACCCTTTATATTAAAAAATAAATAAAAATCCCCCCTTTTTTTAATTTAGGGTTTATTTAGGGTTTCTATGCAGATAACCAAGAATTACATCGAATTGGATCCCCATTTTGACAACGTTTGATTCAATTCAATATTGTACTACAAATTCATGTTGTTGTTGTTTACATTGTTTTTATTTGATTCATGTTTCTGGGCTTATTCTGCACTTCTATTGATATGTATAAAACTTAGGATTGAATATTCCTATGCACTGACAGTGTAAAGATTTTTTACGCAGTCAATCAATTATAACTGTCTGAATAAATGCTTCACTTATCTGTTAACCTTTTTCTGTTTTTAAATCTAATTTTTTTTTTTTTTTTTTTTATTTGATTAAAGG
>Ga0228710_1010054_pt1 | contig 12824 bp, 4 predicted proteins | sample MedpolnodulmetaG_FD_177995 | JGI IMG/M metagenome (GOLD analysis project Ga0228710, IMG submission 177995) | Root nodule microbial communities from Medicago polymorpha collected in Santa Monica, California, United States - pink nodules | ecosystem: Host-associated > Plants > Roots > Nodule...
AATCACCAAAGGAGTTTGCGGAGGATGTGAGACTTACTTTTCGTAATGCCATGACATATAATCCTAAAGGGCAAGATGTTCATGTAATGGCGGAGGAGCTATCAGCATTATTTGAGGAAAGATGGGCCATTATAGAGTCACATTACAATCATGAGATGAGGTATGGCATGGATTATGGGCCCGCTATTTCTGCACCTTCACCTCTGTCTAGAAAGACTCATGCTTTCCGGCCACCGCCTCTTGACATGAGAAGGATTGATAGATCAGATTCAATAACAAAACCTCCTAATCCCATGAGCTTGTCTCGTTCAGCTCGAACTCCTGCTCCAAAAAAGCCGAAGGCAAATGATCCTGATAAAAGAGACATGACATACGATGAAAAGCAAAAACTTAGCACACATCTTCAGAATCTACCACCTGATAAACTAGATGCTATTGTACAGATCATTAAGAAACAAAATTCGGCACTTTCCCAACATGATGACGAAATTGAAGTGGACATTGATAGTGTGGATGCAGAGACTCTTTGGGAGCTCGATAGATATGTTACCAACTATAAGAAAAGTTTGAGCAAATACAAGAGGAAGGCCGAACTTGCTATTCAAGCTAGAGCAGAAGCCGAGCGAATTGCCCAGCAGAAGGTAAAATTGACAATTTCAACATTTAATATCCAGTGTCTTCTTTTGCAAATACTTGTTACTAATTGAATTTATTTCATGCTTCCTGTAGAGCCAAGAACCACCAGTTATAGTTGATGCCCCGAGAGAAAGACAAGCCGGTATGGCCGCTTGTGGACTATTATTGTTGATCTATTTTCATCATTCATCAATTAAATTAATTGAAATATTTTTTCTGCTTGTTTCTGAGCAGATGAAAGAAATGATCCCCCATCCTTGCCTGTGCAAGGGGAAATTCGAGTAGATAATGGGAGTAAGACAAGTAGTTCAAGCAGCTCAAGCAGTGATTCTGGCTCTTCATCAAGTGGTATATTAAATAATTATTTAATAGATATCTGTCCCATAATTTATGGTTATACAAGGTCAACCTCGCTTATACTTTAATGTCTGATATTAACGTGCTTTGGCAGATTCTGATAGTGATAGCTCCTCAGCATCTGGGTCTGATGCAGGGTCACAATGAACCTAAATACCTCCCGTAAGGTAAAATCACAAACTTCAATTTTTTTTATCTCGTTATATGCTCTTCTTGTTGTCTTGTATGTTTTCTGCATCAAATTGTATGCTTTTTTCTTTTGATTACATATAGGTATATATGTGTTATCTTCAAGATGTGCATTTCTATTTTTCTAGTGCACCAGGCTCGTTATGTGTTATACTGCTTACTAAGCCAGTTAAGTTTACATCTACGTATTGGAATTTGGATATTTAAGAGTTTCATGTGTTACTGGTTTAGCATTGAGATCGACATTTATGCTTTTATGGCTTGTGTCAGAATTAGGAAATATTTGATGCTAGTTCTATTGAATTTGATGCTCATTCATTTTGATTTTTTTTTCTCTTGTTAGCTTTTGGCATTCTGTTTTACTTTCTTTCTCCTGTGTTTTTAGCTGTTAAACAGTGTTGTTATAGTCTCTTGTAGGTTTGTCGTTTTGAAGTATTAAATGTCAAGATCTTATGCTTTTACGGGTCTGCTTTACTGTGTACACATTTTATGTCATAGCCTGTGCCATTCAAGATGTGATATTGTTTAGGTTTCTTTTATGGATAATTGTCCAAGAAATTGTGATTTTCGCATTCTATACTCTTTCAAATCCCTTATAGCTGAAGTTGTTAAATTGGTATTGTATATGCTTGCATGTGTGAATTGTTATTGCGCCATGCTGATGACGTGCGCTTCAGTTGTCCAACATAAGTGTAATTAGTGTTTATCTTGTAATAAAGAGATTAGTGGAAGATTGCACTGTTGTTAAAATATCAAACAAATAACACCTGCATAAAAATTCTTGAAGTATATTCCATTGAAAAGAAACTAATGGTAGTGTGTGAAATGAGAGCCATAGTTACCAATCCCAGGTAGCGGCGTTGAGTGGCCAATCTAAAATACACTGTAGTTGGATAGCAGAGTGCGGGATTACTGCTATTCTCTCTTCAATGGGAAATAACTCATGTTTCATGACCTATATAAACCGTCATACTACTATAGCAAAACATACAAGCAGATAACAATTAAAGTCAAGACAATAAAGAGCTGTTTGTTGTGGAGCTATTTCTGTGTGTTGTTCGGAGGAAGGGAGGGAGAGAGGATAACAATTAAAGTCAATGAAGAGGATAACAGATAGTCAGGGAAAAAACAAACAAAATAGAGCTTCTGAGAGGGAGGGAGGGAGAGAGGAGATAGAGCAACCTGCGCTGAAGTGAGCGGAGAGGAGAAAAGAAGAGAAAGGAGAGTGGGACTCCAACCTTCTGCGAAGTGGGCAGAGAGTGGAGTGGGTTCACCAGGAAGCAGCAGTTGGAGGCCAGAAAACAATGGCTGCTGACTGGGAAGTTGTCAAAGGTTGAGTTGTTAAACTTGTGTGTTTCAAGGACTGCCTCCATGGAGGAAGGATGCTTCCCTTGTGAGAAAAGGAGTGTTGGTTGGTGCTTTTTATTCCTTTCCTTGAAGCCTGAATGCTACAAAAACCCCAAACTACACCCAGTCACCATCTGTATTCTTAAATTTAAGGGGATTTCAGGGTTTTTTGTATTGGTCAAAAGCCTGCTCCTCAATAATGCTTTGCCGCTAGTGGACAGTAGATAACTACGATGGGATCATATTAAATACTCCACTGAGCACCCCATTATATTTGATTTGGGACTTAGGCACACCATAATACCCAGGTCTGATAGTACCGCCTCTATGAGATGACGTCCTACCCGTTAAACTCTACAATGCTTTATCCGACCTTTCCAGCGATCCCTTCCATACCCTTTTCTGAGATACCAGCAATCTTGATACCAATTGATAAATATCAAAGCAATTTGAAAATCTTCCCTTAAAAGTTAGCTATCAAGGGTAGAACCAACCCACTTAAATACGCTATGGATTCTAGAGCATCCCAATCACACCTACTGTCATAATTAGAGTTTGTCATTGATTTTGAAATGCTAGTTTCTTTTATTTGTTACCAACTTACTATACATTCTTAATGGTATGTTGTTTGCTTTGCTTATTAAATTGTGTCTAGCACTTCTATGTGTTCCAATTTAACTAGATATGAACAGAAGTGCATTAGTATAAACTATATCGATGGATATTTAATAACATCCTTATCTCAGTTATTTTCCAAGCCTCCAAAAGGTATTACTAATAGTAGCATTTTTCCCTGTATTACACTTTCAGATCTGTATACAATACTTTTGTTTACATGGATGATACAAGTAGTTTGTTTTCATTGCTCCTCCCATCTTGTTGAAATTGTTAATATTTATGTGACAATTGTCTGAACTACTAATTTTACAACGTAACTTTGTGTTGGAACTGATCCTGTTAATGCATTTTAAAACTGCAAATTGAACAAATCAATAGATCATGTTGCTACTCCTAAAAAGTGCCAACTAACTACTGCTAACTTTTCTTTTCCTTTTGATTTTGAATTGCAGATGTCAGATGTTTAGATTAGATAGTGTTGCGATGCTTGTGTAGTTGATTCTTTTGAAGCTTCCAGATTATGGATCTGAATTTGGCATTTGGTTTGTAGAGGAAGCTTCTGAAGGCGACTGTGATCTCCTAATGTGCAGTAGAGGATCTTTTTCTCTCATTTCATAAAATTGTTGATCCTTTGCAATTTATGGCCTTATTTGCGAAAGCAGATCCTTTGCAATTTATGGCCTTATTTGCGAAAGCACGCTCTTGTATAATATTTTGTAGAATGTGAAGATAATTAGATAGTTTTTTGTAGGAGTGTACATCGCTAACTACTGTTTAACTACTTACTACTCGTGAAGTTCCATTGATGAATTGTTATTTTGTGCTAGCAGATTCAGGATTGTAGGTGTTATATCAAAGAAAAATTGTAATTCCAAGTTCTTCAAGTCATTATTGGTTTACATGAAATCTTATTCCGTACAGTATTACTTTTCATATATTTAAGGAACTTCACTTTCATCCTATGGTTTTGGGAGATCTCCAGAACAACTCAGCTGCGGGCCTATCATACTGCTGCTGTGCATCAAGGACGTGTGAAGATTTCGAATTTGGTTATTTGTAAATTAAATGTGTGATGTAGCCCTGTTTGTTATAGGATTTTTTTTTTTTGAATCATTTTTTCCAAACAATATAATAATTTTTACAAGTTTTCGTCTATTTGTCACAAACTTAAAAAAAAAGAAAAGAAATTCTCAAGAGAAAAAATAACTAACATTATTTTTGAATTAGAAGTTTTTTCAAGCAGTTTCCCTTTCTTCGTGAGTTTAGTGTAGTTGATGGGGAGCTTTAGTCATTAGACTATTTAATCGGTAAAAAAATTATTGTTTATATTCTTTAACAAAAAGGGCTTTAATTTTCTTTTTGGTGGGGGGTGGTACATGTCTTCCAAATTGCTCAAACCTAATGGGACATAAGTTTGTTTTTTTTTTTTACCAAAGGGACCTAAGTTTTTTTATAGCTGTTTTTCGTGTTTACATACCTATCGGATTCTAACTTCTAATTGGTGTTCTAATATGCCCTCTTTGGCAATCACTTATTTTTTTTATCATTTGACTTTTTCCTTGTTTCGGTTAATGATAAATGGGATGGGTTAATATCTTATCTATTTAGAATTATCATTTTTTTTTCATTTAGAAAGAGAAATACACGGAAGTTTAGAAAAAAAATTAATAGTGGGTAGGATTTTTTTTGTGTTAGAATTCATTATCTACTTTTGTGTATATATCTCTTTAAATGATGTTATCTAGTTATTTTGATAAATAAAGAGGATTTTAACTCAAATAAAGCGGAAACAACTTAGTATTGAACATATGAATGACCATACGCACATACTATAGGTGACATTGGAGTATAATGTGATATGTTATCTTTCTCTCGCTTCAATTGAGAGTTTTAGGTAGTTTTCATGATGTTGTTTGAAAATTAGATTTGGAAACACCTCACAACAAAGAGAACTGTAAATCCAATCTCATTTTGATTTATGAACATAATTTTCCTTCCGTCTATTAGTCAATCAAAAGTCTATAGTTGGAGTCATCCTCTGCTACTTGAATTCCTTCAATACTTATTTTTGCAAAATCATATTTATGAATAAATTGATGTCACTTTGTTAATGAACGAAAGAAAAAGTTGAAGTGATGAACAATTTTAAAGTTGACTACCAATCAACTTCTTTTTGATCGGATATTATTTTGAATAACATTAACCTTCATCGGATATTATTCTGGATAACATTATCCATAACAATTTTATTTTTTTCAAATTTAAATTTAATTATATGTTTTAAGTTTATACTATAGGGAATTGAAAACAAACTACCTTTTAGTTGAACTTTTTTCTACAGTTTTTCTCGTAACAATTTAATATTTTTAAAATTTTAATTTAAAAAGTTATAAATACAAGGAAATACAACGTATAAAAATATGGATAGACGGGCAAGTACCGCTAGTATAATAAATAGAAATATCACGTTTTCTCTTTAGAAAAATGTCACGTTTTCAGTTTTTCCGGTTGTATCTCTTCTATCTCTACAAATGAAAAGATGAGTTTATTTAAGTGAAAAAAAAGTGATACACTGATACATAGGGGCATAAAAAAATATTGCTAAATAAAAGAGGGAAAAATAAATAAGTGAAATCATTGGGATTTAAACAAGACAAGATTAATTGCTCGTTCATCTGGAACCATAACAAAAACGACACTCACACAACCAAAAGCGGATATTCTTGGTTAATTGCTCGTTCAAACAAGATTGATAATCTTGATTCTCCTTCTTCTTGGATTTGGATTTGGAAATTACAGTTGCCGGAAAATATTAAATTCCTGTTTTGGTTGGCTTGCCACAGGTCAGTGCCTACTCTTTCCTTGCTCAACCACATAAACTTGGCTCAATCCACAATTTGTACCAGGTGCGACCTTCAAAACGAGACTTTTCTTCATTGTGTTCGAGATTGCAACCACTCTAGAATTTTGTGGCAGCAAGTCGGTTTCACACATTCTCATTTTTTTTCCAAATGAAAACACTCATGATTGACTCAAAAATGGCTCATTGGGGCCTCTTTCTCACCTATTTGCTTCCACGCTTTGTTAATTTCTTTTTTTAATGCTAATATTGTTAATTTCTAATTTAAAATAGCAGAAAGACAAGACGGGCACAACGTGCTTATATGTTCGCATTTTTCTATTGTATTTCTTGTAATTTATATTTTATGTCGTTTTTAAAATTAAATTTTATTACAATATTAGATTGTTATTATAAAATTTGTAGAATAATAATCTGTTTTTTAAATTTTCTATAATTTGGGCATATATACTTTAGTATCATAACAAATAGATTACTTTTATTTTTCACACTAAGAAGTTTATATAAAGAGACTCCTTCCAAAAAAAAAGTATATAAAGAGTAAAGTCTCAAGATTATCGCTTTTACTCACACTGCGGTTCTTCCCCTTTCCGTCGCAAAGGGCTTCGCTCGCAGCCCTTTGTCTTTTGTGCGGCAAAGGTACTTCCTTTTCCATCCCTCGAATCGAATTTCTCTTTTTTTTCCTTTTTCTTTGTTGATTTTTTGGTTCTTTGGAGTTCGTAGCGTAACCCACAAGAATTGATTTTTCGCTATTTCTTTTTTCTTGCTCTTTTGTTTGATTTGAATGTGGAATTGGGTGAAATTCTTTGCGGCTTTTTTTTTTTGAATTCATAGTTAGGTCAATTGTTTTTATCTGTTGTGAATGATTTGTGGTTTTCTGATTTGCTTAGCACACGCATTGTACATATCATTATTATGACACAAAATTCAGCACTTTCACAACATGGCGATGAAATTGAAGTCGACATTGATAGCATGGATGCAGAGGTTTCTTCACCTTCACCTCTTGACATGAGAAGGATTCTAGATAGGTCAGAATCAATAACAAAACCTCCAAACCCCACAAGCTTGACTTGTTCAGCTCGAACTCTCCTTCCAAAAAAGCCGAAGGCAAACGATCCTGATAAAAGAGACATGACATACGATGAAAAGCAAAAACTTAGCACACGTCTTCAGAATCTACCACCTGATAAAGTAGATGCTATTGTACAGATCATTAAGAAACAAAATTCAGCACTTTCCCAACATGATGATGAAATTGAAGTGGATATTGATATCCTGGATGTAGAGACTCTTTGGGAGCTTGATAGATATTTTACCGACTATAAGAAAAGTTTGAGTAAGATTAAATACAAGAGAAAAGCTGAACTTGATATTCAAGCTAGAGGAGCTCTGGGCTAACTGCCCAACTGAATGTGTTACAGGTTTAGTTATTGAGATTGACTTTTATGCTTTTATGGCTTTTGATTAGTGTTGCACTGTAGATCTTTTTTCAACTCTGCATGTAGTTTTATCAGAATTAGGAAGTATTTGATGCTAGTTTCTATTAAGTTTGATGCTTATTCACTTTGACTTTCTTTCTTGTGTGTTAGTTTTTAGTTATTTTGCTATAGTCTCTTGAAGGTGTGTCCTTTTAAAGTATTAAATGTGAAAATCATATGCTTACGAGACTGCCTTACTGTTCGCATTTGTTGGCTCAGTCTGCGCCATTCAAGATGTCATATTGTTTAGGTTTCTTTTATCGGTAATTGTTCAAGGAATTGTGGTTTCCATATTCTACATTCTTTCATTTCTTCCATTTGGAGAGATAGAGACACAAAAGTTTGAAAAAGTATAAAATAATTAATGATGGTCGGACCCACTATCTATTTTTTTGTGTCTACCTCTCTCCAAATTGTATACTCTATTTATTTTGTCAAATGGAGAGGATCCTAACCCTGCGTGTATATATTGTTATTGAGCCGTGTTGATTGATATACACTTCAGCTGCCTGATACAAGTGTAATTAGTGTTTAGCTTATAATAAAGAGATTAGTGGAAGATGAGTAGATTACACTTGTTAAAATATCAAACAAAAAACATACGCCGAGATTCAATAAACAAACAAATAACATATGCAGTGAAGTGAGTCGAGAGGTAATAAGAGAAAGGAGAGTGGCATCCCAACCTGCAGTGAAGTGACCAGAGAGTGAGTGGGTTCACCAGGAAACAAGACTTAGAGCCGGAAAACAATGGCCGCTGACTGAAAAGTGGTCAAAGCCTGGGTTGTGCACAACTTGTGCAACACAAGGACTGCCTCTATGGAGGAAGGATTGTTGGTTGATGGTTTTTTCCTTTCCTTGAAGCCTGAATGCTACAAAAACCCCCAAACTACACCCAGTCACCTTCTACAACCTTAAAATTTAAGGTGATTTTTGTATCGGCCAAGAGCTTCTCCTTACTTAGTGCTTTGCTGCTATACTGGACAGTTGATAACTATGATTGGAACTTATCCTTGCTATCATACTGATAGGTATCCAACCACTTGGGAAATCCTTTAAAATTAAAAGGTAGCTATCATGGGAAAGAATCAGGACAATTAAATACCCCATAATACTCTATGTGGGACTTAGGCACACCATAATGTCCAATTCCCTATCACAGCACTGCCCCTAAGAGCTGACGTCCTACCTGTTTCACTCTATGATGCTTTACTCGACCTTTCTGGTCAGCTCCTCCATACCTGAGACACCAACAAACAACTTATAAATATCCAAGCTCTTGCAAAATTCTCCTTTAAAGGCAGAAGCTAGCTATCAGGTGGAGAACCAACCCACTTAAATAAACTGTGGAGCATCCCAATCACCTACCTCATAATTCTCTGTTTAGTTTTGCCTCTGGAAATGGAACTAACTATTTGTGTAGGAACTGTTAGGGATGCATAATTTAAGGTCACTTGGGGATGTAGTCATAGTACTACTTCATTTTATGTTTGGCTTTTTCACTACCCTTATTAGCAGTTCTGTTACCTACTGTCATGATTAGAGTTTAATGGTAAGTTGTCAGTGTTGCTTATTAAATCGTGTCTTGCTAGCATTATTTATGTGTTCCAATTTTAACTAGACAAACAAAACTGCATTAGCATGAGTATATCGATGGATATTTAGTGACATCTGCATCTCATAGTTAATTATTGAACCTCCAAAATGAATTACAAATCTTAGAATTTTTCCTTGTAAATGTTGCTCAGTTTTACGCTTTCAGATTTGTATATATTAGCTTTCTTGAATCTATGATACTTGATCAAACTATGAGAGAATCTAAGAAAGAAGCTATATTGTTAACTTGATTTTGTATTAACGAATCTCAGTTACCAATTACAACTTGAGTGGATCTATTTATAGATTCTTGTCATGACTGCATATAGCTTGGTTAGCCCAAGCTCTTAACCAACAGTAACCAGTCAGTTGGTTAGAGTTCTAGCCGATTCAGTTAGAGCGGTGACAGGGAAGCTCTATGCTACTGTAGGTCTAGGATAGTTTAGTATGAACTGCTATCTAGAGTTCCTTTAAGAGCAACTCCAGTGGTATTTTTTTGACCCAGTCCGCCAGCATGTTGCAACCAAAATATCAGTTTTTCTGCGTTCCTTTTGTTGGAGTCTGCCAAGCTGGAGTTATCGTTACTTCAGCAAGTAACGTTCGTCCCTGACACAATTATATATTTAATAGTATTATTGTTTTGAGGATAGTGGATAGAGGAAGTTAATTTTGTTTCTTGCTTTATTTGCCATTCATTTTTGCCTAGAGAAGAAAGTGAACGGTGACAAACTCACCAGCACTTTGGACTCAATTACAACATTTTTTTTCCTTTTCAAAACACACTCACTTACATTCAATTTTTTTAAATCTTTTTTCTGTATTAGTGTTAATTAAAATTTCTTAAATTAATACTTCAGTTAAAATAAAATAAAATATAGATATTTTGTTTTTTGAGAGGAAAAATTAAATATAGATATGAGTTAAAGTTGTGGGACCTAATATAAATTTTTAAGAGTTGCACCATTGAAGTATAAAATAGATGACTTACTTCGAAATGATGTGGCGGTGTGGGCCCCACCTAAAATACCAATGTTGGGTTGCACCATTGGAGGTGCTCTAGTCTTGCTTAATATAAATCAAAGGTGGTCTGATTACTCCAAATCCCTAACCCTAATTGCAGCCCTAACATCCAAAATGACAAATTTATCCCTGAATATCAAGTTTTTTCCCTCCAATTTGTTGCTTTCCCACATTAGTCTTGAACCACTCAAACTCTGACCCACTCACACGTTTTTCATTGGTCTTGAGCCACTCAATGAATAAAAGAACAATGTTTGCTATAAACGGTGTATGTAGCTATTCAAGAACTCATTAACCAAGACTTAGGCCCAACTATCAACTACTTCATTAATGAGTATAACCTATTTGTGCCTATTGTGCTAAGATTGCACATTTTTCACCACATGACAACAACTATCTCACTTCACTTCATTAATGAAGTTGGTTGATAAAGTAGCTTATATGTGCCTATGATCCTATACCTTGCATGTTCATTGTTAAAGAGCATATCCACTAATTCAACATTTATTCAGGTAGTTGTGTGTCTTGCCTATGATCCTATAGAAGGCATTTGAATTTGGAGTGCATCTTCGCTCCATTTATCTTTGCTCAATTTACCCCATTTCAAGACATGGATGTGTGATATGTGGAAAAAATAAAATCAATGGTTGTGATTAAATGGTTTGGAAAAAGCAATTTTTTAATGAGAAAAAAATCCTACGCGCTCTCTGCTCTGAAACAAAACCCACGCGCTTGCAAACTATCCTCCTTCCTACTCAGATAGCACCTCTCTCCCTCCCATCGCCGCCGCTGCCGCCACCGCACCTCTCCCTCCATCCACTGGCGCACTCTTCCCCCTTCTGATTAAGAAAGAATTCATTCCATAAAAAAATTATTTAAGAAGTATTGAGTTGTTTCATTTCATGGATTATGACTTTGTTCTCTACAAAGTGTGTACCTTCATTGGATTAACGCTGGCTTGATCTAATAATGAATCTCAATTCCCAATTTTGGCAACTATGTAGTTTGTCCCTAATATGGAATACATATGAATTTTTTAACACTGAGCTAAATGATAAAATCTCCATCTCCTATTATTTGTGTTAACCAATGGATGGGATAAGATGTGAATTACTGCAGTTGCAAACTGTCTGATACGAGCCTGAATCAAAATTATACTGATACAACAATACCAGCTCAAGGAAGTGCAATTGTCCGTATTTTACTTTCTTAATTTATGAACCCATACAAAAGAATTCATAATAAAATGAAATGCTTGATTCAGTTAGCCCCTTTATGGTGTTTATGGTTGACGAGGCTTGTTCTAAATGTTATTAAAATTTTATGTTGGTCTTGGTTTGTAGCTGGAGCTAGAGTTAAAGATTGTTTCAATGTGCTCTAACTCTCTGTCCTGTCTTCAAAGTGATTAAAATTATATGAACATACATAATTAATCATAGGTGGTTCCCCTTCGGTACTCGAAAGTGATTAAGATTGTAATTTATGTTTTTTTTATTAATAACGTCGTCGTAATTGGAATACTTCAACTAATGATAACACCACAATTGAAAATACTAGCAGCACGTAATATCATAAGTCAAAACTCCAAAAAATTTGAATGTATATGTCTTTTGTCAACACCTCGTACACCCTCTTTGAAGCATGTGAATCTTTTTGAAGTCAAAACTCCATGTACTCTGCTTTTATTTCCATATTCTCGACGAACACCAAATCCAATTCTTTTACTGTACTCATTATAAAATTCATAAGCCGCCACCTCAGAATCAAACTTCATTTCCAAGTGAGGTACATTGTTGGCAATACTTCCTTGTTCGTGTTGCACATTTTTTTCATGAATGTTGTTCACCAATTTATTGACACAATCTGAAAAACACCAAAATTTACGATTAAGGCCACCATAAGTGATGATTTCAGACATAAACTTACATGAATATATTGATAACAGTGTTAGAAAACAAACAACATTCTGAAGTCGCGACATTGTTTTTTTTTATTTTTATGATAACATTAGTAACGTCACCGTTATTGGAATACTTCATGTGTTTGGTACAGGATTCTGAAGTCGCGGCATTGATATTTTTTGACAACAACTGAACAGAAACAACATAACAGCAAAAAGCCACTACAAAATAGCTGACAGGATCAATATACTTGAAAAACTTAGACTGCATAATAATTTGTTGACCATAAAGCTATCTATTACTATTAAAAAAACATTGGGGGAAAGGATGGTGATTAGATAAAGTTATACACATAGTGACCATAAAGCTATATATATGTATATCATGTAAGTGAAGCCTCACGTAAGTGAACCAGGAAACTATTTTTTCATCAACACAGTAAAACAACATCATGTAATAAAGAGACGACAAATAATAAAATAGAGAAGGCAAACTATATTACCTTGATCAACAACAATGGCAGAGGCGCTGGGATGGTCGGAGACGGCGGCGACGGGTTGGTTAGTGTTGGTAGCGGGATGGTGGGGTTCGCTCATGATACTGACGGAGACCAAGAGAGAGGTGCAGTGGCGAGAGAGAGGGAGAGGTGACGGCGGAGCCGGTGGGAAGGAGAGGTGGCTTCAATGATTATGGGGGAGGAAGGTAGAAAGTTGTCTGAGAAAGGAAGAAGAAGAGTTTGATAGCAGAGCGCGCGTATTTCCTTTTCCTCATTAAAGAATTGATTTTTCCAAGCCATTTAATCACAACCATTGATTTTAT
>Ga0228710_1010057_pt1 | contig 12822 bp, 7 predicted proteins | sample MedpolnodulmetaG_FD_177995 | JGI IMG/M metagenome (GOLD analysis project Ga0228710, IMG submission 177995) | Root nodule microbial communities from Medicago polymorpha collected in Santa Monica, California, United States - pink nodules | ecosystem: Host-associated > Plants > Roots > Nodule...
TGTCCCCCTTGCACTTCCAAGGAGAGTTCACTAAGAATGTAATATCTGATTACAACTGCTCAATGCTACAACTAGCACGAGACTTCAAATTACTCAAGCACAACTGCAAGAGATTTCCTATGCTCCTGAACACAGTCAAGAGACTTCCAATGCTCAAGCGCAACTGCAAGAGACTTCTATTGCTCAAGCACACAAGCAAGAGACTTCTAATCAAACAGAATTACAAAGAAGTTTGTTTGAGTTTGAACACTTGATATACAACCAGTGGTGTTCACAATACAAATCAGATACAGACTCTTAAGACTCTAGAATTTCTAAAATATGAATTTTGATAAGAAATTCTAAGTGACTTTAGATGCAGAACAATAACAGAGTTTGACACTTGTGAATTGTTGTATGAGCCTTGTTTTTGTGTGTTTCTGCATATCCAACAAGCAGGTCTTCACTCCTTTATATAGAGGTGTGAAAGATACGTTGGAAATTGCCAGCACATTAAAAAGAGTCGTTTGAAGCTTGATCAAAATCACCAATGATCTTTTGCCTGATATGGTTATTTTCCTATGAAGGATCAATTTCAAATGCATTCATAGTTTGAAGGAACATTGCTGCAGGCATAACTGTTATTCTTGTCTTGATGCAGAGACACGAACAAAGTAGTGGAGGAAGTGGTTGTACAGTTGGTACAGATGTCCTTTGTCAACGCTCTTGAGAGAACAAGCATCCATTGCTTTCAAATTCTTTCAAAACAACCGTTGCTTCACTCTTTCAGTCTTCTGCAATGCTGGACGAGATTAAATCCATTGAACAACCTTTGAAGTTTTAAGTCTCTCATCTTCTGATGAACTTCAGCTTCTGGTGATATTGCTTCTGATAAGATGCTTCTAACGAACTTGCTTCTGATGATGTCATCACTCCAGGAGCACTTCTCTTCAGATGCTTCAAGCTTTAATCTTGTTGATTCCTATGCTCTCTTTTGTCCTTTCAGAACCTTATAAGATATCAAAAACTTTATCTATGGTCCTATACACTTGAACAAATATTAGCATATCCAATTGACAATTTTTAATACCTTGTTATCATCAAAACTCTAAGGGTAACATATGTTAAACATTTTTCGTTCTAACAATCTCCCCCACTTTAAGGGTAATGTTTGTTAAACGTATTTTGTTCCAACAATCTCCCCCTTTTTGATGATGACAAACATTAGTATTTAAAAAATGTTCAATTGTTGTTAATCTAATTAACATGTTGACTATATGGGTTTGAGGTTTATAAGATCCCCCTGAGTTCAATAGTACTTTAAGGTGAGGTTTGTAAGCTCCCCCTGAGTTATATTCATGTTAATTAAATTTATCATTAAGGCGCAATAATCACTAAGAATAATCTCACATAAAAAGTTAAGAGATAAGAAGATGGTCCTATTAATTTAAGTTGTTTAGAAATAAATTAATGGGGCTCAACACTTAAAAATACTATACTATACTCCCCCTTTTGTCCTCAACAAAAAGTATAAAAAATAAAGACAAAAAGAAAAGATGAGAAAAAATAAAGTGAGATATACTTTAAAAAAATTATGTAAACACATAAAGTTCAGAAGCAGGTAGTCAGAAGCAATAATATTAATCAGAAGCATTAAGTTCAGAAGCAATAATTTCAGAAGCAAAAAGACAACAGATATAAAGGAAAACAAGCTAGGGTGTGCAACTAAAGTTGGGCTTGTTTCTAAAACATCTCTATCATTTGTTTCATCATCTTGTTGGTATCTTCAGCTTGCTGCTTCATTTCTCTCTTGAAATCTTCATTGCTTTGGACCAACTTCTCTTCTCTGACTCTTGCTTCTTCTAGCTTGGCTTCTGTAGATGACTTGTACTCTATCAGAAGTAGCTTTTGCTCAAGAAGTTCTTTCTTTAGCTGCCTGTTCTCATTTTCTAGTTCAACATTCCTTTGCAGCACAGCTAATTCAGTAGAGACTGGTTTGACATTCATCCTTGTCAACCAGTTGACATTTAGCTCTCTTGGATGAATTCCAACTGGAATGAAATCAGTTTCATTCCTTTGTCTCAAGCAAAGAGGATGCTTCACCCAAGTCTTCAGAATTTGAACTTCTTGAAGATTGCTGGTAACTCCCTTCAGCCAATCTTTTAGCTTTTGCTGAGCCATGTCTTGATCATCTATACAAGTCCTCTGAAGTGGATTCAAGACATTCTCAACTCTCTCCTTCAGTCTCTTCCAGGACTGCTCATAGCTGCTCTGATGGATAAGATCACTTCTTGATTGAATCAGCCTATTGAGCTCCTGAAAGATGTTCTCACAAACATTTGAAAGAAGAGATGAATCCAGATACATGGTTGGTGGAAAGGGAATTTTTGTAGGTTTAGGAGGAGTAATGGGTTGAAGGGCTAAGTTTGATAGTGAAGGTTGGTTATTTGTAGGAATAGTTGGGATATTTGTAGGTATGGTTGGAATATTGGTCTCTGAAATGTCATCAGAAGCAGAAGTGGAGGAAGAGTTGGTCATCTCAACCTCCATGTCAGTTGCTTCTGGTTCACTGACTTCTTCAGTACATGACATAGACTCAATATGGTCAGGGATGATTTGGGAAATGGTTGAGGCTGTTTCTAGGTTAGGTGATTCTTGTTGGGGGCTTTCTGAAGCAACTTCGTCAGAAGCTACCTCAGAGGCTTTCTGTAGTTCAGACTCAACTTCAGGTAGTTCACCTGAGTAGTGACTGACTAGGTTTTCTAGAACAAATTGTTCTGGGATGTTTGTTAAAATAATTAAAAAGTAGAATACTATTTTAAAACAAAATTATGAGGACTTGTCATTTAGTCATTTAATATTAAAAAAATAGAAAAATAAATTGGGTAACCCATTACCCAATCCAACCCAACCCAAAAATTAGTGGGTTTGCCCAAACCCACCCAATAGTATAACGGGTGGTCATTTTACCTCACTCAAACCGGAGTACCGTATTTGGTTTGGTTTTGGGTTTGACCAAACCCAACCCAAACCCACCCACGAACACCCCTATGCATATGTACGAGTAAGGTAACAATACGAAAAATAAGATATATCGGTTAATATAAATTAAAGTAGGAGTACGCCAATAAAAATTACGAGTTTTTTAATTAATATAACATGAGAAGACTAAATTATTCAATTCACATCGCGGTAAAAGTTTAAAATAAAAAAATTGTGTTTGGTTACGATAATAAAAATCTCAAATACACAAATAATATTATATTATGACATAAAAAATCCACAAACTTCACTCGCAATGAAAGAACGAGAAAAGGTAGATCGCACGAAACAAGTATCATATGTGTACCATTAATGACTACATATCCGGTACAAGTACTTAACCTCTTTATAAGAAGAGAAATGATATTTGTACAACATTTTTTTACAACTTCTAGACAATTTTCTCTCTCATACCCACATTATATTCCTACTCTCTCTCTTCTTTTTTCTCTCTCTCCATTGTTTTTGACCTATGAAAAAAGAGAAAAAAGAGGTTGTCATAAAAGTTGTTAACAAATGGTTTGTTAAAATATCATTGCTCTTATAAAAATACACTTGCTTGAGAGGTTAATGGTTAGTTTGTTAGGCAAGAAGGAATTTTGTTAGCAAGTTGGACAATGAACCTCAATCTTAATGTATACTTTTTCTAAGTCCTAACCTATAATACAAGTAACCTACAAATTCAGAATTGTAAGTCATTAAATTAAATTACTATATATAAAATAATTGTCCAAAGTGAACTGGACTTAAAAAAGTTATTTTTTATAAACACATTTGTGTCGAAGAAAAGAAAAAAAAAAGCAGATACACGAATGAGAAATGAGAACTTTTTATGACAACTTTTTATATTCTTTTTATTATTTTAGTTTCGTGTTAATATCTTCTTTTTGTTGTATGTCTTTGATTGTGTCATCAATTATCCCACAAATAAATCAAATAACAAACCTCTACACAAATTTGCATTCTCTTGAGCAAACTCGGTTGACAAAAATGGAATTGTAATCGAAATATAATTTTAGTTTTGAAGATTCCACTTACACCTTAAAATATCAAGGGAAATGTTAACATGGGCACATATTAACAAACCTAAAGTGGACATTCCATCTAAGAAATTGTGCTATTTATTCTCTTAAAAGTTAAAAATTAATGTTTTGTAATTAATAACTACTATTAATGAAATTTTTAAGTGTCCTAGGAGCTCTCTTAATATTAATGTGAACTCTCATAACTGACCATTTATTGTGTCGTTTGTAATGAATAACTACTATTAATGGAATTTTTAAGTGTCCTAAGAGCTCTCTTAATAGTTAATATTAATGTGAACTCTCATAACTGACAATTTACTGTGTCCCTTGAACGGGAGACATAATCATTTGGACCTTATTTTATTGAAGTTACACACATCCTTAAGGGTCTCACTTATGAGGTAGATATATGGCTACCTAGAAATATGATATAGAAACACACTACATAAATATTAAATACTGTATATCTTAAGTCCGTATAAAATTGTAAATTCTAAAGTTTAGGTTCTACATAAATTTTGTTATATTTTAATTTCTATTTTGTTTTTAAAAGACTAAATACAAAACTAAAAACACTTATTTTTAAAAAAAAGTTATTCGAGTAGAATTATAATTGAGCAAATTATGTTCCTCCAAAAAAATTTGGACAAATTGTGTAAAGACTAAACTGAAAAGTTATAATTTTATCCAATAAGTAATATATAAAAAAAATGAATAAATAGAACAAAAAATTGACAAAGAATAGATACAATAACAACAAAACAACAATAGGATGAAATTATGTTTTTCTTAAATAATTTTTTATTTTTATTAACTTATACTTGGTTTATTAAATTCATTATTATAAGGAATAATTTTGTGATCGACTATGATCCAAAAAAAAAAAACTAATTCACCTTTGGACCCGGTCCAAATACGGACTTCACTATTAGTAGTAAATTTTTAAAAAATATTATTTTTATTTTTTACTTTTTATTAGTAATAAAATTCATAATTTACTGAAAACGTAAGAGTTCATTTTGAACTATTTTTTAGAGGTCCATATTAGACGCACCTTAAAATATATATTTAACTCCCTAAAAAAAATTAGATTAGCTTTGCCACTGACCTGATCCTCCAATAAGGAAGACTATGAGCCCCGTCAATCACTCAAAGGAAATTAATGCTATGGTTTTTAATTCCAACCATTTTTTTCTGGTGAAACGCATATATTGTTGAATGATGGCTTAATGCATACAAGACTAATGTTAATCAGCCGCCATTATAGTCAGCCAGCTTAACTACGTGAAGGAAAGGAAACCATATTCTTAATTATAACTTATTCAGTACGTCCAAAATTTGAATTTTCTGTTGTTATTTTGCGGGGAAATCTATTCATGGAACTAATTAAGATGACGTGATAAATTCGTATGGTTATTTGTAAGTGACCGGAATTCGTAACAAGTCATTAGTTTTGTATCAACCTACGTACAATTCTGACTGACCCTTCTAATATGTGTGTTTGATGTCAGATATGTGTTAGACTCCAATACAACACCAATACATGCGATAATTTTTAATCAACTTTTTTTTTTTAAAAAAAAATATTAGTATTTTAACGTGTCTATGTTGGTGTTGTGTTTAGTAATGTGTCTGTGTTAGTGCTTCTTACGTCGGTATCACCCTTGTTTCAGACTTTTCTTTAGAGGAGAAGCCAATTCGTTTAAATGCGTATTCGCCTTCAACTAGTTTATACTACCAACTTGAATGTGGCGCGGGCCATTTCATTTTAGAGAAACTTATAACTATGGAGCCCTCATCTATATATAAATCAAGATTTTTCAAATCAAACCAATCATTTTTAAACCCAAAAAAATAATATATTGGGTTATATAGTTTAGAGTAATAATAACAACACTCTCTTTTCAATACCCTCTCTAATTCTCACTCTCTTATTGTTTTAAAATATTGTGAGTCTACATTTTGAAAATTGAACCTACACTTTACAAAGTGGTGGGGCATACATTGATTTCATTCAATAAAAAAATAAGTGCTAAAGAGAGTGTTGAAATGTTGCTAGCATTCCTCTATAGTTTAATTGTCTTCTTGTGATTCATTAACCTTGGTTTCTTAAATGGTAAATAATAAGTTAACCTATAACCTCCTCATAATCTTCATTAGGTTAGAGTTTACGACATCATCAACATCGTCTATAGGTGATTATTTTATCAATGTTCAACCAATAATTAGTCTTGTCATTTCTAACGTAGATTCCTATACATATCATGTCAAGAGTTTGGAAAGGAGACGTCAATGTTATATTTATACCTGTCTTGAGATGGTTTAGACCATTTTTCGATCGGTCTAGTAGCTTGATTTGTGTTCATTTTCTGTTTCACTTCTTGGGCATATGTCCAGCTAGTAAGTAGTGTCTTGGCTCGATCACAAATAGATTGGCACGTATCAATTAAATAATTTCGAACTTTATAAAAATTGTTAAAGATGGTGGTAATTAGGCATGGCAACAAAATCCATACACGCGGGTACCCGTATGAACCAAACTCAAGTTTACGGGTTTTTCCCGTTTTTATTGGGTTTGGGCATGGGTTTAGGTTTTCCGCGATTTCAAAACACAGGTACGGGACGTGTAACGAGGATATATGTACCCACCCCGAACTCATACTCAAACCCGTCCCGAATGTATGAAATCAATTTATTACCCATTTTATATAACCTTACCCCTTTTATATAACCCAAACCCTAAATCATTTCACTTACACAGTCGGAGTCCCAGTCTTTCAAATGACACTCACTTATCATAGTTCACTCTTTTCTCATTCCATATCTCACAATCTCGGCTTCTCTTTTCTCCATCACCATAGCCATCAATGGTCATCATATCTTTGCTGGATAATGTATTACAACATTGCACTCGAAGCTGAAAAATACTTTTACTTTTATTATAAAAAAATTATATATTACGGGGATGGGGATACCCGAACCCATCAAGGACAAGGATGTGATTCGATTTCTCATCCCCTCTAGGTATGAGAACGAGGAACGTAAAACTTGTCCCCTTCCCCCTCCCCATTGCCACGTCTAATGTCAATAGTACGCATTATAAAAATGCAACATTTATTTAAGAACGAGTGAAGTATCGTTTTATCAATTAAACCAAAATTTAAAGTTTCCTAGAATTAACATTTAGAGTAATAATAATAATAATAACAACAACAACAACAATAATTCGTGCAAAGATTTCACACACACACACTGTTTCATGATATCAATCTTTAATATATTTAAATTAATTTTTAAAACAAATATTGTTTTTTTAGGGAGCTATTTAAATCAAATATTGTTAAATTTAGTTAATGGAACAATACTAACTTCATTATTAAAAAGTGTCCTTTCAGCATTATTGAACTTTTAAGAAGTCAAATATTGTTGTTTCCAATGCAAAATGTCTATCTTTTGCTTTCTTAACAAATGTCCTTAAAACACTTGTTAGCATAAGTAATTTAAAAAAAAAAATTAAACATTTTGAAATCATATTACTCAACATTGAAATCGTTTGTGGTCTTATTTTCCTGGCACAATTTTTAGTTTTTTCGACGTGCTTTGGTGATTTGTTTTTGTATTAGTTTTGGTCACTGCATGTGTTGCGGTTCTCTGCAGCTTCTACTTGTGGTTCTATGTTGCTTGATATATTCTATTATGGGCATTCTATTCTTTACAAGTTCTTCTTCGTTTGTGTATTTTACTGTTGTCCTTGCTTGATACAATTAGGTCACATAGACGACTCTCTACAATATATTAGTGTCCAATTAAATGGGCAAAATTAGTGTTTATCAGAACTATGTAATGAAAAAGTTAAAAGGAAAGAAGATGCAGAGTTATATTGATATATATATATATATATGAGAAATGATAAATGGACACATTTTTTTGGACACAATACAGACACCATAGTATAATTATACTGTATATACTTTTTTCGACACTGTTGTTGTATACTCCATTTTTCTTGCTGTTTTTTTATTTATTTTTTCTTTTTCATTTCCTTGCAACCCTTATCTCTTTTCTCTATCGCACCACCATGTCTCTGCAACTCGGTGGCCGTCCACTCATTCTTCTCGTCTCTCAGTCTCATCTAGAAGGCAACTCAGATCTAGAAGAAAGACAGATGAATCAAAGAAAGAGTTGAATAGCAGATCTAGAATGAATGAAAAATAGACCGCAAGAGGTGGTGGTTTGAATGTCGCCGACGGTGGAGGTCTAGAACAGACGATGATGTGTCTTGGACGACGGCTGAACGGATCTCCAGCAACGAAGGGAGAAGAGGATGGTGTCGGCGGTGTGAAGTCAAGATCTGAGAGAGAAGAGAGTGATGCTGGTCAGTGTTGGACGGAGGTGAGGAGGATGGTGGAGGAGGACAAGAGAGAAGGTACAGTGTTGATGTGGTAAGTGTTGAGGAGGATGGTGGTAGTAAAAGGAGGATGCGGAGTTCTGCACACGCAAAGAAGAAGAAGAGAAGAAGAAGAAGGGTAGGGTGTATTTACAACAATGCCCATATTTTAAGGTTTAAAAGTCCAAATTACCCATGCTATCTATATTGTGTCATGAAAAGTGTGTTCAGTTATCAATTCTCTCTCTATATATATATATAGAACCTCTATTAAGTCCAAAAATAAAAAGATGAAAAATATGAGAAGTATTTAGAAACATGTGATGTTAATAATATGAAGATCTTTACTTTAATCAATAATTATGTTTCTCAATCGATAGGTATGCAACTTGCCCAACATGCTTACAGTTGGAAGATCATATGGGTATTTGCATACTCCAAAAGTTTGATGTTTTCCACCATGGCATCAAACACAAACTAAAATATAATGGGGGAATTACATAAGTAAACAAGATATGATATTTCTTTATTTTATTCATGACATACATAGAAAGATGGAAACAACATGTGCATACATGACACAATTATTCGTAGTAAACTATTTAGTTAGTTACATAGCTTTTTTAGATTATCAATTTATTCAATTGAAACTTATTTGATATTTAGGTGATCTGTTAGGATTAAAGAGACTAAAATGTTGTTCAGTTGCTGCACCAGTCTTCTGATTTTCATCAAACATGGCAAACAAGTAAGTCTCAATAGCTCCGGGTCTCTTAGGAGTCCCATTCCTTACATGATTGATCAAATTACGATAATATGTGGCAGCATTGTCAGTTGAGGCACTATCTCCACCTGCAGATGGCCACCCACTTTCGGACACAACTATCTTCACACCGGAAGCGCCAACTTTCTCAAGAGCGGCGTATACTGAATCTAACTGGGCATCAAATAGGTTTCTGTAACCAATTTGATTGTTTCCTTGTTGTCTAAAAAGAGCATAATCAAGAGAAATGCTTTGTTTATTATTGATATAAGTGAAGTACGGATACACATTGGCAAGAAGTGGTGCTCCATTGTTCTTTAGATAAACATTTATAAGTATAGCGACACGGGTTAACATTTATAAGTAAGAGATAAAGATTAAATATATTTTAAGTCCGCATAAAAATTGTAAATTTTTACGTTTACTTTCTACAAAATTCTGTTCAATTTTTTTTTGTCAACTAGCCTAGTGGCTAGAATTCACCTTATAAGGTGAATAAGTGGGGTGTCTGGGGTTCAAACCCCGACTCTGCATATAATAATGCATTGTCCTACCAACTGAACTTTGCTCACGGGACTGTTCAATTTTATTTTCTATTATGTTTTTAAAGGAATAAATACATGACAATAAACAGAGATTTTTTGTATTTTTTTAAATAGAATTAAATTGGACCAAATTTATGCAAAAACTAAACTAAAAAACTATAATTTTATTGGACTAAAAATATATTTAACTCTATAAACAATTTATAGAAAAATATGATAAATACAATGATAACAAAATAATATGATGAAACTATTATTTCAAATAAAAAAAATATGCTGAAACTATCATTTGCGTAAATAGTTTTTTTATTGTTATTAATTGACTTTTTTTTGAGTAACTTGTTATTAATTGACTTGGTTACTTAATAACTTTTTATGGACCTTTCAAAAAAAATTCTTTTCATAAATTAATAGTTAATTATTCTTACAGTAAAAAATTATTAATTTTTTCATGATAAAATAGCACACATATTCAAAATAATATAACACGCATACTATTGACTATGTATAGAGTGGATAACTCTGAAGAAGAAAAAAATGTATAGAGTGAAAAAAGATATTTTCATAAAAAAGAGAGTGCATAAGCATATATGCAAACAATTTCCTTTAAAAAAAATACATGTAAACAATTTTATATTGTTATTGGCATTGGTATAGTAATCATACTCAAATAAACACAAAGTTAAATATGGCAACCCAGGTTTTTTAAAATGTCATGATAGTTAAACAACTAAAATTGAAACATATGCAAACAAGCAGAAAAATATACAGCAATACAACATAACATATAGTATATGATAAGGGAGAGGTATATATAGACCTGTTAATTTTAGTCCAATGGACAGTATACCAACAAGCAGAAAAATGATAGACATGATCGATCGAAGAGTTTCTTTTTAATTGCTTGAATTATACCAAAGTATAAACCAAGTATGAAGCTTTGATATCTTTATTCCACTTGCTAGTCCATATTTATATGCATAATATTCTGTGTTAATTGCTGGATAGTGCTCCAATAAGGAAGACTTTTAGCCCCGTCAATTGCTCAAAGGAAATTAATGCTATGGTTCTGAATTCCAACCATTTTTTCTGGTGAAAATGCATATATTGTTGAATGATGGCCTGTCTAATGCATACAAGACTAATGTTAATCAGCCGCCATTATAGTCAGCCAGCTTAACTACGTGAAGGAAAGGAAACATTCTTGATTATAACTTATTCAGTAAGTTCAAAATTTGAATTTAGTCTATGGATTTAACTAAGGTGACGTAATTAAGATGATGTGATAGATACATGTGATTGTTTATAAGTGATAGGAACTGATGAGAAGTCAATATTATATTACTGACACTTTTAATAGAAGGTGTGTCTGGTGTTCAACATATGTCATTGTTTGACACGTGTGCGATGCTGATACATATGTCAATGTCTTTGTGTTAATATTGTGTCGGGTGTCATCTATGTGTCATTGCTTCATAGATCTTTATCACACTTGTTTGAGACTTTTCTTAACACAAGTTAATTCACTTAAATGCGTATCCATCAACTTGTTTATACGCACCAAACTTGAATGCCATTTCATTTTAGAGAAACTTTCTTTTAGGGGAACATTTTGGAGAAACTTACAACACTATGGAGACCTCATCTATATTAAAACCAGGACTTTTCAAATCCAACCAATCAATTTTACCCGGAAAATGAAAACAGGCTTATAAAGTCTAAACGTGATTCATTAATCTTGGTTTTTTTTTAATGGTAAGAATATTTGTTATTTTTCTTAGGTTGAAACTTGAATCTATAACCTCCTTATAAAATCCATTAGGTAGTGTTTTCAACATCATATATGTTAATTTGTGATTCAAAACTCTTAAGTTTGTTTAGTTTGTTTTAGGGTTAGTTACCTTGTTCTTTAAGTAACTAACTTTTCCTTGTTTGTAGCTAGTTTGTTGGACAGTTAGCACTTTACTTGTGATGCAAGCTATTGCTGGAATATGTGTATATATACTTTGGTTCCTCATTCAATAAAGCTAATGCATTCACTTTCATATTTCTCTTAATCTCCTAATCTCTCTTTCTTATTCTCAAAACTGTTTCTTATTCTTCAAGTCACACAATTCACAAACCCTAGATCGATTTGTTCACCAACAATATAAAGGTGGTTGTTTTCTCATTTTTTTTTATCAATTAATCTTTTTTTAAAGGGCTTTTCTCTATCATTTTTCTTAATAGTAAAAAATATATTGAAAGCACCACTATAACATATGTTTGGCGGGGCCCTCTCGATTGTACCTCTCATTGGTAGTTTGTTCTAGCTACCTCTGTCTTTCTAAAAGATAAATGATATTTGTACAACCATTTCATTAAAAATGATTGATCAAATAACATATCACCTTCTAGAATGGCTTGGTGTTTATTGGAGTTTTGGAGTTTGGAGCTTACTTGGCTAGCCATTTTTAGCTCGTTGTTTTTTTTTTTTGAGAATTTATTTCCCCACCCTCCGCGTTTTATTTTGCGCACTCTTAGAATTTCCATTTTTTCCCAGTTTTGGATTATATAATTTTAACCATGTCTATATATAAGCAACGATCATAACCCTGTTGTTTTTGTCCTAAAAAACCTACAAAATACCCAAAATCTGAACCACTCCACATCGCGTCATTGTTGAAACAGTGAAATGCAGCTTCGCAAGACAGTTTGATATGTGACAAAAATTTGTACAAAGAGTTGTTGTGGACTTGTACATTTTTGCAAACTCTATCAATTGTAACAAAGGACGACCGTGGATTCTAACAGATATTATTAAATTGTTGCTTCAAAGTTTGTCATGTCTTCAGCAAATTGTTGTCTTGAAATCTTTAAGATTTTTTTACTCCTTTTCAATTCACTTGGACCAGAGAAATTAATGTAGAAGAACTGTTCGGGAATGAGTTCATTTGACAAATGATTAACTTAGCGGATTGGACTTCGATGCTTTCATTACTAACGATATGATTTTGATCCTTGTACGGATAATTGATCTGGTGAATAAGTTTTTGAGTGAATGCTTTGAACTAGATCATATGGAATGATATAAACAATACT
>Ga0228710_1010061_pt1 | contig 12818 bp, 6 predicted proteins | sample MedpolnodulmetaG_FD_177995 | JGI IMG/M metagenome (GOLD analysis project Ga0228710, IMG submission 177995) | Root nodule microbial communities from Medicago polymorpha collected in Santa Monica, California, United States - pink nodules | ecosystem: Host-associated > Plants > Roots > Nodule...
CTCTTGAAATCCATAAAATCATTTCAAATCCTTTAAAATCTTATAAATTAAATCCATTGAAATCCTTAATAGTCTTTTAAAATCTTCAAAGTCATCAAAATCCTACAAAGTCTTTTAAAATCCTCAAAACTTTTCCAAACAAAAATTGTCCTTTAAAATCCTAATCCAATACACCCTCCTAAATATCTAATCAAATTACTGCATGCATGGGGACATCACAATTGTTGTGTATTACACGTATAACAACATAAAATCTATTATCCTAGCACAAAAACATAATGTGCAGTAAAAAATTAAGAAAAGCCATTCTGGATTCGTCTCTACTTAACGTGTGTCTATCCAGCAGGGGACCTCTCACTAATCAGTTATTACATTTCTACTAACTAATCAATCTCTGAGAACATTATTTAAAGATAATTAATATTTTTTAAAAATAGTTAATAAAAAGTATATTTACAATAATTTTGTTTTCCTTAATTTGATATTATGTATTCTAGTCAGAACTTGCTTTTAGTTTTTTTTTTTTAAGGGAGCACTTGCTTTTAGTTATTACATACTTTTCAAAGTGATAGCTCCCAGACAGCGTCTGAAAAATTAAGTTAAAGCATTGTAATTTAATTTTGTGAAAGATTTGTTTTTGGGAATTAGTTTTGTGAAAGATGTTCAAGGCGAAATTACATTATTTTAATTTTTAGTTAAATTCATAGTAATATTTTGCTGCATACGTCTAAACCAAAATAGACAATGACGTATTACTTGTTTTATTTTTGCAAGGGCTAACACTTGTCGTTGTGATTTGTCCTATCCTATAGTGATTAGATCTTACTATTTCTTCCGCTAAACTATTTCGATCAACAAGGCAAACGCGTTAGGTTTGGCACGCTACCATTGGTCCACGTCAGGATTAAGGCTTTTTCTTCAATATCATAATTTGATTAACGAGTATGTCAATAAGCCATTGAATGGATTAGTGACCAGAAATAAGATTGACAGTGACAAAATTTAGACTTTCTAATGTATAATCAGATATATTAGTACACACTAGTGGTTAGGACCCAACCCAATATGCATACTCATGTTTGACCATTCTTAGTTTATGAATAGTCCTACAAGCAAAATAAATCCTCAAATTTGCATGTAGAGCGAGACTGCGGTTTTTACTTATGCAGGTTTTCAAATTCGTTTGGTGTTTATTCATTCACGCCTAAGGTGACTAGATCATTGCAATATACAAATCAGCAACGTAACAATGTTAAATCTCTTTAACGGAAGTTTTTATATCCATAGCGGTTTTATCCAATTTAAGAGATTAATTTCTTCAGTTACGTGTAAAAGATATTTGATTCATATCAAAAAATCATTGCAATAGAGGTTGTCTAATGTGTACAAATAGAACAATCTTACACCATTTACAAATATTTTTTTACCATTAGATCAATAAATCTTGTAATAGATCATTTAATCCAGTAAGAAAGTTTACGATCCCAATGATAAGAAAGTTTACGATCCCAATGATAAAAACCATTTTGTGTTATCTAAAACTTAGCTCACTTGTATACCATGGAACAAGTCTTATGATAGAATTAATTATAAAAGAAAGACTTGATCATATTGGAGAGCAAAAGCTCTATTTATACAAAAGCATAATCACATATCGTAGCAACTAAATGAAGCAGAAAATAAAGGGAGGAGTCAAAAGACCCAATTGTTAGCCGGTAAGTTCACCAGCCTCATTCAATGTGGTAAACATTAGTTGATTTTTACTTTTGCAGGAATCGAAGTCTTTTCTTCAGGGAGTTTCGACGAGATGTTGGACTCGGCGTGAAAGGGTCTAAAAGCCTTAAGGTTCGACAAGAAATGAGTCAGAGATGCAAAACCATCGAAGTCAAGCAAGCAACTGCCAACATGAAGATTTCGAATTTCAAAGAGAAGCGGTTTCCTCAATGGAGAACGTGGGAGACATGCGTTTGTCTACATGAAAGGAGTGTTGATCGTGAGATTAGTTTTCTTTCCAGTTATTTTCTATGTATAAATAATAGTTTTCCATAGGGAAAACGGGTCGCAAATCATCTATAGAATTCTAAAACACTCAAAGTACCGGCACGAGAGAAAAGAGTCGTAAAGAATGTATGTAAAGGATTTGTCGAACCACCTTTATTTTTAATGCGTTGTATTTTATCTTTAAGTTTCTGCAATTTTAAACTTATGAACTATGCTTTTAAAAACAATTTTTTCGTCAAAAGACGTCACACGGTCTCGTCCTGTTCGTAAAGCAACCTATGAACTTGATGAACACTTAAAAAAAAATGCACAACATATCACAGGATCTCTAGTTTGATGCGCTCGTAATAATTAAAATCAACCTGTATTGTTTACCAAAAATGCCGATAAACACCAATACAATGAGATGACAATAAGTTGGTTGCTCTATGTATCTTTTTATATTGTGCAAACCTTAAAATAAATCGATTAGATTGCATCTTAATAAATTTTGTGCAACCGAAAGTTACGTTGTGATAAATCAAAGAGCTTTTGAATAAAATTGAGGGTTGAATCGTATCTCCTAATAGCTTTCGAGCAAAAATGTTTAAAAATAGTCTGCACCTACAATTGATTGTAACATCTTGCTGCTTTGTGGCGTTCTATACTACCAGTACCAACAAGCCTAATGCTCAGTTTTAGAAACCCATTTACAACCTATAACCATTTTATTTTGTGGTAATTTCTTATTTCTTATGTTAAAACCCACCTGTTTTCTTATGTTATTTTTCAGATTCCCTAATAAAAAGAATCGTTGAACCCGTAAACACACGCAATTAAAATTCATGTACCTTTCGACAAAAAAAATTGAGGTACAATTTCTAAATTATTGAGGTCAGCAGCTTGATAGACAGCAACATCAAATTTCCAGATACACACGTCAATACACAATAACTCCACCTGTAATGTCGGCCAAAGGGACCCGTAATCCATCATCATTTCAAATCTTTTCCTCACTCCTCCTTCTCCCTTAATCTTTCTTCCCCCAATTAAAAATCCACAAAAACAGATAAATAAATTTAGTTACTTACAGCAACCTTTATCTTCCACGTGTCCATAAAGAATCTTCCCCAGTTCCTACTCTTTTCCTCTGAATCCTAGTCAACATATACCAATACCACGTCCAAATATCTTAACACGTGTCCACAATATTCTACAGTCAGCAACAATACACGCTCATGTCTCATCTCTTCCTATAATATAACCTTACCCGACACTACGAATTATCTAATATATCCAATCCAAATTCAACTCAAAACAAATTTAGTATTATTATGTTATGTATGAATTTGTTTGTAAACTGTTTTAGTTCAATTCAATAATAATGACTAGTACTCATGCTTCTAATCAAAGGGATCGCCGCATCCTATCATTCCCGGCGGTTCACCCTTGCGAAAACATATCTCCCACAACACTCATCACTTCTCTAATCACTCTTTCACAAACTATATCCAATTTCCAACCTCAAATATTCCCAACTCAAAAACGTAACGCTAGAGAAACTATACGTCAAATAAGTATAATTTCAATTTTCCTTAACGAAGTTAAAGACCATGGTTCCATTATTCCTAACTCAATTATCCTATGTTTTTCAGAACTTCACTTTACTCTACAAAAGATTCATTTCTTAATGCAAGATTGTACTACTTTAGAAGGTTCTAGTCTCTTATTGCTCGCGAAATCCCACCACGTGGCGTCTCAGTTTCGTTCTCTTATTCGCGCAGTGGCTATTACACTAGACATTTTGCCTTTACACAGAGTCGAAATTTGCGACGAAGTGAAGGAGTTAGTTGAATTGGTAGCTAAACAAGCGAGGAAAAGTAACTTCGAAGTGGACCCCAACGATGAGGTTGCGTCCAAGAAACTTCATTATGTTCTGCATCAATTCGAGAAAGGAACTGAACCTAACGTGAATACCATGAATGAAATCCTTGATTACCTCAAAATCAGGACCTGGAATGATTGTGACAGAGAAATTAAATTCTTAGAAAACGAGATAAGTTTCTTGGAGGATAGGAACTGCGACGAACGAGAGGTTCCCTTGTTGAGTTCTTTAATTGGATTTTTAAGCTACTGTAGGGTAGTGATATTCGAAGATTTTGGTGAAAATTTGGTTAAGCTCGAAGCTCGACGCAGCACAGAGATGATAACTGTAAATTGTTTGAATCCAGACGATTTTCGGTGTCCAATTTCACTCGAATTAATGACTGATCCAGTAACAGTTTCAACAGGACAAACCTACGATCGTGCTTCAATTCAGACATGGCTTAAAGCAGGAAACACAACATGCCCCAAAACAGGGGAGAATATTAAAAACACAGAGTTAGTCCCAAACACAACATTGAAGAGACTTATCCAACAATTCTGCAATGATAATGGTATTTCATTCACAAGATTTTCAAACCGTAACCGTGACATAACGAGGACAATTTTACCCGGTAGTTCTGCAGCAGCACATGCTATGCAGTTTCTGTCATGGTTTCTAACACGAAGGCTCGTGTTTGGAACAGAACAACAGAAGAACAAAGCAGCTTACGAGATTCGTTTATTAACAAGGTCAACCATTTTCAACAGAGCTTGTTTGATTGAAGTTGGAACTGTGCCACCACTCTTGGAACTTTTAGCTACGGAGGATAAAACCACTCAAGAAAATGCAATCTCTGCTTTGTTGAAGCTTTCAAAGTATGCAACCGGGCCTGAACATATAATCGACCATAACGGTTTAAAGCCCGTTGTGTATGTGTTGAAAAATGGCCTTAGTCTTGAAGCTCGTCAAATTGCAGCTGCTATAATATTCTATCTTTGTTCAGTGAAAGAATACAGAAAATTAATAGGTGAAAATCAAGATGTGATTTATGGCTTAGTTGAATTGGCTAAAGAAGGAACAACCTGCGGGAAAAAGAATGCAGTGGTTGCGATTTTTGGACTTCTTTTGCTTCCTAGGAATCATCAACGTGTGCTTGAAGCAGGTGCTGTTCCCGCGCTTGTTTCTATTTTGAATACCTTGTGCAACAAGGAAGAGCTGGTTACTGAAACTTTGGCTGTTCTTGCGGCACTTGCTGAGAATTTTGATGGAGCTAATGCTGTTTTGGAAGCTTCTGTGTTGCCGTTGATTACTGGGCTGTTGCGATCTGCTCCTTCGCGTGCTGCAAAGGAACATTGTGTTTCGATATTGTTGTCTCTATGTGTTAATGGTGGTGTGGATGTTGCTGGTGTTCTTGCTAAGGATGTTACACTTATGCCTTTGCTCTATTCGCTTCTTACCGATGGTACTTCTCATGCTGCTAAGAAAGCGCGTTTTCTCATTAAAGTTCTGCAGGATTTCAATGAAACTGCAACTTCTGGATTGAAAGGTTCCGCAATTCTACGCCAATTGAATGTGTTAGAACTTAGAAATTAGAATCACTTCTTGTGAATATATATGTGTACTTTTTTTGTGTATATACTGTAACATATACCTTGGTTATTGCCACATTTGAGAATTTGTGGAATTAGCTCTCTGTATTTTTATCTCTAGTGAGCTAATTTTAATAAGTGAGCTTCAAATTATACACTGGAAGCTTATGATTATTTTGTATCTGGTATAGTTAAGAATTAAAGTGGTGTGAAATCAATGAATGAAGTCAGTTTAGATTACTTCAAATTCTCTTTTTGTTTTATTTTAATATTTTCCTAAATTAACAATGTTTGGTTCCTTTGGATGTGTTCAAGATGGTGTTGAGACTATTTAAAAATAGGATTTATACAAAAGCGAATTTATTTAAAAGAGGAGTGTTAAATTATGTTCCAATTCTATGTGGAAATGGTGTGGTATTGATTGAACAGCTAAGTATCGTATAGAATTCTAAGTTGGTTGGAAGTTTCTACTCATTAGGAAAACTCAATTGAGTTCTAGGAAAACTCAATTGAGTTCATTTGATAAAACTGTTTCATATATTGTAACAGTACTATCATGCATGTGTTATACTTGTGTACTAATCAAGTGTTTGGAGCTAATTAGCATGACTCACAAATTGGAGTCATATATTGTAAGTTAAGCCATACTTCATAGATTATTATAGCTCTCGGTGCAAAAAATTTTACTAATTTTGGTCATTTCTTTGCTGCTGCGGTTGGAATTTTAGTGTGCACTGATGTGGAAGTTTATTGGGGTTTATTGTTTGTCTTTCTTTTTGGTGGTTTTCTCTTTCAATTATAGTTGGAGAAATGTAGGATATTTGAGAGCTGTTGGTTGAGAGTTGTTGTGCAGGAGAAGAGTAGGGTAGGAGTCCAAGAGTTGTGGAGGAGAAGAGTAGGAGTCCAAGAGAATTGAGTGATATCTGCATAAGATGCCGTGTCTGATTTTGATACATCTTTTTTGGTTTAGCATGGGAATGGATCATCTCCGGTGACCGGAGGGTCCAGTGAAATCTCAACCATTGAATAATAATATAATTAAGAGAGATAGTATATTTAATGGTTTTGATTTTTGACCGGAGAAAACGGTAGATAATTAATTTCACAGGAGGGAATCTTCTCCTGTTGAGCATGATATGGGTACGAAATTTTCACCGCCGCTTAGCAGTAGTTAATTTCGTTGGGAAATATGTGAGAGTTAATAATTAAACTTTGAACATTGTGTTTAAGGAGCTCAAATCCCTTACTACTTGCATCAATTATACTTTTGTATTTGGCATTGTATATGTTTAATAAATGTCATTTTTTGGTATGCCTAACTAAGTCGTTGTTTATTTTAAAATATTTTATAAGAATTTTTTTTGGTAACTAATTTCGTTGGGAAACATGTGAGAGTCAATAATCAAACTCTGAACCCTATGTTTAAAGAGCTCAAATCCCTTACTATTTGGATCAATTATACTTTTGTATTTGGCATTGTATATGTTTAACAAAAGTCATTTTTTGGTATGCCTAACTAAGTCGTTGATTATTTTAAAATATTTTATAAGAATTTTTTTTGGTAATTATACAATGAAGGTTAAACTAATTTTTATTTTTCAAATGTTTATAATGTATATACTTCTTCCGTTCCTAATTATAAGCAAATTTGATTTTTTAAGTTCATTCAATTAATGATGTACTATGTGGTTCATAATATGGATCATATACATCATTAATTGAATGAATCTAAAAAGTCAAATTTTCTTATAATTAGGAACGAAAGGAGTAGAACTTATCGAAAATTTTGATTATTATTTTTATAAATAAGATAAATTTAAATTGTATTGTTTTACGAGGTAGAGTGAGGAATGATTCCCTTGCTTCTTGTCCCAACCCTTTAATATACCCCTCATCCTCGTTATACACCACCGGTGGATTTTCTCCGCCTTCTTTCATTTTAGTATAGAACGTAATTTTGTTGTTGTTGGAAATTATATATGTCATCTGGTTAATATTATAGGAAAAATTCACATTTTACATTCATTTAATAAATCATGTAAGTGGTCTATAATAAAGACCACATACATCATTAACTGAATAAATCTTCAATGTAAATTTTTGCTTATAATAGTGATCGAATGGTGTATTAGTTTTAAGATGAGTTTCAATTTACTTGAAATTTTTGAAGATTAATAGGAATAAAAGTAATATGATATCTTATTTTGTTTTAACTATCGTCCCTAATTATAAGAACTTTTTGAATTTTTTTTTTTTTCTTTTCATAAAACTCATTTGGTATTTTCAATTACATTAATTATGTTTTTACCAACATACTCTTATTTATTTTGCATCTTTTTCTTCAATCAACACTAAATACTATGTTGAAAACATAAACTAACTATCTCTCTTACGGATAAAATTGTTAAAACAGTAGTAATTACTCCCTCCGGTTTTGAATATAAGCAACAAAACAAAAAATATTGATGGTCTTGAATATAAGCAAATGTCAACAACTTCTATCATATTTAATGTTACTATTCCTAAATTACCCTTTAATTAATGTGATTTTATTTTTCTTTTCTTTTTATTGAACAAGTTCCCATGAAGGGTAATTTAGAAATTGCAATTGTATTTTTTATAACTTTGACAACTTTTAAAACAACTCACACTCTCTCTCAAACTCACATGTTTTTTTATTCTCTCTTTTTTTTTTTCTCTCTGTATTGTTTTTGTCCAATAAAACTAGAGAAAAAGTGATTGTCACAAAGGTTCTACAACCACTTTTTAACAACTTTTGAAGCAACCCTCTCTCATACTCCCATGTTTTTTTTATTCTCTCTGTTTTTATTTCTCTCTATTGATTTTGTCTAATAAGAATAGAGAAAAAGTGGTTGTCACAGAGATCGTATAAAATTGGTTGTACAAATATCACTCCTCTTTTCTTAAAGGGTGTGATTTTTTGTGTTGCTTATATTCAAGAGGAGTATATACAAATTTAGTACCATTACCAAGGTTTTTAATTCTCGGTGATTTTGGCAAAAGAATTTTTTATATAGGTACGGATGTAGTGTATTTTATTTTACAACAGGTGGTAATTAATATAATAATGAAATTGATTATCTCTTTAAGATAGTCAAAGTAAGTATTCTATAATTGTAGAATGAATATCAATTAGACTCAAAGTAAGGATTTATACTTGTGTATGTTAGTGTGCGCTCATGCACGATCGCATGTGTGACTTGTAAAAATAAATAAGGTAGCATATTCATATTTTACACACACTCAATCTTAGGGACGATCTTAACTTTAGAGGTCTATTATGTTCTTGCTAGCATGTAAAGTTAACACAAATAGTAGAAAATAAAAAGAAAAAACATTTTCACAAAGTAACAAGGGCTTAGCTAGGATTTTAAAATCATCTTCTATTGTTCCTCTCTATTTTATAAGTTGAAATGATACATATAACCATATATAGCAACATTTATCCTCGTGAGCTTAACTCAGTTAGTAAGGACAATGCATAATATAATACATGCAAGACCTGGGGTTCGAACCCTTGCCACAACAAAAAAAAAGTCATAATCTTTCACTTATTTTATATTTAATTATAATTGAGTACATCAATTATATTGTAACCAAAAAAAAATACATCAATTTTTATTAAAAAATAAATAAATACATCAATCAAAGCCACCCCGAATAATACCCCGTGTGCAAGACCGTTGAAATAAAAAAAAATGATATAAAATAAATAAGAATACTTGGTAGATTCTTATTCAGATACATTGCCAACGTAAAATAATGAACGGCTATAGTTAACATCATACGAGAAAAAATGTATATGAATCCACACAACCAACACATTGTGGCTTTAATCTAATCCCTACACTTATGTTTTATTGCTCCTCGAGCCATCACACCAAAACCATTGGTGACCATGAAACACAATGCTGTATTGAAACTAAATTCTACAAATTTGTCAATATTCTTTTGAAAAGTTTTTGCGTCAGGTTTGAATGTTGGCACTGCCGCTATCGTGGCTATAAACACAACCATTACATTGTACCCGACAGACATTTGAATTAAAAGTTTAACATTTTTTAAATGTCATTGATCGTCAGCCATATCTCTGCACAAAGTGATGGATCCAAGAATTTCAAAAAGTAGGGTCAAAAATTATAAATACTTTTGAAACAATACTTAAAGGAAAGAAAAGCAAATGTTCTAGCTATGCTCCAAAATCATAAATTGTACACCAAAATTTAAAAATAAAACAAATATTACATCTTTATGAAACATATTTTTATTTAAGGATCTTTTATGAAACATCTTATAGTCCAATGACACGGAAAATAAATATTCTAGCTAATATTATATGAAACATCTTTTCGGACTTTTTAATTGGACTAACTACAAAGCAATGGTTCTTCTCTTTCTTTTGGTATACTCGATTCACAGACAAAAGATGTATCATGCATATAATATTTCATATAAAAGAAAATGTTCTAGCTATGCATCTTTTATATTATGCATCATTGGTCTATAATCATAAATGCATCCATAATGTTCTAGCTATGCGGCCAAAATCAGACATTGTACACCAAAATTTCAAACAACGAATCCTCCATCATTTGGCCCCTTATCTTATGTTGATCTCTTTCCACTTTACTTGGTTCATTGAGCATTAACACATTCCAATCACAACTTTATTTAGGCACCAAAATTTTAACTTAGTATGTGTGTGTAAGCGCGCGTGCGTGCGTGTCTGTATGTTATTTGCTTATACAAAAAATATAGCACCGACTTCACACTTCGTGAACGACATTCAAAATTTCAGGGACGACTTTGCACTAGTCTGAAAGATTACACCATCGTTCACAACCAAATGTAAAAAAACACATGTCTTGTTGAAACTTTTATTCATGAATTTAAAGACAAACTGAATATGAGAAATTAATTTGAATCCTAAATATGATTTTATCTATTTTGACCCTAAGTTCGCCAGAGACCATAACTCCAACCTCGACAATTATCTGAAATATTTCTACAGAGAAACCCCAAAAATTATCTTCTTGGAAAAATGGCTCTTCTCATGGACAAGACTCTTCTAAAGTGAATAATTCATTTTAGAGAGTAAAATGAGTAAATATCATATGTAAATAAATAAATTAATGATTGATATTATATGCACATGCATAACACATTATGTTTGTCTAGTGATATTTTCACAAAGTAACAAGAGTCTAGCTAGGGTTTTAAAATCATCTTATATCGTTCCTCTCTATTTTATAAGTTGAAATGATACATATAACCATATATAACAACATTTGTCCTCGTGAGCTTAACTTCATTGGCAAAGACAGTGTATAAAATAATATATGCAAGGTTTGGGGTTCGAACCCCGGCCACCACAAAAAAAAAGTCGTAATATTTCACTTATTTTATATTAATTATAATTGAGTACATTAATTTTATTGTAACAAAAAAAAATACATCAATTTTTATTAAAAAAATAAATAAATACATCAATCAAAGCCACCCCAAATAATACCCCGTGTGCAAGACCGTTGAAATAAAAAAAAATGATAGAAAATAAATAAGAACACTAGGTAGAATTCTTATTCGGTGCATCAAACATGAGATTTAAGCAAGATATAATGTATCATATCCTGTCTCCCTATCATGACCATCAAATGGACCCTTAGAACCCTCAAAGTTGGTTTCGTTGTGCATATTTGGAGTTATGCATGTTTTGTTAAATCATGTTGTTTAAGTGACAATTTGACATCACAAAGTGTAGGGTCAGCTAGAATAGAGATGTTTTGATTTAGTGTCTTGGTTCTTGTTGAAGTGCTTGCGGACCATCAACGACAACATGGGGGTGTTTGGAGTGGAGATGGAGGTCGTGCGTTTAGGATATATGTGTGTTGCTGCAGAGTTTTTGACTTTTTCTAATGCTACAAGAAGAATAAAGGGGACAAAGGTTACCAATTGTTGTGGGATCGATGTTAAAATCTTAATTATATTTGGGTAAAGAGTTTAAATATTAAAAAACTGTGCAAACAAGTTAACATAGGTCAAGATTCAAGAGTGCATTTGTCCTTGTTAGACGTAGTCTTCTTCCATAAGTAGGAAAGTGCAACCGATTTTGGTTATTTCTTAAATGTTAGATTAACTTTTTTGTTCATACAAGGGTTAGCTCAAAGGTCAAGATCTAAATACTTGCATCTTGATTACATTTGGTGTTAAGATTTTTCTTCTACTGAATGCGTCGAACTAGAATGCATCTTTAGTCTTAGTAAAGAGTTGATAGATCTACCGTGAGTTAATTTTGCGAATTTTGTTTAAATTCTGAGTGCAATATGAAAATAGAAAGCTATCCTTTTTTTGTGATAAATTAATGATGTATTTGTTGAACGATTTAGGTTTTAGACTCAACTAATATGAAAGATTATTATCCTATCGAGTACTGAAATGATAATTGTAAGTGTTCAACCCCACACACTAAAGAAGAAAAAAACCACAAGTAAACACGATCAAGTAGTGAATATATTGTCTCGCGTAGATAGCTCGGTTGTTGTGTTAAGGGATGTTAGGGTTTGATCTTTAGAAACTTACATTTTTCCCTCTTATCTAACACTTTACTAACATGTTTTGATCCTCGCTGAAGTGACGGAAAACGGAAGCAAGGATTAGCAAGCGTTAAACTTAGATTGAAAAGAAATAAGTTTGCAAGCGACAAATTTGTGAAAATAGGGTTTCAGAATCCACAAAATTGAAAAAACTCTCTAAAACATTATTGAATGAATAAAAATTGCCTCTTAGAATTAAGACATATGGATCAAAAGTGGAAATAAGTTCTATTTATAGAAGGCATATTTAACTCTCCCTTTTTTTATTAGTATTTTTTTTTCGAGGGGACTTTTTTATTAGTATTGATCTTCGACTTATGGTAATAGTAATAGCACTTGACTTTCTTTTTTTCTTGTCTAAATCATAAAATTTCAACAAAAAGTATAACAATCGTTGAAAACAGTGGTGTTAGTTAGATGGTTAGCACTTGACTTGTGGTAATAGATAAATCAATCATTGAAAACACTCAAAATGATTAAGGACCAGTGGTATTAGTTAGATTGTTACTATGTTAGACAGTGAATTCCGAAGAAAAAGAAGTTTGTTATGGCTAGAATGCAGGTTCGCCAGTCAGCACTTCACACTTGTTGCGGTCAAGAACTAAAACATCACCCAAACTTAGATAAGTGTCCAAATACCTATTTATGGCATATTGCTTAAGTATACATATAAAAAAATTATTTAGCTTCCCTCAAAAAAATTAAAAAAATTTAGCTATCAATTTTCATTTGCATTCTTCATTTGTTTTTTTTTTTTTGGGGAAAAAT
>Ga0228710_1010062_pt1 | contig 12817 bp, 4 predicted proteins | sample MedpolnodulmetaG_FD_177995 | JGI IMG/M metagenome (GOLD analysis project Ga0228710, IMG submission 177995) | Root nodule microbial communities from Medicago polymorpha collected in Santa Monica, California, United States - pink nodules | ecosystem: Host-associated > Plants > Roots > Nodule...
CATGTTTGATTTAATTGTGATTGAAAAATACTTTTGAATCTAGGTTTAGAATAATCCTCTATCCAAACATAAATTCTAGACATGGAATTGATGTTTAGATAACCACTCTTTGTATCCGAACTTAATGTTTTCCTATCATTTAAGAGATTGAGAAATCATCAATTGAATGATAGGAATGACTCTTGGATCGTTTAATAGTGCGAGACATCGACGATTAAACGATACAATTGAAATCGCAATATTATTTGGACACGAATGATATTGACGAGGGATACATGGTAATATCAAAGAAAAGATAGAATCCATGCATGATCTTTAGGTTACGTGTGATGCTTGATTAAGGAACTCTAATCCTAACAAGTTTCACGCCCTATTAATCTCGAGTTTTAATCTTATAACATAGCTACTTAGATTTTTAAACAAACAAACAAAATATTCTCTCAACTTAGAATGATAATTAATGTCGAACAGTCCATGATATCACACTAGTCCTTGAGGAGACGATATATAAATACTTACTTTTGATAGACGTAAATATACTACATCAAGAACACATGTTAACATTTTCCTAACAAGTGTCATAATGATATTATTTATTTGTCAATGTTGTCACAGATTAGATATTTGTCAAAATAATAAATACATCATTTTTTTATGTAATATAACCTCTTTTTTTATTCCCTAAACAATATCTTAAGGGTAATTATTATAATTTTTCTTTAAATAATCAAACAATAAACATACTTTTTTTTAGTGGATATTGTAAAGATATACACCTTATTGTCCAAAAAATATATATATACACCTTACTCCTATAGTGATATTGATACTCCATTTGTTATACTTGTTCAATCTTCAACTACTTACCAAGCACAATCGTTGGATTCATCAACAAAACCTCATGCATGAGGCTTGGTTTTCCCCACCAAATTTAAGATGCATGGTGTAGTTTAATTAGAATTGGACCAAAAACAAAAGCATCTACCACTTCTAGAAGGATGGTCCTAGCTAGTAAGGGACACTCACAAGTACTACTTCAGGAGACAAATTAATTGTTAAGGATTAAAAGCATGTCGCACATGCATTTGACTCCATTAACTCCATTCTAACTCTCTAAATAAATTTTGACTGAGGCAAGGTAAGGTTGCATATTATTTCAAAAACCAACGTATTGTTTGCCCACTTTTTTTACTCATTGACTTGTCTTCAAATATTGTGAGCAGCCATGCATGAACCATACGAGTAACTTGCCTTGCTTTGATCACAAGACAAGTGGTGATCTCTTCCCATGGTCCTATTTGCAAAAGGCTATATAAAATGAGTTTCATTTTCTTTTAAAATGTAATTAAAAATGATCAATTTAATCCATCCTAGTTGTGAGAAGAAATAAAAAAAATCTTATGAATTATCAAGTTTTAATTTTAAATGAAGAAGATTAAAAATGTTGATTGGTTCAATTCATATCAAACACTTTTCTTATAAGTGGTAAAAAAAACTTGACTTTTCTTAACATTCAAATTTCATAATAGAAAAAAATAAAGTAAAATGGCGTGAGAGCTTCGTCTCCTTAAATGAGTACATCCTACTTGACTCAAATTAGGTGGGATCCAATTTGACTTTCAAATGCCCATAGTTTTGAGAAAAAACAATTTTCTTAAATAGATATAATTTTGATTTCATTTATTTTACTATATTACTCAAGTCATAACAACATTACATGAACTGTGTTAACAAAAAAAAACATTACATGACCAATTTCCTTAAATAGATATATTTGCAAGGGGATGGAATTGTTACATTGCTCCATCCTTCAAATATGCTTGAATTACACTCTCCCCCTCTCTTATGTTAAAATATACACTTCCCTTCACTCTCATTCAAAACATATTAGAAATATTTCACTCCCCTCCCTTGAGAGAAGTTTGAATTACATTCCCCTCCCCTCTTATGTTAAAAATCTACGCTTTAGTCGCTCAATATATTTTTTTTATTTCTAATAATCAAGCAAAAAAAAATCAAACACACTTCAAAGAAAAATAGTATTGCGGGTCCATTTTAATATAATCAAATTTTGAATACATATTTTTCGTTATTTTTTATTCACAATTTCATTAACATATAGTTTTAACCCCTATTATAAAATATGAAACAACCCCCAAATAAAAATAAAATATGTGAAAAATTACTAAAGTCGATTAAGTATGGTTATTTAAAAGTGAATTTTTTACTCTAAATTATAAAATTAATAATAAAATATTTAAATTTAATTATCATTGACATTTAAATTATAAATAAACGAATTTATTAATTTTTTAAATAGTGATTTAAAATTATTATATATTAGAAAAATATTTATTTATGTTAAAATAGATTAAAGTGTAGTGCATATTTAATTATTAAGACAAAGGGTTGTAATTCAAGCATCTCATAAGGGAGGGGGGTATAAATTTTACTTTTTAAGGGGATGGGATATTCAAGCATCTTATAGGGGAGGGGAGTATAAATACACCGTTGAATTGAAATCTTATATCATAAATACTATCTTTATGAAATTTTATCAAAACCTAAAATTATTTTTTTTAAGGAAAAAACCTAAAATCATTTGATATGTTGTTGATTCCCATCAAAATTGATGTCTTACACACTTTTATTGAGTATCATTAATATTAATAAATCTCAATAACATATCAAACGGTTTTATATTTTGTGAATTTTATTTTTCGTTCTTATAAAAAAAATCGATATGTTTGCATCTATGAATCGTCCTTATGTGTATTTTGAAAAGAAAAAAAAATTATCTTCTAGAAGTGACGCATTTTTCATAAATACACAAAAACTAAGTACATCATATTTTTGACATCAAAGTTTTTATGTCAAAATACTAACTACTTCTTGGATAGGTGAAATCAAGATAAACATATAATAAATGATTTTTAATTTTATTATGTACGGACGAAAAATTCTATTTTATCAAAAATAAATAAAAGGAGGAAAAAGTCGATTAAAAATGGGTTACGGGAAAAATGAAGTTTGCGGTTGTAAACTAAGTATGCGTAGGTAAAAAAAAATTAAAAATAAAAATAAAAAACCAAAATGAATTATATTAAGGACAAAACTTAAGTACAATTCCTTAGGTGCTTTTCGTATGGTTCTTAACTAAAATACAACTTTTTTTTGGAGATAACAAACTTTGAGAAAATTATGGATTTAAAGAAATCATGGTGAATTTAGTTAAGAACCATACGGAAAGCGCCTAAGAAATTGTACCTAAGTTTTTTCCATATAGGCTAAACTACACTTTTTGACCCCTAAGTTTCAAATTGTTGCGATTTTGACCCCCTATAAAAAAAATTGCAATTTTGACCCCTTTCGTCCCAAAATTGCTGAGAACACGCCACGTGTCCCAAAAAAGGGGCCATAATCGCAACTTTTTGTAAAGATAAGGGGTCAAAAAACATATTTCCCTTATGTTGGGGGGTCAAAAGAGCATATTTCCCTAAACATGAAGGGTCGCTTTTGCCATTTTTTTTAATAGGGGGCCAAAATCGCAACAATTTAAAACTTAGGGGTCAAAAAGTGTAGTTTAGCCTTCCATATATTAATACCAAAAGTGGATCTAACATGCACAAAGAGTGAAAGGCTAGATTCAAAAGTAACAACAATCAAAAAGTACAAATCAATCACCAACAAAAGAAGAAACGATTATACACTAGTTGGGAGACAAAACAAAATCATTAGTTAGGTAACAAACACGGAAGATGGTTAATCCACCAAAAATGAAGATCAAAAGATACATTTTCGTTTTTAGCTTTCAACCACTATAAAGATAGAAGTTTTATTCTCAAACAACCTATAGAAGCTTTAAGTTGGAATAGGTAATTGTTTAACGGGAGAAAGGAGTTAGGTTTTTATTTATTTTTTGCTTAACCTCACTAATAGTGCAGTTATAGTTAATGGTTAATTGGATTTGGTTAATGCAACAAAATTTTATTCGGTTATATCGTATAAACACCTTCATAGTATTTTGTAGTGGAGAATCACATTTTTGATCAATTTTGGACTTCATGCAAAGTAGAAAAATCATATTTGGGAACTTATCTAGATATAACTCTTTTGAAATAAATGCTGAGGATGATTTGGTTAAGTTAGAAGTTGGTTATGGACAAATTTAGAGTTGGAAATGTAACAATGATATTATTTGGATGGTGGATAAATCTAAATTCTTGTCCACCTTATTATGGTATTTAATCACTATTTATGTAATTGTGTACAAGCAAACTCGTCGATTTCTCAATTGTTATATAGGAGGTTTTGAGGAAGTCAGAAAAGAAAGGACTCGTCTTGACTCTTGAGTTAGGTTTACTAAGATATTTTCAGCGGTTATCTTCCCTACACGTGACTTCTTAGCGTTTATCGTGGACATGATAGCTGGTATACTAGAGGTGTGTCCTTCTCGGTCCTCTCAATGCTCTAAGACCCCTGCAAAATATCGACCGAGCTGTCACGTGATGTTCTGAACTTGGCTCATGTACTGCTTAAATGGCTAAACAATCCAACGCTTGGGACACACACAGTTACAGGTAGCAAATTGTCGGCATCAAGCTGCCTATTCACCCCAATTAAATGAGCTGTTAGGGAAGATCTGCCTAGTATATATCCCTAGAGTAACACTATTTATTGAGTGACAGTCTGCCCTTCCACTCGACACTGTCATATCGCTAAGGTTGAATTCTGTCCCTGCTCGACAGATGAGTCTTGCAGTCAGCTCCTTTACGCCTCTGCACTCGAGGGCCACTCTCCATCTTGAGGGGATTCTTTAAGGAATTGACTATACTTCTCAAGCTGGATTTGTAGAATTCTTCAAAAAGCTCTGAAGTGCAGATTTTCTAAACTATAACTAAGCCTAATTAAAGGCTAGTAAACACGTTTAGTAAATGTATAAAAATCAAAGACAATAAGTAATGAATGTAAATAAATGCAATACAGCCAGCCCAAAAGTAAATGGTGAAAAATAAAACCAAGATTGATGAATATATTTGTGTTGGATTATTGTGTGTCAGTTGCTCTCAAAATCCAATCCAATAAGTATTTATTAGCCTTAATAATGGTAGTTGGCTTACACTAAGATTGTCTTCTACATTCTTGACTCATTAATGCACATATACAACATGTAAGTTTCTATTAGCCAAAACTATATTGCATGATTTACGCAATGCAAATATGCCATAGCACTTCAATCCTCAAAACTTTTGAACCAGTCACTGATGGTTCTGGCAAGGATTCTAGTATCACTCAAAGAAAAAGATTTAAGCCTTTGAGCAACAGCATCTGCTGGAGTATACAACTTACCTACTTGCCATCTTGGTTCCTGATTTCAGTGTTAATCACCAATCAGTAAAAAAGAAGCAACAAAAAATTTCAATGAAATGAAATGAATTACAGGATGGTGCAGAGAAGTTTTACCTGGATGCATGGTGTGATGTGGTTACCACTCAATCCTACTTTTTCTATTGTCCCACCAAAGGACTCCACACGAGGCGTGAGTGTTTCTTCAAGAATATTTGTTTCGTCAATTGTGTCGGAATTGAATTGCACCTTAAGAGACAAAAAGAAAGACAATATCAAATATATCTTACCAATGCTAGCCGTCTTTCTAAAGTAAGTTATGAGATATAGGGTATCAGACAAACCAATAATGTGTGTTTGACATTGTATGAACTTTTAAAGCAATCACGATTTTCAGATGGTGTTGGCTTGAACTCTGAGACTCCTTGTGTAACCTGACAGATAGATATATACACGTCAAGAAGAAAGTACATACATATATACATAGAGCCAGTAACTTGTAAAAAAGAGTGGGTTTTAAGCATCATGATGAAGTTTTCCTTTAAAGACGTGGATATTCAACCTTTGCTCATGTTGGCTTCATACTTTTCAATCATCATCTAAGTAACACCTAGACTTCAGACTGCAGGCATCTCTGGCATCCGTTACTGACACATGTGTTACATTCAATCACTTCTATTTTATCAAATTACTATCAGTGTTTACGTGTTAGTGTTGTGTGTCTGTGTCAGTGCTTCATAGATCATAATAGACCATGGCCACAAAGATCATCATAAGCTTTCATATATTAACCTAAGGGATTATAACCTTCAAATGGAAGCAAAATTAACTGCAAAAAAAAGAATCAACAGCAATATTTGTCCCACAAAGGTAGCTCGGTTGGTAGATAAGGGACAATGAAGGAGTTTTAAGCAGGAGGTCCCGGGTTTGATCTCAGAAACTAACATAACCACTAACTTAGTAACATTTGCCTATAGAAAAACCAACAGCAATATTTGACCTCCAAGGTTTTCCCTTTAACACATCATACAAGTTACTTATTGAAATAAATATCATCACGTAATCTCCAAAATCAACAATTAACACATACCTCATTCATTACCAAAGGCAGCTGATCAACAAATTTAGTTAAGGAATTCAGAACTTCCTGCTCGCTTTCCTGCAGAATTGATCCAACAGTATCAAGGACCATCTTCCATGCATCTCCTACACAACAAGTTGCAGATGACAAGCTTAATCATCATATGATTTTACATACACAAATTCTTATAGTAAATCTATGAAATGAAAAGATAAAATGTACATGTAATTAAACAAACCAATGAATTCCACCAGAATGTGTTAGACCTCTCATTAAGAATTATTAATAGGAGGAGAAGCCGAGAAGGCCAAAACTGACTATGGTCAGTTTTGTGGAAACTATATGATCCAAATCTCTCTGACCCTTTCATATTGTTCTATGTGTGATTGCTTAAATAAAGATAAGTGTCTCTGTTGATACAGTGTCCCAGAGAGTATACTTACTACTATAATTTGTTTCCTTACCCTAATCTATTCTAGCAATAGATACCAGTTTAACAGAATCATTGAGGCAATATGAAATCATTAGATACCAGTTTTAACTGATTTTAACATCAGAGTTACATCATTAGACCAGGACTTTTGAATTTAGAACAAAATTGCATCTCAATTTCTAAATTCTCTACATATGAAATCTAACAGGTACGATAATGAATGAGTAGGATTATATGAAGTAAATATGTTTTGCGTTCTAACACATTTAGCAATGACAGCAACACTTCCTTTTGAAAAACTTCAGCAGTTAGAGAAGTGAGATAGTGTACAACAAAGTTATAGCCAAACTGTACAGAATTTCAAAAAATGTGCAATCTAAGGTGATACCTGGTGCATTTCTAGCTATTGAGTAAATAGGATTTGCTTCCACTATCGGCATCATCTGGCTGACCACAGGACCTAACTGCAGGACATCAATGCAAAGTTTTGAATCACAAATGACACGAACAACTTACACACATGCTTTATCATCTGAAATGCAGTATGAAGATGAATGATATACGGCCATACAAAATTAAGTCAGGAAGAATGTTAATTTCTGTGGTTCAGAAGCTGTACTGGACGGTAAGAGTAAAGGGGAATAATTGATTCCATCACCAACACAATTTAATGTTCTACAAATAACAAATTTATCTTAAATTTTCCAGTAAATGGATGGTATGCTGATAATGCTTATACTAATTGAACTTAAATGCTTATGCATGTATAAATGGTGCATTTCTTCATAAACTTTCCTAAGCATATTTTTTGGCTTCCCATTTATTTGCACAGATATACAGAATCTTTAGCTATGCTAAATATGTTAAAAAAACAATATTGAAGCACATTTAGGTTTGTTTCCAACATATTCATAACCAGTATTTAGCATGCTTAGATTTGTTCCATCACCATTCATCACTTTAGTTACTGTGTAAATCAGTAAATTATCCAGGTTAAACACATAATGTCAATAAATTGTGTCCTAACAATGTTTTATGCTTTTAGGTAACATTAACATAGCAAGTCCATCCTCCAAACTAAATTTCAGCTTTCATAACAAAACTTTCTGTAGCGTCTGGCAAAGTATATATAGGCTATTGGAAAAATCCATCTAAACCACAACTACAAAAACCAGGCATTCTATTAAGGTAGCCTATAACAAAGAATCTTGAGATAAATTGCTGTATTAGCATTCAACAAGTATGAATGTTACTAATTACCTGCTCAAAGTAGGGGACAGCCTCTGTCGCTGGTCTGTTGTTGTAAGCGATTACAGCATTAGCCTTCCATAAGAGATACACACCTTTTCATCACATTCCTTGAATTGATATAACTATAAGTCTATAGACTTTACTTAAGAAAATAAAATTTCATAATCTGCATTATGCTTCCATAAACTAAAACATGCCTATAACAACTTAGTTAATATAATATTATATATCAAAACCCTTTTGTGCATAGATAAATGCAGTCCTGTACTCTAGCAGCCATATAAACAACCGAACCTTAGGTAGTTTCTCAGAAAATAAGCTTCCTGTGAGTACTTGAAGAAGTGCACCATTGCTACAAATTGAAAACAAAACAATTGTTACTTGACCTTAATTCCAGTAAGATCAGTACTAAACTATAACTATGAATCATTCATTCAGACAAAGACACCAGATACAATACTAACATATCGACACCAATGATAATTTGAGAAAATGAAATAACTAAATATAACCACATGTATTGGTGTCTTGTCGGTGTGTCAGACACTGACATGTGTCAGACACCGGACATGCCTTGAATCTGAAGTGTCAGTACCACATACATACCTATGGCCAACAGAGAAAATAGGAAGGCCTCCAAGCTGAGCAGGTGACAAATTGGCTTGAGGCAACCCAGAAGTCAGCAGTGTATCCAAACAAGAATGAAACTTGTCATATACTTGTTTAGCAGCTAGAGAATGATCAAATGTCACATTATAAGGCACCACCACAATAACAAAACCTTCCTTAGCCAATAACTCTATAAGATATCTACAATTTACAAAAAGAAAAAAATTAAATAAAAAAACTTGAAAATTATATTACCAACATGAAAAAAATCAAACTTTACATTAAAAAAAACAAAAGGGTAAGAGAGAATAACATCAATACCCATAAGTAAGTTGAGGAATAGCACCAACAAAAGCACCACCAATGAATTTGATTATAGCTCTTGGTTTGGTGGAAATAGGTGGTGGAATCACAAGACAAGAGTTCAAGTTTGTGTAAATCTTGTTACTATTATTGTTTCTTCCAATATACATATCAGAAGCAGCTATGTTTGTAGTAGCTGACACTATCCTAGTAGACAAAGATTGAAGTTTGAAACATTTGTTGAATGAATTTGAGTGTTGTTGTTTCAATCCATGAAACATAGACAGGTACCTAGTATTCTTCAAAGGGAGAGTGAATTTGAAATTTGAGGTTGCCATTTCCATTGTGAAGTGTTGTGGAAAGTGTTGCAAAGTGTTATAATTTTATTTAATCTTTTTTCCTAATAAAAAAAAGGTTATAATTTTTAAATTAATGAATTATTTATATATAGTATTATTTTTGTGTTGTACATTTGTCTCTGAGAATGTTTTTCTTTTTATGTTTTTTTTTGAAGAAGCGTTTTTCTTTTTATGTTATTGGAAAGTAGCACAAATGATGGTTTATGTGTGTTGAAGATTTAGCCACGATTTTGAGGTCTCTCCACGTTGTTTAAGCTTGCAGCGTATTTTAAAATATTAAATGAGTCATTGACATTTTTATATAGGATAAATTAGTCTTTAATTCGTTATAATAAGGGTTTTGTTAACGAATATCCCGTGCATTATTTTTTTGGTCAAGTATGCACTCTTTAACATACTAAATTAAGTAATTCTTCTTTAAAAATGTTTGGGTTTTCAATTTTCAATGCACTGATTACACAAACTTTTATAAAAAATTATCATTTAAGATCCTTAACTAGTGCTCCGGGAGGGACTAGTTAACATTTTCCTTATAATAAAAGGATGTTTTTTTCTTTTCGGGTTTTGCTAACAAGTGGCGCGGGCATTCTTTAAGCATTCTTAATGAAGAAACTATTCTTTAAAAAGAATTAAAAACTTTAATTTTCAATGCAATAAATGCATAAACTTTCATAAAATTTACCACTTTTAATGCTTAAAAGGTGCCCGGAGCACTCGTTAACATTTCATTTATGATTAGATTGAACCATGAGAAAATTGTGAATGAATAAAATGAATATTCACTATTAAACTTTAAAATCTTATTGGCTTCGACGTTTGGATGAAGAGAGTTTAGAGACTTTTGATATGTTTGGTTGGCAAAGGCTATGGTAGGAGACTTAAACATTTTTTTTTTGTTTGTAAAATGGATGTGAACCATTGGATATACTTAAAAGTATTTTAATGGTTGAGATTTGATTACCTCCTAAGATTCTAATTTTTAAACATATATATTGATTTAAAAAATACAATTGATTTTTAAATCACAATTAACAAAGGGTAGTTTTGGCATTGTTGGAAAAATTATTTGTAAATTCCAGAACCAATCTTGAATAACGTGATGTCTCGTGATTCTCGAAGCTCAGGCACACCGGTTTGTTTGTGTTTTTGGCTGAGGAAGGAAGTAGAGGGTCTTTAGGATCGGGGGTTTCGGGAAGCAGCGGGAGAATCACCACCGCTAGTGGAGGGACAGTTATTCTCCGACGGTTACACCGTTTGTTGATGATGTTATTTTTGAGTGGTTTTTTCTGGATCCGCGGGTTTTGAAAAAGCGTCAACATCGGAGACAGTGCATATGGTTTATGGGCGATGAGACGAAACCTTAACATGATTATGTCCGCTTTGGACATTTCGAAAGCTAGCTAGCTTGTCTCACCTAATTTCCATGGTGATGTGTTTGATTTTGTGTGTGAAGTGAAGAGATAAAAGAATTTACTAAAGATAGAGAAATTCAACAAAGACTGGTTACAGAAAAAGAATAACTTAAAAGGAATGGTGGTGCAATGGCGATTATATGGTGTTCTTGGATAAAACGGTGGAGCAAATGAAGGTGTTCAAGGAAGATCAAGTGATGCTGCAATCCAGATCTAACTGGAAAAATAAAATTTTATTTAAGAGGAAATGTCAAGATTGCCCTACATTTATATGAATTACTTAGATGTAAACACTGAGTTATCAATGTACGGTCACCTACAAACATAGTCAATTTAGTTATAAAAAAAAGTCTTTTATATAGTCTCCAGTCTCCTACCGTAGGAGACCTATTCATGTCTCCTACCGTAAACGGCGTCATGTTTGGTTTCACTTTTAAAATGGTCAAAATTAAACTTGTACATCAATCAAAATTGATTCTGGAGATTTAGAATTAATTCTGAAATGTTGGTCATGACAAAGTTTATATAATATTGCACCTCCCTTTAATTTAAAATAATAAAGTTTTCAATGAAAATAAGTTTGGTAAAATAGAAGTACGAGCAATATACTTTCTAAGACATACTTTTTAACACATCTATGTTGATTAGATAAAAGCTGAAATTTACACGAATTTCACAAAATCCCGTGGTCTTGTAGCTTTGTAGAAATTTTGTGAACCTTATGTTAATTTTAACCAATTAATAAGAGTGCATTAAAAATTGTATGTTGAAAAATGTGTTGCTTGAGATCGTGAAAGTGATGTAAAAAAAGTTATGTAAAAGTCATGATTTTGTAATAAAAATACACATCAAATTTATTTGAAGTGGTTAATGAGTGAAACTAAATACATGCTATATATGTGAGATCTATCTTGAGCTTCTCTAATAACAAATGTTAGTCATCATTTCTTTTTCAAAAATAAATGTTGGTTGATATTTTTGTTAATGAAAGAAGTTGAACATATAATCTCTTTATCAATCAATCACACCTTCGACAAATACTAACAGATGACAATAAACATGTTTTTTTTTTTTTTTAAAAAAAGACAATAAACATGTCATACATTGGTTATTTAAAAAAAGTTTTGATTTGAATACTCATTCGATCAAGTTGGGTGTTACATATTCAAGCACTTAACTACATTTTGGTGAACAATTTTGTGAACAAAATTACCCTTATCAATTCAATTTGTTTTAGTTGAATATTTTTAAGTTGCCCATGATAATCTAAGAAAAAATTTAAATTTTAAAACTAATAAAATAAAAATACAACAAAATACAATCGAAAAATATGGATAAACGACCTTTTTTTTTTGGTACAAGATAAACGACCATTTATTACCCGTCTCTTTGCATGTTAAATTAAGTTTAGCGTTATTTTGTTGTTGGCATGAATCGTGAATTCTCCGCGCGTAACTTATGGAGACTAATCTCTCAAGTTTTGTAGGACTTAAAACTCTTCCTTGTAGATACTGATCATCGAGCTTTGCAGGATCCAAATAGACGGCAACTCTCCTATAAAGTTTTAACTTGTTGCATGCCCAACACTGAATTTGAACCATACCAATTAAACTAGGAAAGACTAGTGTTATCTCATGTAAGCGTTCTTGAGTAGTTTAATATTATTTTTGAAACATATCATATCATATCATATTATTTATATTTTTTTTGTTACAACATATATTATTTACTAAACAAAATCTTTATCCTAACATTAATATGATTTATTTTCCGATCAAAATAAAATTGAATGTTTTCTTATTTTAATACTAATATTGTATTCATTTCAAACGAAGTCTTTTATCATAAATTTGACTTTTGAAAGAAGTATTCTTTTTTATGCAAAAAAATAATAATTCAAAATCTAACGGAAACATTGTGTAAAAAAAACACACAATTGAATCAAAATCTTATCCAAAAAAATTAAGATATTTGTTTTTTTATTAGCAAATAAAAGAAGAAGAAAAAAAAAGAAAAATATTAG
>Ga0228710_1010068_pt1 | contig 12810 bp, 6 predicted proteins | sample MedpolnodulmetaG_FD_177995 | JGI IMG/M metagenome (GOLD analysis project Ga0228710, IMG submission 177995) | Root nodule microbial communities from Medicago polymorpha collected in Santa Monica, California, United States - pink nodules | ecosystem: Host-associated > Plants > Roots > Nodule...
TATATTTATATTTTATTTATTTTTTTTTTTTTTTTGAAGATATATTGGACATGGATCTCCCCTTACAGTACATGAGAGATCCTCATGTCATAGAAAATGATCTTAAACAATTCATCGAGCGGACAAAAACCCGTCTAAAAAAATATATAGTTTTGGTCATCGATCTCCCCTTCCCTAGTTTTGGGTTTTGTGATTAATTTAGGTTCAGAATGAAGAATTTTAATTTCCGCAATCCCTAAGTTTTATGAAGAGACGCCTATTGTAACTCTATTTGACTAACTAGAAGGAAATTCACAATAGGGCACACGATAGATGCTAGCTAGGGATTAGCGAACCTTCTTTATTTTCCTTTTGAGTGATTCTAGTGGGGTATGTATGTGACCACTTTGAGACATAGAGGATCTATTCCTTCCTCTAATCATTTTAGGTATATTAATTGATTATTGGGTAAGTTTAGAGTACCTTTTTTTAACAAATGTTAACCAAGAAGGATCACTTTAAAATACAAAGCACTATACGGCTAATGCTTTATGAGAATTTATAGAATATGATTTTATTGTTGTTCCTAGAATATGAGAATTTCCTAGACAACGATGCCTAAAATTTGATAACTTGCAAGTTTATGATTTTATCGTTGTTCCTAATAAAAATATCAACCCATAGGGACTTATATTTTAAAATATGCAATTTATAGAATATGTCTTCAAATTATTGAAGTTCATCACAACAATGAACGATCTAAACTTGAATCATTTCTAATGTTATGAGAATTCAAAACTTAAAGGTGAGGTAACTCTAAAGTAACATGTGTAATCTTTAAAGGTACAAATACGCGTCTTACCAACCCAGCCTCATATTCTCATAGTAACATATGTAGTCAAGAGCCCTTAAGTCCCATTACCTATATCATCCAATGATATTTATATTATTCTCATGTTCTAAAACACTTGTCTATAATCTTATAAGTCCAACAACATCCTTCGTCATATAACAAAAGTTGTTGCCTAGATTTTTTTTAAAAAACAACAAAATTGGAATGGGATTTGAAATCCCATAACAAAAGAAAAAGAAAGAGATTATGGAAAATTCATCCTTATATTGCTTTCCATAATTTCTAAGTCAGAAGAAATATTTATTAACTCATCATAGTTACGTGCTTAGCTAATAAAATAAAGGAAGAAGAAGAAGTGAAAAAGAAGAAATCTTTATTGAAATGCAAAGATGAAGTACTAGAGTTTTTGCTAAAGTTTACAACGGTGAAGTGGTGCCTAATGTCAGGCATTGAATTCATCAGATTTTCGGTAGTAATAAGGCTTAAGTGTGACAATTATACACTTTGTGATTTTCCATCTTCCTCTGAGTAATGATGACTTTTTTTTTATTTTTTTTTATGAAGAGATTTGGAATTAGGTGAAAGAAAGAGCGAACACGCTGCCCCCTCCCTATCCTCCTCATCCTTCAATGTAGTGACGGCATGGCCGTATCTGAGACAGAGCGACCGCTCTAGGCCCCAAAAAATAAGTACGAAATTTAGGTCCCAATTTTTCTTTCATGGGTCTATTAGGCCCTTAAAAAATTGCTTAGTTCTTTGTATCAAGTTTGATATTTATATATATTTATTAGTTAGGACCCAAATTGAAGGTTTGCCGTAGGCGGGCTACCAAAATCTCAGAAACAGCCCTGAGTGACGGTCGTGGGTGGTGGGACGGTTGGCAGTAGCCTCCGACATCACCTCTTTTCCTGAATATGCTGGATGATTCATTGATGGCCTGGTCGCAGGCGGTCTCTGGTGGGTTGAAGATTGAGACTTTGTTACATAGTTTCGATTTGGGTTCCTTGTTGTTTGGCGATTCCACAATGGCTGATTTCGCGCATGATGTTGTCATCCTGTTGATTGATATTATGGTTGTTGTCGTCGTCGATGGCTACAACGGTGTTCGTTTTGCTCACCGGAGCTCTCTAAAACCCTCTCGGGTAGGATCCATTAGATTTGGGTAACACTTTAGATCCACTTTTTCCTCTGGCCCGTCCTCCTCGGTCTCGCTGCATGTTGGTCGACTCAAGGAGGTCTCGGTCATAATTGTGGAGTAGACGTGTCAGAGTAGACATTTTTCTCTCAGGCGGTCAAGCTTCAGCTCGGATTCCCAAACTACCGTCGTCGTCATCCTCAAGGTTGTCATCATTCTTCAAGGTCTGATAAGGAATGAACTGTTGTGTTGATCCAGATGTTTCTGGATGGTGGTTACGATTCTGGTCTAAAGCTTCCAGTATTCCTCCTGCGTCAGAAGGAGGGTCTTATTTGGTATTTGCTTTGGGGCTCGAAAGAGTGTTTAACTTGTTATGCTTTGCAGGGAGAGTATGGTACATGGATCTGCTCCGTGTTGACAGTTGATTCATTCACCGTTCTAGACCTCTACTTAAGAAGCTGTTTTGATCCATTTGTGTTGTTTTTAATTTTCATATTACCTGTTTAGGTAGACCTACATAATATGGACGTTTATCACGTTTAGGAATACGATATGAACAAATCACGTGGTTTAGATATTTTAACAGAGAAACAAGAAAGAGCAAAGCAAGAAGATAAGTTTTCTTATTTAAAGATTTTAGGAAAATTTAAGGAACAAATTATCCTCGCATATTTTTGTTGCAGGGCCCTAAATATCAGTTATGTTAGTTTTAAATACACATGACAAATGGATTGCCACATTAGCTATATTGCAGTTCAACAACGCTAAAAAAAATTGATTGTATGAAAACACATGACAAGTGGATTACCACATCAGTTATGGTACTAAGTATTGGTTATGTTAGTTTTAAATATGTTGAAACAAACTGGCTTTTAAAACAATGCCTCTGAAGTTTTGATGATAACAAAGTATTGAACAACAATTGGATATGCTAATATGTGTTATAGTGTACAAGATTATATATTAAAATTTACTTAGTTTTGAACATGTATGAGAGCATACGAAGCATAGGTTACTGAAGGTCCAACTCTGGAGCACCAGCATATGAGTCACCCAGACTCTGAAAGCATCAGACTCTGGAGGCTCAGAAGACATGTCAACTTTGTCTTCTTCTGATGAAAGGTCGTTTTCAGCTTTTGACCAAGTATAATTTGTCTTCTTCTGAATCACGTGTTAAGTCAAAATTCAAGGACAAAGGATTGAAATGGATAATTCCAATTGCAACAAAGGAATTTCAAATGTCTTTTCAACGACAATAACCAAATCAAAGAACATTCCAACTTCTATGATCAAACTTCTCAAATAGACTCTAAATTATACGATGACACCTCTCCAATGTCTCTTATATCCTTCCATATATAAGGAGATGGAGACTTGAAGAAATTAACAAAACTCTACACATTTTGAAAGTGTCGTTACTCTGTTAAAATCAAAAGCGTGTTTGAACTTATAATTTCTTACAAAATCATTATCTTAAAAATCTTTAAGCCTCAGAGTATATTATGTTTTGTAATTGTTTACATCTCTGATTGCATAACAAGTGTAAAACCAAATATTCTTTTAGTTGATTAAGTTAGATTGTGAGAAGTCTTTTTTAGTTGTGATTGAGTATTAGAAGTCTCTTGTTTGTGTGCTTGAGCATTGAAATTCTATTGCTCATGTACTTAAGCATCTGTAATTTTTTTTAATTATAGTGAAAATCTCTTGGAAGTATAAGGAGACGGAACTATTCTCAGTTTGTAAGAGGAACCAGTATAATTGATTTATGTCTCATTCTCTTTCTCTCTCTTTGTTTGATTTTTTTTCCGTTACATTTAGCAAAACACTTAGAAAAAAATTAAAAAAATCAACATAAAACAACCACGTTTTTGTGTTTTTTCTCACCTTCAAAATACACATGACATGACATGTGGATTACCACATTAGCTATGTTGCAGTTTAATTAACAACACTAAAAAAAAAAGATCGATTGTAAAAAAAATATTGACAGAATGATTGAAATGTTGTGCATTTCTCATTGATAAATCCACTTACATATTTTTTGTGATGGATCAAAATGATTTTATCCGATCCATCTATTTTGACACCTTTAAGAAAACTAATAAAAACTAAAGTATTAGTTAATTTAATCTTTAGATTGAATGAAACCTATATTTAAATCAAACTGCATGCAACAGTCTGTTATTAGCTGTCCCTGTTAGGTCACATAAGCCATTTTCAGTTGGTTAATTTACCTCTCCCTCTCTTTTTTCTTTCTAATTCCAATTGCTATAATTGACTTTGCAAAGTTAAAAAAAGGAAATTAAAATTTGTTTATCTTAGTTCCTCACTGGCATCTATAACCAGTGTTGTGTAGTCTTGCGCCTAAGTTAGAGACTTAGAGGAGAGACACACAAACCCATTCTTTGATACACTAGTTGTGGTGTTGGAAAAAACTTGATCAAAAATATTTAGACACTATTCAAACACACTCACACATTTGAGAAAAGTTAGAGAGAAAAAAGAATAAAATGACATGTGTTTCTAAAATAATTAAAAGATGAGAAATGCTAGTAAGTGTTTAAAGGACATTCCTTAAGAATTTTAAATAGTAAATTTTAATAAAAAAAAAAATTGTGCATTTAATACATCAAAAATTGAAATATTAATTTTTTTCAATAAATAGTTTTTTAATTAAATATCCTTAAAAAGTGTCTTTAGAACACTCGTTACCAGAAACTTTAAAAGATGAGAAATGCTAACTTATGTTCTTGGAACATAAGTTAAAAAATCAAATATAAAAGTTTTTTATAGAAAATTGTGCATTCAATGTTTTAAAAATTATTTTTTCAATATAAAATTTATTTTTAAATTCTATTTTAAGTTTCTTAACTAACGCCCTTAGAACACAAGTTAACATGGCCTCTAAAAGATTAATATTTTTGGGTGTACGCCCAAATTGTATGTTTAAGTCTTGTTTGTGATCATGCAAGAAATCTTGAGTGGTGTTAGTGTACTATACTACGTCTACGAGGGAACAGATCGGGCAATTGAAGCCAAAAGAATCAGTAAAGCTGAACAAAATTTACCTTCCCCATAACTGCTTGATTTAAGCCTAGTGACTGCAATTTCTGATTAATAGAAGAAGAAATAGGTTTCTCCAATCCATGGGACTAGCCACTGCACGCTGGTGTTCTCTCTTCTGACTACTCAACTCAAATTTCCACGTTATCAACAGTAGCCATATTTTGCTGATCCAATTGCAGAAATCACCACACAATTATTGTACTGCAGAATTCAACTCTTTATTATCTCTGAACTCAAGAAAGAAAACCCGTTCCAATAACCTAACAAGAGGTGAACAGTAACACTTTACTCTGTACACCTTGGACAAATGCATGTTAGTTTGTGTTTACAGTTGCTTAATGTTTGGTTATCCAATGCCAAAAATTTATTTTAAATGAACTGACTTTGTAAAATTAGTAAACAAATGTAAATTAATCCTCTCCTTAAAAAAAATTAAATTAATTCTCCTTAAAAATTGTTTCACCATATATGTACTGAGGTGTTTTTTTGTTCACTAAGGACAATAATTAACCTAGACAAACTATCGTTTTGATCTTTGAAAGTGTAACTCGTTGTCATATTGATCTTTGAATGTATCGAAATTACAAACCTATCTGCAAATATATTTTTATTAGGCTTTTTGGTATTTGAATTTGTTTTTAATCAATTTAATTCTGGAATGTGTTTTTTATTGATCAATTTAGTCCATAAAATTACTAATAAAAAAGGTACTAGAATGTGTTTGCAATTTCGATACATTAGAGATTTTAGTGACAACATCTCACACATTCAGAGACTAAAATAACTGTTTATTTATAAGTAAAATGTTTCACAAGTTGACAAAGATAAGCCAATTGGCATAATTAATTATAATATTTTACATCTCAAAAAGCAAGAAAGGTAAAATATTAAAACACTACAATAAAATATTATTATCATCATTAAAATGACCAATATGTTTTCTGTTAGATCCTTTTTTAAAGTCTTTTACATACATCAATAAGTGTTGAGTATGGTTTGTATTTTTGTAAAAGTGAGTTGAATAATATATTTTAAGTTGCAAATCAATTATATATCGTAAAAACTTCCAAACTCTAACTTTAAATTAAAATGAATTCTAGATGTAAAATCAATTACACTAAAGATCCCTCAAACATGTAAAAATAAATATTAGCCATCTAAAATTTTCTCATCCAAAAGTAAAACCAAAGATAAAGCAAGTGCCAAATAATTAAAATGCCTTACTGCATATTTCTCCTCTTTTTTTTTTAATTTTCTTTATTATAATAATGTATGTCACACAAGAAATGTGAACGTAGACTAAGAGTGCATAATATATCTCAATAGTGTTGAAATAGGTATAGTTACTTAATTCCACCATTGATGGAAAAGGAATTCACCCTGATAAATTCATATCCTTATCCTTATTTAGTACATTTTACTAGAGGGCACAGACAAACAAAAAAGGTTAATATAATATGTGTATGTCTTTTCATATCTGAATGTGATCTCAATCACAACCAGTAGTCCAGTATTATTTATAAGCATATAGTTTAAAGCATGTTCTACAAAACCCTACCCCATAAGGAAATCCGTACAGACATAGGTAACTATTTCTGTTCCCTTACCCAAGACTTCCATTTCTTCTTATCTTTTTCAACAAAAGTTGTTCTTTTTTTTTTACTGATTCAATAAAAATTGTTCTGTTCTATTTATTTGTCATTTGCATATAATTATTACATAAATACACAGCATTTATTTACATTTACATTTGGTACAGATATACATTAGCTATTCAATTTCTTAAATTATTGGATGGGATCTGATTTACATGATCCACCAATTATACATCAACTTGAACTAAGTTTAACCATAGAGTTCTCTAGTCCTATAGAATGAAATGAAGAAAATCTCTTGTTGTTCAAGAGTCTTGTCATATTATCCTTCAAAAAAAACAAAGAGTCTTATCATTCTAATACTATTGAAATAGTAATTACTAATATATAGTGAGCAACATAAGCCACAGGTGTGCACGTGGGATATTCACACACAAAAAAGTGTGCATGTGGGCTTTGCATGTTTGTGGGGTCATAAGTGCAACTCCTCTTTATTTACGTTTGGCTGAACTGCTCTGTTGATTATTTCATTGACTAAATTGATATTCATATTTTTTAAAATAATATTATTTCAACCCAACAAGAGTATCACATTATTTTGTCAAAAAAAAAAGAGAGAATCACATTATTGGTTCTTAAGTATCACATTTCTCATAATTATATTTCAACCCAAATTTTTGAGTCACAAGAAGAGTACGGGGATTACAACATTGGCCTTTTAGCAACTACATGGAATTTGAACACCACGTTCTTAACTCAGCCCTCAAGTATATGGTTCATATAACTCATATCACGCTCAACATTCATTTTAATATTTAATGTAATATTTTCTCACACTTGACATGTTAACAACCTTCCACTCAAGTGTGAATTCATCCAATCAATTGAGGAGGACGGTGGGGTTTAGTATAGGAAAAGGGAGTTGTTTCCCACCATGGGAAAGTCATTCTTAACCATTAAATTAAAGAGGTGTATAGATTTTATGATGGACTGTCAACACTATATATTTTCCCCACATCATCTTCAACCTTAAGAATGTAAATCTGCAGCTATAGATTTCTTATCTTCGTTTTTCTTCTTCTTCGTGAACATGAAATTTAAAAAATAAAATACAAGGAATTGAAGCTCTTTTGCAAAAATTCCAAAAATAAAATACATCAAGTTCGTGAACAGTGAATATTGTGTAACCTAAATACAAAATCTAACTCATTTGCAAATTTAAAATTAAGTAGATTTAGAAGGAAAGTGTCTTTGGTTAGTGTTGTATTTGGATTTGGTTGCTGAAAGTCTTAAACTAGAATGGTAATATGCATAAAATGGATAATGGAAAGTGTGTTCGTTATCCACCTGAGCAGATTGAAGCTTTTGAAAGGCTTTATCATGAATGTCCTAAACCAATTTCTAAGAGTTTAGTGATTGTTTTGAGTCAGTACCATTTGAATCACTATCCATGGAGGTTGAAGGATGATGAGGGGTGTGCTAAAGTAACAGCAATTCCGCAATTTCAGTCATTCACTATTTTTAGAGTCATTTTAGTTAAGTTTTTAGTCTATTATTATTATTTTAGTATTTAATTTAGAGTCGTTTTAGATTAATTATCGTTTTTTAATTTATTGAGTCAAATAGTATATTTGGTATTATTATTATTATTAATGTGAATTGTCACATGAATAAAAAGAAAGCAACATGAAGGGCTGAACAACAGGTGTGAATAAGAAAGCATTGCTTAAATTGTTGGGCCAAGGAAGTAACGTGATTTTGATCCAAGATGCTAGAATGAATTGCTTAGGTTTTGGTACAGTGAAAAACATGAAAAAAACGGAACCAAGTTTCAATATAAAAGGGGCATCAACACACATTGAAAAGGAATCACGTTTTGGAGAATAAAAGAATGGAAGGAAAGAAACACGCTGCAACATAGAGTTCAGGCTTGGCAGGATTCACGAAGCAGAGAAGAAATTATTCTCTCTAATTCTAATTCATGTACAATCTTTTAAACTTTGTTGAACTCTTTTGAATATCAATGAAAGTCTAGTTTTTATTCATGTTACTTTATGTTTAATGCTTTTTGTATGTTTATCATCGACTACTAACCCTAACTTTATGAATATGCAAATTGATCTTAGAGATTGAATGACCACTAGCCCTGGCTTTTGACTCTGATCTAGGTAATAAGTTTAACCTAAGTAATCAAGTTAGAGATAGATCATTATTAGGTTATGACATATGGATTAACGTTCTTTTAAAACCTCCAACGGTTTCGAATTCACTTAAGAGATTAAGGGGTTGTTACTTGCGGGGAGAATTTTAGGTCAAGAGATTGGGTAGAATTACTTTGTTAATCTGTCGTTGAACTAGATAATCATTGCTTGAATTAAGAGTGCAAATTACCATAAGAGCACTTCAGAGGATTCAAAGGTCTTAACCATGCTTCTCTCAAATTTTCTAAAACCAATCTTTTATTGTTTTTAATCAGTTTATGTTACAAAAATCAACTCAACTGCCTAGGGCACTATTGAATTTAATACATCCTTTATTTTAACGCTTTTGTCGAGTAGAAATTGAAATAGTCCCTGTGGATACAAACTTATAAATTTTATTACTTCGATTTATTTTTAGTACACTTGCTAAAAGTCTATCACTCCTCCTTCTGTAAGACCTTTTACATGCACCCCGTAGTTTGTGGTCTTTTTTACATTACTCCATTCTTGAGTGTGAAACTTGTACCCATTAACAAAGTGCATGTTCCATGATATTGCCTTCGATGCAGGACCCCTAGATAATCCTTTAATGTATGGGTTTATCACACCGTTTCTGTCATTGTGTACCTATACATAAGGCACAAGTTAAATTTATATAATTTATTGGCTAACTATTTGAATTGTGTGCATTAACCTACATATTTCTTCAGCCACAAAGGAAATTCTGCATGTATACGACTAGAAGCATCTTCATTATTGATAGAACGGCATTCCAAGAACAAGCTGACATCACCAACCAAAATTATTAGTATATGCAACGGTTTGAGAGCATAATTGATGTAATACGAATGTAACTTACTCAAGATATGGTTTAACCTCATCACAATTGATCAGAACATGCACATGAGCAGATGTTCGTTCTTTATCTGTCAGCCAATGATCTTTAGGCTTCCCACTAGGATGACCACATTTGCTCAAGATAGACAAAGTTGGTAGACATCCCTCATGTCCAGATCGGGGATCATTTCTAATACTTGTGGTCGGTAACAGGTTGAAGGTCTTGAAGTGGTGAGAGAAAAAATGGGTTGCCTCGCGGTATACATAGCTATTGCATATGGAACCTTCAACTCTAGCCTTATTTCTCACTGATCGCTTTGAATCTCCCATCACTCTACACATAAGATGTTCCATGTAATCACTACCAAATAAAATGCTAAGATATAAAAAAATGTTAATATTTCAATTACCTTTCAAATGGATACATCCACCGATATTGTACCGGACCGCCAAGGATTGCTTCTCTAGGAAGGTGAATCGGGAGATGCTCCATTGAGTCAAAGAAACCTGGTGGAAAAATCTTTTCTAGCTTGCATATGATGATGGGAATGTATTGTTCCAACTTAACCAAGTCTTCCATCGTCAATGTATTGGAACATAAGTCTTTAAAGAAACGACTTAATTCTGTTAATGGCTTCCATATCTCTATTGGCAAAGAACGAAAAGCAATTGGTATTAAACACTCCAAGAATACATGGCAATCATGACTTTTCATACCATGCATGCTACCCTTGGTGACATCAGCACACCTGGCAAGATTTGAAGCATAGCCATTAGGCATTTTTAGTTCCTTAATCCACTTACACACCAACTTTGCCTCTTCTGATGTCAAAGTGTATCTTGCCTTTGGCTTTGCCATCTTTCCGTTAGGAAGAGGGGTCATCTCCAAGTCACCGCGTAAACAGTGCAAAGGTAAATCCAATCGCGCCTTTTCATTGTCCTTTGTTTTTCCAGCAACATTCATGACAGTGTTAAACACATTATCAAAGACATTCTTCTCAATATGCATCACATCAAGATTGTGTCGTAACAAATTGTCCTTCCAATATGGAAGATCCTAAAATATACATCTTTTGGTCCAATGATGAGTATCTCCATACCCTGGAAGTTTTGCTCGCCATCCAATATCTGTCACTTTTGGATAATAACAAACAGCTTCCCACGCATCTTCCCCCGTGTACATGTAAGGTGGATCATCTTTCTCATCCTTACTTCTACGAAAGCTCCTTTTACTTCTTCTAAAAGGATGATCTTTCGATAAAAAACAACGAGTACAATCAAACCATGAACTTTTCCCACCAAATGATAAGTGAAAAGCTTTTGTCTCTTCCACACAATAAGGACAAGCTAATCTACCATGTGTTCCCCATCCAGATAGCATACCATAGGCTGGAAAATCATTGATTGTCCACATTAAACATGCTCTCAATAAAAAGTTTTGTTTCTTGGATACATCATATGTCCAAACACCGTCACTCCACAAGTGCTGCAAATCATCAATCAAGGGTTGCAAATAGACATCTATTTTTGCTTTTGGGCTATATGGACCGGGCACAAGACAAGTCAAAAATAGGTAAGGTTTGGTCATACACATTTCAGGAGGAAGATTGTAGGGTGTAACTATTATTGGCCAACATGAGTAAGGAGCACTAGAAGCCTGGATGTTGGGTGTAAACCCATCAGAACACAAACCCAACCGAACGTTTCTTGGGTCTCTAGCAAAATCTGGATAAACAGTATCGAAGTGTTTCCATGCTTTCCCATCTGATGGGTGTCGCAAAACATTTGGAGGCCTTATGTTCTCATGATGCCAGCACATTTGACTCGCAGACTCTATTGATGCATACATTCTTTGTAAACGAGGAATTATGGGAAGATAAATCATTCTCTTCACTGGAACATCTTTGAATTTTCCCATCCCACTCTTACGAGGAAGATACCTAGCAGCTCCACAAATTCTACACTCCGTTAAATTGCTATTTTCGTTGTAATATAACAAGCAGCCGTTCACACAACAATCAATTTTCCTAGACTTCAATCCTAACTTAGACACCAACTGCGTTGCTTGGTAGTTATTTTCTGGAAGACATTTTTTCGTTGGACAAACATCGGCAAGCATTTGTGCAAAATAATCTATACACTTTTGAGGAACTTTCCAAATAGATCTGGCTGCCAAAAGCTTAACAGAAATTGATAATTTGGATTCAGTAGCTCCCTTATAGATGGATTGGTTTGCAGATATCAATGTATCATAAAAATGTCGAGCTTCTGAATTGGGCTCCTCCTCCCTGAATGTCTCGTTTCCTGTATTAGAATTTGAATCCGGGACATTGATAGAGGGCCAAATAGCATCATGAACCATCTGGTCCATTGCAGCAAATTGGTCTTCATCACCCACACTCCCTCCGCTGCTAGAATGACCCCTGAGGTTCGTATTCGAATCCACTTCTCCATGTTCAGTCCAAACATAATAGTTTGGCATAAAGTCGTCCCTGTACAAGTGCAAATTGACCTCCCTAGGAGTCACTAAGTCTATACACTTGCAATTTACACAGGGACACCTTATGCCTCCTTCAGCTAAAAAATTAGGATGTGCCATAGCCTTTTCTACAAATTCAGCTACTCCAGAAACAAAATGGTCTTTTAAACCATGTCTATCAAGATTTACCGCATCATACATCCATCTACGGTGCATTTTCTACATGGAAAACATTATCGGAAAAATGTAGTGAACATTTTGTCCATCATTTATAGTGCATACAAAAAAATGTTAATCTGATACATTTTATCCTTGACCCAGAAAACACATTAATGGGAATAAAAGAATAAACAACACAAACATTTAACAAATCTGATACATTTTATATATATACTACTACTTTATCTTTCCATACACACCAAAAACTATTCTACTAAATATTTATTACTTATTCAAAGAGTACTTACTATATGGGAAATCAAAAATCAAAGAGTACTTCCATATCCAATTCAATAGTATTAAAGAGATATCCAAATAAATAAGCAATTTAGCACTACAGTCCACAAGTTTAATCTTAAGTCTAATTCCCAATGATCTATACAAACACTCATTCAACTTTAAATTTGAATCTAAATAAACATAACTTTTCGCATGGTTTAAGAGAA
>Ga0228710_1010070_pt1 | contig 12808 bp, 8 predicted proteins | sample MedpolnodulmetaG_FD_177995 | JGI IMG/M metagenome (GOLD analysis project Ga0228710, IMG submission 177995) | Root nodule microbial communities from Medicago polymorpha collected in Santa Monica, California, United States - pink nodules | ecosystem: Host-associated > Plants > Roots > Nodule...
GAACTAATATAAAAAAAAAAAAAAAACTTGGGGGACCATGGCCTCTATCGCTCTCCCTTCTAACTCCGTCTCTGAATAGAACTAGTGTTGTGTGAATTGAAAAAAATATGAAAGTCTCACATAGGATAGAACACACACATTAATTAGTAGTGTTTATATAAGAGGGAGTCACTCACACGGGTTTACACACACGGCGGCGTCGCCGCCGCCGTAATTCTGGTCGAACTTGAACTTGTTTCAAAAGATATATTTTATTATCACCTGAAAATGGTAAATTAATTAATGAGTTAATATGTCTTTACTCCCTGTAATTTGGGCGAGTTCCGGTTTACCCCCTGTAAAAAAAAGTTTAGATTCCGTCCCTGAAATATGAAGATTCTTTCAAAAACACCCCTAACTCCATTTGGCACACTTCACTTTCTGACGTGGCACGCCACTGTGTATTTAATTTAGTTTTTATTTTTTTTCACTTGACATGTGTGTAATTCTTTAACACATCATTAATTCCCTCTTTTAAAAAAAATCAAAATTGGGAAAAAAAATATTTAAAAACAGAAAAAAAAATCTAAATATCGAAAAAAAGTCAGTTTTTTTTTTGAAAAATTCAGATTTGTTTTTAAAAATTAAGTTCCAGAGTTTTTTTTAAATCAGGAAAAACATTCAGATTTTTTAAGTGTTTTTAATTAATTTTTTTAAAATTTGAAAAATCTAGATAAAAAATTTAAAAAAATGCGGAAAAAAAATGAATTTTTTATTTTTTAATTTGAAAAAAGAATTCATAAAAATTTAGGAATAAAATTTTCAAATTCTTTTCTAAATTCCAACTTTCTATTTGAAAATAAAAAGTTCCAGAATATAGAGAAAAGAATTCGAAAATTTTATTCCTAAATTTTTATGAATTCTTTTTCCAAATTAAAAAATATAAAATTCATATTTTTTCCCCAAAATTAGGAAGAATTTTAAACATAATTCTGGAACTTGATAAAAAAAAACATATTTTTTTTTTCGAAATTAGGAAGATTTTTTTCTGGAACTTAATTTTCAAAATAAAAATCTGAATTCTTTTAATTTTTGAAAAAATATGATATTTTCGATTTTTCAAATTTAATAAAAAAGAATTTTTTTTCTGATTTTTAAAATAATTTTAGATTTTAAAAAAATTAATTTAAAACAATTAAAAAATCTGTATGTTTTTCTTGATTTTAAAAAAAAAAACTCAGGAACTTAATTTTTTTAAAAAATCTGAATTTTTTTCTTCATTATCCTAAAGTCCTTTCTTAACAAATAAGTTTCGCTTATATTAAATCCAACAAACTATCTGAATATTTCTGGCTTTACCCGATTGCGTGCTCCAACTTAAGCTCTAAGCTTATTCGATCTGTTTGTTGCTTGAACTGATCCGTGGACTCCTTGCTCCCCACGTATTGCCAGATCAATTGCAAACTCTCCATATAAAAGGAGAGCTAGCATAGTTCGTTCGATACAGACAAAAAAAACTGTTGAAACTTCGAATCTTTTTCTTCTCTTCTCCATACAAATCATTCTTCTCGTCATCTTTTCTTTCTGTCCCTTCGGATTCAAGTGGTATTATACCATATTGAGGTTGTCAATTTTCAAACGATTATCTACAATGTATGATAGATAGTCACACAATATGAACTAGATTGTTTTATCTTGGAGGTGGCACGCTTGATAGTTTACCTTGCCAAATTTTAAGAAGTGATGTGAAACATCTTAAAAAGAGTGGCCTAGCTATGACTCAACCAATAATCTCAACAATGACACATCTCTTTTAATGGTAATCTTTTAATCCAAAACCAACGCACATTATGCATACAATAAATATTTAAGGTAAACCGTTCGATATTTTGGAGTTTGGTGGAATACATACTCAGACTATCATCCAATTAATCGGCATCATTATTTTCAAATAAATTTAAATTTTAAACTAGTTTTGTCTAAATGCCACAATACCCAATTTTAATAAATAAAACGACTCGTTCAAAATTCTAATGTATGAGATAGCAAGCAGTGTAGTGTGTCAATACTAATCAAGAGGAATAAACTTTATGTGAGAATCCATGGAAAATGCTAGCTACCTATTATAAAATTGACTAGTCTTTTGGTAAATCTACAAATTGATAAACTCGTCAAAGATGACCGTACGAATTTTCTTCCATATATACTAGTCATGTTAAAGGAAGCATGCAAGAAGAAGAGGGGCATGTGAAGATGAAACCAAGCAAAGTAGTAAGAGAGGCAAAGTTTGAATTTTTTTTCTTAATTATTAACACAACAAATTTTAACGAAATCAAGTTATAAATAAATCATTGTACTAGTTATAGTAAATTCAAAGTTGGTCATTCAACTAATTAAACTTTACTATTACATGAACCTTTCATTTCTTTGCTTAACCATTGAACTAAATTCAGCCACCTCTTACAATTGGAATGTGAACGTGGCTTTAAGTTAGTACCAATCTGATCAACCTTTTCAAATAAATACAAATAACACCCTATTGACCACATTACCTCTTTTCAATTTCTTCAATCATCAAATTTATTTTGTATTATTTGTCAACCACACAATATCTACATTGGTATACTTGTCAAAATACTACCACCGTCTTTCATATAATCCACACTCAAAGTAACACCAAACCCTCCACGTACATGCCCTAGCTCATGTTATTATTATTATGCATTCGCGAGGTGTTTAATTTTTTTTATATTTTGTATTTTGTACATCAATGCATATATCAATAAATCAAATGATGCCGATCTCTCTAATTTGTTCTTTTCGTAACGCTAAGACATTTCATGTAACTCAAAAGCGTCACCAACCAAAAAAGAAGAATCGAGTGCAATACAGCACTATATAATATATTGACCTTGACTAGCCACGTCACCACTCTATCTTTTAAAAGGAAAACGACCGAACCCTTTTGCTTTTTCATAAAATTTCTTTATATTATAGTTGAACTTGAATCTCATTAGCATCATTTTAGCTCATAAATTAAATAGATGTCAGACGACTTTAAACATTGTTGATACTATAAATTAATACGAGTCTTTTTAACGTGTTTTGTCCTAACTCATACGTTTATCGGAAAACTTCTCGGTAGGTCACCCATCCAAAGACTATTCCAAAGTCAAACACGCTTAACTGTGGAGCTCTTGTAGAATGGGCTACCAAAAAGAAGATGCATCTTGTTTTTGGTAGCTCATTCTATAAGAACTTAAGAGTTAAGCGTGGTTGACTTGAAGTAGTCTTTGGATGGGTGACCTACCGGAAAGTTTTCCGGTAAGCGTGTGAGTGAGGACAAAACACACTAAAAAGACTCGTGTTGATTTGTAGAGTCAGTCGACAATGCTTAAAATCATCTGAAATGTTACAAATGCTATCAGAACCGGCCTCTCCCAGTATAGTGTAGTTCAGAGACGTACCAAACGGAAGCGGGTCGGCATGTAACATTTTCATATATAATAATCCTCTCAAATTTAAAAATCATATATAATAATAATATAATTTGTACCTACCTACAAGAGTGATGGTGGAGGTTGATGAGTGAAAGAAACACCCAAAGAAAATATAAAAAAAAAGATGAAAAATATAAAAGAGGTAAAAAGGATTGTCACGTGTCGAGTAATGAAGGCATACACCACATTAAACTTTATGTTATTTCCTTTTCAATATTGCCTGTATTAACAAAACTCCAGCCTAACTATGAATCTCTCATCTCTCATTTGGACACGTGCTTGCACGTGGATACTTTTCATGCGTCTTCTTCATACCGACGTGGTTTAAACTCACGCGTGAAAAATGACTTGAAATTTTACTAGTACTATTGCTGTTTTGGCAAATACAATCCCACTCACTCAAATAGTGTGTCAGAAAGTGCTTAATCATGGATAAAGATTATGCTTCTAGAACATCTTTTTTATTTATAGATTTATCTCTTTTGCTTTTCAATATTTAAAAGATAAAGAACCTAGTTGTATAAAAAATCTTTTACTATATCATTTAATCATTGTTCATGTCCATTTGTTCTATTAATTTTGATGTTAATTGCTAAATTACTTTCTTTTGAGGTGTGTTAAACATCTTACTTGTTAGTAAAAGATTTGGAAATTTTTATTAATAAAATGATTATGAGACTATCATATTTTTTTGAATTAAGATTTAAGCAATATTAATTGAATAAAAAAAGGAAATATGTTTCACATTTTTCTTGTTGTCAATTTTTTCAGTTGGAGTTTCATAAATGAAAAATTAACATTGAAAAGAACTTTGTCCTCTTTTTTTTTTGTCCTCCTAAATATATTGATTGATCTACCTCATTTGACCGGACCCTAACAAGTCCATAATCAAAATGGGTATTAAACATGTAAATTCTAAAATTCTCTAAAAAATGTAAAATCTAAAATAAATATTATTAAATTCCATTTTGTCACATTAATTATTAAAATCTCCTAAAATGTTTAAGATCCATTCTTTCGAGGATGTTTAACATCCATATAAGTACTTTGAATCATTAGATGAAATAAAATGATTCAATGAAACGGATATATTTTTTAATCTTTTAACTCTCTTAAGTTCAATTGTACAAATGATTCTTCGTGCATGATTTTTTTATTGAAAAATAAGTAAATATTTCTTACATCTATAATTTATTTTTTTGACCGAGACTTTAATCATGTAATCTAGGAAATGACACGACCATATCGGATCCAGATAAGATCGAGTGCAAATGCTTTTTGGTACAGGACACATGGCAAATCCCAAGAGGTAATTAACTCAAGTGAACCCCACATTCAACACTAAGACAAAGATTACCGTACCAATTTCGGTCCATGTGTTACTATAAATATCACCCCATGTCTACCGTTTATTGAGAAAAAAAGAAAGAAAATAAATTCAAAGAGATAACATTTCATTTCTTTTCTTCCTAGAGAAAAACTCTTCCTACAACGTAGCTATATCACCAACATCTTCAACTCAATTATTAATTCTTGTTTCTTCGTAAAGAATAATAATGGGAATTCAAGACAAAGATCCTCTTGCACAATTGAGTTTACCACCTGGTTTTCGATTTTACCCCACCGATGAAGAGCTTCTTGTTCAATATCTATGTCGTAAAGTAGCTGGTCATCATTTTTCTCTTCAAATCATTGCTGAAATTGATCTCTACAAATTTGACCCATGGGTTCTTCCAAGTAAGTTATGTTTATGTTAGATATCACGGTGAATCGTCGTGATTTAAATAATTTTACCTACTTTTCATTCATTTTAAAGTTGTGCATGATTGATTTGTGTAGGTAAGGCAATTTTTGGTGAGAAAGAATGGTATTTCTTTAGTCCAAGAGATAGGAAGTATCCTAATGGGACAAGGCCAAATAGAGTAGCTGGATCTGGGTATTGGAAAGCCACTGGAACAGACAAGATTATAACAAATGAAGGTAGAAAAGTTGGTATCAAAAAAGCACTTGTTTTCTATGTTGGTAAAGCTCCTAAAGGCACCAAAACTAATTGGATTATGCATGAGTATCGACTACTCGACTCTTCACGAAACAACGGTGGCACCAGGGTATTATATACATTCATTTTTTTACTCTTCAACTATTTAAAATGTCTAAATTTAGCATTACTAATATTTACTTAATATAGACACAAATCATTTTAAATTGATCACAATTCATGTTGTTAAGGTGCAATTGCATCACAATTCTTAATTACAAAGAATTTTACCTAGGCTGATGAAAAATGGGCAATCAAATATTGAGAATCACAACAATTTTTTAAAAAAATTTGGGTGATAAATGTTTAAATTAATTGCACTCATACATACACATCAAGTTGTTATATTATACACATCAATATTTGATATTTCAAAGGATTAATATTAATTTTTTCTCCTTAAAAAAAATTATTTTTTTAATAATAGACCTAAAAATTTTGTTGTTCAACCATGATCACAAATTTTATTTTTTTAAAACCCTTTGCCAATTATCAAACTTTTTTTAAACCTTGTCACCACATTATTTCACAATTCACTTCCTCTTGTTCCATTTTAAAATATTCACTTCCTCTGTTTTTGACCTATTACTGTTTTACCAAATTGTTTTACAACGTTAATTTATTGATATTTTTGTTCTTGAATTGCAGCTAGATGATTGGGTTCTATGTCGTATCTACAAGAAAAACTCAAGCGCACAAAAACCTATTCCAAATGGCGTCATTTCAAGCAGAGAATACACTCAATATAGCAACGGTTCATCATCTTCTTCATCATCCCACCTCGACGATGTTCTTGAATCACTTCCACAAATTGACGACCGTTGCTTCAAGCTGCCACATGTCAACTCGCTAAGAACGGCGCAGCATCGGCAACAAGAAGAAGAGAAGCTGAATTTTCAAAATCTAAATGCTGCAAATAACAATTTCATGGATTGGTCTAATTCATCATCGATTTTGAACACAGTAACAGAGTTTCAAGAGGGTCAAACTCAAGGAATGATGAATTTTAGTGGTTGTAATGACCTTTATGTCCCTTCCGTCTCCACATTATGTCAAGTGGACTCTTCCGTTATTACGGAGAGAACTAGCAAGATACCCGTGCATCCTACTGAAGACGAGGTTCAGAGTGGGGCGAGAGCAAACCAAGTTGAGAATTCGTCTGAGTTTTTTCAACGCGGTTCAAATGATTTTACTCAAGGAATGGGATACACTAATCCAGTCGACCCGTTTGGGTTTAGGTACCCGGTTCAACCGGTTGGATTTGGATTCCAACAATGAACCGGATAGGAAGTTAGAAGAAAAAAAATTGTTATTTGTAATGTGCATGTGGTGTAAATAGGTGGGGATTCTTTTGGCCTAACAAAATTAGAAAAGTGGAAAAAATTGAATTTTGGTCCTCAATTTCGGCTAGAGATATGAAGGTGGAAGAAATTAACATTCTATGAATCTATCCATGAGGAGATAAAGTAGTGAATGAAGGAACAATAGAATCATTGGGGTGTTGAAAAATTAATTGATTAGGATCATGTAGTTTTTGGATGCACCAACGTATGCTTTTAGCCACATGAATCACGTTTTGTTCTACTTAAAAAATGAAATAGCAATTGCATTTGTTTGCAATGTTAGGCTTTGGTTTCAATCTTTGATGTGATCCTTTTAGCTAACCACATCAATGCTACACACAAGTAATGCAAATTTAATAATATATTCAAGTTTCGTTATATTTTTTTACTTCGATAAAAAGAGATCTAGTACTGTTATTCTTTTTTTGGATGATAAAATTAGAGTACTGTTATAATTGATACGTTGCTTCATGCTATCGAATAAGTAACTAAAATTGAATATTGTTACGAGTTTAGGTGTCTGTTCTTACACGTTCCGTCGTAGGCAGAGAATTCATCTAATTAGGGGAAAGTTTTATCATTTCTAGATACTTTATATATTAGATAAGTAATATACACAATACATAATAGCGTTCATATTCAAAGTATGTTTTTAAATTTCATATACACTTAATTCAATAACGTCGTGATTCGTCATATTACTTGCTAACACATATTGGTAAGAAACAATTCATAACTAATCATACATCGTACCAATTATGCTAACAATTTTAAAATTTTATTTCAATTCTAATCTCTCACACGTCATAACTAATAACTATTTTAAAATACTAACAATTAGACTATCAATCAATAAACAAATGCTCATACGTTCTTTTACTCATCACTAGCTTCTCAGGGGCTTATGTTTAAGTTTTTATATATTATCATCATTACATAATACTATGAAAGTAATTTCTTCAAACAACTTGTGTGCATGTAATTTTACTCAAACAGTTCCAAAATCTTGTTTTTCAATAGTTACAATCTAATTAAAATATCAAACGATGTCGGATTTGAGTAAACAAACACTTTTTGGAAAAGCTTCGAATGTGTATATTATAAATTATAAATATAAGTTTGATTTTGCAAGATAGGCATCAATTTATTGAGTTTATTAGTTTAAGACCCTAAGGTATAAAATATGACACTAAGTCCTATTTTGTAACATAATTTAAACTACCAACTTTTCGTCAATTACCAAAAGATTTAAGTGAAAAATGAAGGAAATTAAGTCTTCTTTCCAGAAAAAACCAAAATCAATTAAAATGGATGTATAAATTAAAAGGTATAACCAAAATAGTAACAAGGTATTTAAATACGGTATTGCAGAATTATACCCAAAATTAACAACTTTCAAGGTACAACAACATCAACTTCTTAAAACTAATATGCATGCATTATGATTTATGACCCCTTTCTTTTATAGGTTAATTTTAAAGTCCCATAAACCCCAAAATTACTAATATAGTTTATGCATGAGGGATGAGGGAATAAGGAAACCACCTCTAATTGATTATGGTCCTTGATGTAAAAAAAGTTCACACGTACATCTAATAATGTATTGTTACATCATTTAATGAGTTAAAAACACATCACTTACTCACTTCTTCTCAAATTAGGCGTTCCTTTTGAATTTTACACGGTTATTAAGTAAATGGATAGTAGTGTTGATTTCAATGATAAAATATGTTCATTTACTAAAACACTCTTATTAATTATAGTCAGTGGAGTACTTAGATGATTAAAATGTAATAAACGTTGTATTGGTATTATAAATAGAAAAATAGCAAAGAGGACATCTATTTTAAGACGGAGGGAGCATCATATATCATTAATTGATGTGGCAACACATTATTAGATTATTAGATGCATGTATAAAGAAATTGACATATGGTGATTTAGTTTTTCAATAATTTTAACTTCCAAAAACTTTTTTCTACATATGCATTTTAACAAGGGTCATGTTAACTTGTGCACTTAGGGCACATGTTAAGCATTAAATTCTTGTCACTAATGGTAAGTATTAATTGCAAAAAATTAATATTAAATTTTTTAAGTAATAAATTAACACAATTTCCGATAGAAAATTTCTATTAGTGAAATCCTTAACATGTGCCCTAAGAGCACAAGTTAACATTTCCCTTTTAACAATGGTGCTCTTGCGTCTCTCAAAAAAAAAACAATGGTGCTCTTGCAATTTTTTCTGAAACTCTCTGGAATTTCTTGCTTCTAGCTCGCCTTAACTCACTCATTGAATATACTCTTCGTCAAAGTTCTTTTGCTCTGTATTAATTCTTGTTCATCAATCTCAAAACCTACAAAATATAAAGAGAAATAGGTAAAAGAAACTTAACTTAATAGACACCGGGAATTTAAAAATATGAAGCTAAAAATAAATAATGCAAGAGCTAATTTAAAAAATCATATGGACAAACAGATTTTTAAATGATTGATATAAGAAGTACTCAAGAAATCTTCTCAAAAGGATCATCCCTAATGCAAGAGCTAAATTTAAAAAAATAAAATAAAATACGGACAAAAATGTATCAAAATGATCGATAAAATTTAAAAAGTGGTCTAATAATGATTAAGTTTTGGCACTTTTATTTTCCATCCAATAATTTTCTCACGCGGCCTAAAGATTTTTGATTTATATAATCCGAACAGCGAAAACGCCCTACAAAACCCTTCAAAACACGTTAAAATATTTCAAAATTTATAATCTAAATAGGGTGCATGAGAAGAGAATATGGTGGAAAAAGAAATTACCTTAATTTTTTTAGTTTAGTAACCTCACGTTTGAAATGGGCTTTGTTACGTACCACAACCTTGTTTGGTCAGTCCAATTTTTTTTAGACTATTACTTTTTCCACCGTATCACCTTCTCGCGCCCCCTATATTTTTACGAAAATGCCCATGTGATTTTTGAATTTTAGAATACGAACTGAGTTTCTCTTTTGTTATGGGATAAAAAAATATGTTTTTCGAAGATTCGGATTTTATAATCGGAAAACCATAAAAAGTAGGACGCGTTCCTTACTTTTTTTGGATTATAGAATAGGAACACCCCGTAAACACCCTTTTTCAGGGGAAAAATATTTCAAATTATATAATTCAAACTGTATCAGCACAAATTCTAAGTCAGTTTGTAACATGGGTAACCAGTTTAAGAACAATATTAATCTTCCTAACTTTCATCCTTCTATTTTAGGTCATGTTCTTAGTTAAAAAATTTGTTTTCGGGTTACTTGATCGGATTGCTCCAAAAATTTCCCATAAAATCAGAAGAAAAAAAATCAAGGATCAAGACTCACATAGAAGGGACTTCTTACGGGACCTCGCCCCTCAAAATCCAAAATTCCATCTTTAGACCCCTTTTTAAATTATTTTTTTTTCTTCATATTCTTAGAAAAATTCTGAAAAAATACATTAGTTTTATTTGATTTTTAGAATTTTTTTTGGTGGTATTTTATATTTTTATGATTTTATTTGACAGGTTTTTAACATTTTTTTTCCTTTGTTTTTTGGTTGTTTTTAAAAGCAAAATTCAAAACTGCTGAAATGAGAGAAATTCTGATTGCTGAAAACCTCTTGGCCATTTATTACAACATTGTGAAAAATAGCACTAAAAAATAATAGTCTTTTTTTTTAAAAAAAAATAACTCTTGAATGCATATTGGCACAATGAAATCTTGTGAAAATTGCTCTTCTAACTTCAAAAATTGCTCTTTTAACACCCTAAAAATACCATATACCTCCAGCGTCATTTAACTATAGTTCACTTTCAACAGTAGTTAATTATTGTTGCATCTGGACCTGAAGGAACCAAACCTAAGGATAATAACAAGCTTAAATATGAACCGAAGATAATAGCCTATGAGAATCTAAGAATGTCAAGATGACTTGACCATAGGAAGTGAAAGATAATATGAATGACTATACGAAGATTATTGTAGAGGTAAACACTTAAATTAGAATGAAGAATGGGGTATTGTTAGCATATATTTTCAGAAAGGGGTATTTTAAATGCAGTCAAACTAATGTTGACCTTATGCTCGAAGAAATAAGTAATGCTCTTTTATTTTTTATACACTTAGTCGAAGTTAGACTTGCTGGAAATGCTCAAAGCACGTGTTTCGGTTCAACGGGCAAAGTATATCGAAGAGCGGTTTGTTTTGGATAAAGTCAAGCAACATATATTTCCAAGGAATGTGTATTCAAAATTCAAATCGAACAGATATCTGTTGTCCGCTTATAGCAGTTATAGTTTCAAATCCTATATAGGTAGTTATTTCTATTAGTATAAATAGTAATTTCTCGCAAGAGAAAGTGGTCACAATTCAATCATACAAAAAACTTACACTCAAACTATCCGCATTCAAGAGAGAAACGAGTCACCAGTTGCAATGTATGAACATGTGTACCAATTTACATTCAATCAATGCAATTTAAGTTTATTTTCTTAAGTGCCTTTGCAAATTTACTTGTTTATTTCAAGCAACATCTTTTACTCATATTTCAAAAGTGACTTCGACGGATTTGACTAAGTTAAATTCGATAACCATCTTCATAATCTTCTTATAATATTGAAGAACAATCATGAATTTCTAGAAAAGAGAAAGCACAATATGTCCTTAAGATTTACTGGTTGATCTTGCAAGTAACTATTTTTAAACCAGCGGTTGTTTACCAAAAATCAGTGTACACAAATTGGCACACCCAGTGGGACCTTTTGTGCATTTTCTTTAGAAATTTTTTCCTTTTCAAAGTCTACTTGATCAAAATTATTGGTTTGTGTTATGTATGCAATTAAGAAGTAAAAAACTACTTCCTGAAATGACACACCCTCTGGGTCAACTGGTACTTCAACGAATGCCGCTGGCACGTCAGACACGATAACCAACCCGTCAGTCCCACAGGGTGGCACACAATCAATTCCATCGAGTAGTACGAGTCTAGCGATGGCATTAACGGTATCAACAATCCTTGCCCAAGTGTCCTCGCCTGCACACACAGCAGCTTCGACGACCGCTCCAATTTCACAGGCTATCCTAACAACGGGAAATGTATCAACCCATAGGGGATATGAAGTAGGTTCTTTTCCGAGTAACTAGTGAGGTTATACATAATATCCTTAAACCAATAATGAGTTTAGGAGTACCGTTAAGTGAAAGAGTAAAAGAGCCAAGGTAGTTAAAGAACTTAAGATGAATGTTAGATAGTAACGTATAAGGTGTAAAAATAAATAGAGAATATAGTAGTCTAATGTTGATGATTGTAAACGATGAGAGGGTCGTTAAGACGAAATGTAAGGGAAGATAAGAAGTTGTATATTAAGTAATGAAAGATAATAGGAATGATGATAACGATGAATAAAACGGGGATCGATTAGAGGAGGGCAAAATGAATAATGAAATAAAATAGAGGGATGTTGACGTAGAAATGAGTGGTGCGTAAGGGTTGGATTAATAAAGAGATAAAGTGGTGATATAAACGGTTGATAGAGAGTAATGATGAGGAATCCATAATGTGACGAAGAGTGATGATGATTGATATTATATATATATATGTAAGTAAATAAATATGATGAGAAATGATAATGTTTATATTTTAGTGATGATGAGGATGACGATAACTATATCATTATGATGATGAGAGTGATGATGCTTATCTATGATGAAGATGATAGTGATGTATATAATGATGATGAGAATGATATACATATGACGAAGATGAGAGTGATATATGATGATGATGAGTATGATGATGGTTTGTGTGTTTGCATTAGAGTCGTGCATTTTTGTGGGAGTCTTGCATTAATATGCGAATTACTTGAATATGTGTATACTTGTGTTACTTGTCGAATTTATTTCTATACATTCATATAGGTCGATAGGAGAGTTTAT
>Ga0228710_1010072_pt1 | contig 12808 bp, 5 predicted proteins | sample MedpolnodulmetaG_FD_177995 | JGI IMG/M metagenome (GOLD analysis project Ga0228710, IMG submission 177995) | Root nodule microbial communities from Medicago polymorpha collected in Santa Monica, California, United States - pink nodules | ecosystem: Host-associated > Plants > Roots > Nodule...
ATATATTTTGTTTATATATATATATATATATATATATATATATATATATATATATATATATATATATATATATATATATATATCTGTGTGTGTGTGTGTTCTTTATTTGATTATTAGTTTATTTTTATTATGTTCTTTAGTTGATTATTAGTTTATTTTCACTATTCTTTTTCTTTTTTTTTTGTAAAAGTTATATTTTTTTATGAGATCATTGTTGGTTACAACTATTTATTCTTAAAGAGTAAGTGGTCGAAAGCCCAATTTGTTTGATAGTGATCTTTAAGTAATACTTATTCTGCATTGGGCCTCAAGGGCCCAAAACTTGTCTTTACTCTCTAAACCTAGCTTGAAAACATGAGACAGCAAATGCAGAAAACACACATAAGCTTCTTCCAAACACAACATAACAAACCCCAGACTACAAGCAGATTTGGCCGGAAAACAAATCTATTTATCGTTGGAAAGTTTAGATTTGGCCATCAACAGTGACAAATCATCTTCGAATTTTTCATCCTCTCCTCCAGTGCGGGGCCGGTGCGCCACGAAATGCGTGAAATGTGAGGGGACAGTCGTGACTCAATTCCACGCCACAATGCTATGGGTTAGGGTGGCTACCTCCGCATCGTTCCTCCATATAGCGCCATGAAATGCCACTATTAACAACCTAGAATACAACTATGCACCACTTCAAGAGTCTGCGCTCTGCACCTCCCCAATTATTTCTTAAATGGCTAGATGTTTTTCCTCTCCTTATCTTAAGTGGGGTGCTGTCTCGGGTGATGGTTTTTGCTTTTGCTGTTGTTACTGCTGTTTCTTGGCAGTGGTAGGTTTAGTGTTTAGCCCCTAGTGGGCTGAATCTTTTTAGCACTCTGTTCTAGTCCTTATATACGGTGCTGCTCTTGTATTGATTCACTATTGCTCGCCCTGTTATGTTTGTGTGTGTGTGGTGGTGGTGGTGGGGGGTGTGGGCTTCCGTTAATATAAATATGCTGATTCAAAAAACAATATACATAGAAAGTGAAGAGAAAAAACAGTAGTTATCATTACTCTCATATGAAGCAAGTACCTTATATTTTCCCAATATGTCATCCACATGCCCAGAAAGAGCTAGCACAATATACTTCAAGGCAGCACGAGCACGAATGAGTGAATTGTGAGCATCCTAATAGACATGGAAGAATCAACAATAATAAGCAACTGGGATAAAACTTAAACAAACAAGTCATTCAACAAACACACAAGACAAGGGAAGTATGTAGTGCACAAAAAATCAATGTATGAAAGTTACATATTATCAATACAGGAGCAATGTGTTCTAACATGTAGAGCATGAATAGTGTCTAAGTTTATTGCATATAAGCTAACCACGATCATGTAAGTATAGTAACAAGAATATTTGTGATACTCTTATGCTCCCTACCCAATTTATTCTAATGCCCTTGTGTCATACAGTGGCAAGTAATCGCAAACATTAACTCAAGCAGTTGTTAAGCTACAGACATTGCCTTAATTGCAGGGACAAATTGTCATTTCACTGGAGAGAAATTTATCTAAAGACATCACCATTCACTTTCCCAATTCAAACGACCAATATACTCCAACTTGAGAGGAAGTGTTAGGAAGCATGTGAATAGTATCTAGATTCATTGTAAACAGACTAACTAATTCATGTATTTAAGGTGCTTAGAATACTTATTATCTTTGTATTTATTTACTTTTCATCTATATAATTTTCTCTCTGTCATGGAGCTTAACACATGGATTTCATACTGAAAGAAAAAAAAAGGTGTGGATGTCACCATTTCCCTCTTTTCGCTTTTGTTTAACACAAATACAAGCAAGAGAAATAAACAAACCTGGATTATGCCTAAAAGATCCTCCAAAAGCTCCAGAGCCAGATCAACCTATTCAAAATACGCCCGCAGATCAGGAATCAGACAAGTTTGAATAATAATTAATGACTAGACAAAAGTTCATTCATGCCACTCTGCTTTCTACATCAATTTAGATATAAAAGAACTTCAAGTAAAAGCATACGTAGCCATTTGTAAAAGCAAAATTTATCAGGGTTGAAACATCTATAAAATATCTCAAAACATGTGAATCAGGTTCTAGCATACCTTTGCAATCACTTGAGTAACCCATGGTGCTAGTACACCAGAGCATAGATCAATCAGCACACAAGCAGCCCTAGCCTACACAGAAATATATGGCCGAATCAGCTGCAAATCCAAGATAAATTATTTTATGTAGAACCTGAAACTCAGTGTGAAAATTTTGACAACCTTTCCCCCTCAACATTATATGTATTATCATTGATATCAATTAGTCTATTAATATTACCTCTAAGTATCATTTACTCCAGTCGTTTGTCTTCTAATTCAGACAAAACGAATTGATCTCATGACCCTTCTAGAGTTTTTCTATACATATTCTTTTCGAATTTCTAAATCATACATTGAATAGCATTCTTTTCCATCTTGATAAAGCCATTTGCAAGTCTAAAGCTCTCTCCCAAGTCAAGCCTATGATTTGTAAAATGGTTTTTCTAATAATCAAAATACAAATTATTTTTATTCAAGGAAACGAAAGAAAGAAAAACCCAGAATAAAGACAATGTGCATGTTCACTGGCCACATAAGTTCCTTCATCTAGTATGTGGTATTTGTGATGTTTGTTCAAATTTCATGCCTCGTATTCTTACATTGTTCTGATTTAGGTTAAGATTAGGTGAATGGTTCAATGTGGTATAGAGCAAATAGTCTGTGTAAAGGGTATTTTCAAAACAAATGCATCAAAGGATTGTGCATTATAACTACCATCGTAACAATTTTCTTCTTTTATCTATAGAAATTTTTTCCAACCTCTAATAAACTCTTTCTGCATCAGAAGCTCAGACCATAAAAGCATACAGTTGACATAAGACGCGATACAATTATGCAAATAACAAATCAAGCATAACACAACATAAACAAGTTAACATTCAAGTTTAAAATTAAGAAATAACTGGTTTACTAACGTGAGATGGTGAATACGAAGATAGATAACCAGCACAAGCGTGAAGAAGGGAGCGATAGGTAGATGATGTTGCGGTAGCAACAATCTGCACACATTAAACATAAGCAGGATAATTATGTTTGAAGACACCAAAAGGAACCCATTAAAAACATCTACATAGTTGGGTCTATGAAAGCTTTTCAAATATAACCTGAGATAAAGCCTGTTGTACAATAGGCTGATTCCACTGAGAAAAAGAGCCATCCACAGCATCAAAAGAATTGCTCAACAATGGGCGTAAAGCTATCAAAAGTTCAACAGAGCAAAATTAAAACATCATATAATATGGTTTTAATAAAAGGAATACTAGAAGCAATACAATTTTAAGAATAAGAAAAGTGAAGATCCTGATATTTGTTCCTTCATGTAAAATAAAAATTTATAGGAAAATAATCAAGTTCCCTGATTAAGAACTACATTGTTGGAACAACATACCACCCTAGTGGAACTAACAACTACTCAATACATTTCCATAATTCCATTTTTAGAGCACTCAAGTCAGATGAGCAAAAAACCCTCATGTTCACATATTAACGACTTGAAAGCAGTGCAGGCAATATTAATATAAGAGAAAAGTTGGAAAAAATCATTAATGTCACGTTGAAAAAGCAAAACAACACTTATTCTGGAACATTTTTTATATGTTAAAACGACAGTTATTTTTGAACGGAGAGACTAATTTGAAAAAACAATCATTTTCTTAAAAAGGGCAAGGATGGACAATTCAATTACAAAAAATCTCAGTGCAGTATAATGATAACAAAGTGACTTCATTATGTTATGACCCAGTTACAGAACCCAAGAGCAATTTAGTAGTAAAACTCAACCTGGCAGCAGAGCTTGTACAAGCGGCAGCACAGCCCAAAATTCCGAAACTCTCTCGGCCATCTTGCTGCAAAGAACAGGCTGTAAACTGCAGATTGTTAAACAATGTACATAAAAGACTGCAAAGTTTGACAATAAAATTGACACATGGGAATTATATAACATTTGATTGCAACGAACCTGAGCTGCGCAAGAATAAAGAACGTGTAAGATCCCTTCTTCCACTGCCCCAAAATCTAGTACATTAAGATAGCTACAATCCCATTGCTCATCTGGCATTTTGAACTCTTCACCAAACAGGTTTGAGTAATCAACTGAGGTGCAAGGACTAGTAAGTTCCAATTTTGATTTCTCCTCCAAAGGGGTAATAACTTCATTTTGAGGGTATGATACTTGCTCAGGACCGGGATCAATGAGTTTCAGAATGATTCTAGATGACTGGAATGAAGGAAATATATAAAGTAAAACACATTAGCAAGAACAAGTTGTGCACACGTAGTCAGACAAAAAATAAAAAAGATAGACGTTTCCCTGGTAAATTAAAATTTAAAAAGAAATTGAGTTTAATTATAAAGAAAAATGAGAGAGAGAGATACCATCCTACAAACAGAGCCCAGATCAGAATCTTTGTAAGCCTTTCTCAGCAGCATAAAAATTGTATCTGGACGGAAAACCATGGAATGATATGCAGACAAATTGAAAGACGGAGCACTACGTGATCTCCTTGGCTGTGTTCAAAAAAAATTGAGGGAGGTGAGTATACAGGCAGAAAGACATCCACTTAAAGTACATACATAAAAAGAAAATAGATGGTTATTAGTAGCTTATGATACATGCAAGTCATAACTCGATTTGATACAAAATTGTTCCCAATTGATATGAGTCCCTAGTAACTATCTATTTTGGACATGAATCTCATCTAAAATCTTGATTCAGTATGATGAATCTTGCTACATTATAATGAATCATTATATAAACTAAGTGTAGCCAGCCACTATTTTTGTCAATTTTGTATAGTCAACCATTTTTCCTTTGTCATATATATATATTTTTTTTGAATAAGCCTTTGTCACTTGATCTCTGACTTGAATCTTAAATTTTTTGGAGGTTCATATATATCAGCTTATAACTTAGCTAGGTTACTTGTTTTTACTTAAAAATGTCATTCTTATTAGTAATGTATCTTACGATTCATAATAAGATTTGATTCATGATTTCGAAAATAGGTCTTCCGATTCACAATATGAAATTCGATTTGATAAGCATGAACACAAGTACAAAAAATATTGACAGGATAAAGAAATCAAAACAAATAAAAGAGAAACCTAGTCCTATGATGTTATTGCCATGTCAAAGTTTAGGAATTGTTATGAAGCCCTGAGACACTTTGATACGATATGAGACGAATACAGGGATGCAGTAAGTTCTTCAAAATTAAAGATACAATACGGAACAGATGCATTAAAACAAATTTATAGACTATGCATATTAACATAAATCTAATAATGCTTAATATTTATGAAGAGGCACTGATCTTTTATAAGCTATGTATGCAGATGATGATCACAACTTACAAAAATATACTTGTGATCATACCAAAAGAGCATAGACACATGTTTCTCTTAACTATATAAAAAATATCTTTGTAATCAATATCATAAAATATCTATATAAAAAGCATAGACACCTGTTTAAATAAGTTTTTATTTAATTCCTTACTTTTTAACTACTAATTGTATCATTTTCATCTCTCCATTCTCATCATCCAAAAAAGTATAGCTTCTATGTCTAATTCACCAACAGACAACTCTTCCAATTCAAGAAGTCGGCCATCGCCATCATGAAATGGATCATATACATCTCCCCTAAAGAACAAGGCTGTACAAAACGTTTTAAGACGTATTTTTAAAGTGGTGTCCTAAACTGTTGAAGAGATATCCCAAAGAGGTAAGGATTGTCGCCTTATAAAGACTACTTTGGCCATATCTCTAGTCAATGCGGGACTTGAACAAACTCACTCACATCGAGTACAAGTAACTTGTAGCATGTACAAATGTGGATGGTCCAATAACAACAACACTCATGTCTAAGACTGGAAGTCTAGAGCGTGGACAAATACAGGTGGCACAATAACAAATGTAGGAAGGAAGGATAAATTCAAATAACATCGTAGAATTTGGAATTTTAGGCCTAATTCAATCGAAGAAGATGGCATAAGAAGCGAGGATTGCCCAAGCCCTTATAAGGGGACTACCTTAGCCATAACTCTAGTCAATGTGGATTTTGGGATCCCAACAAGATTAACAAAAATAATTTGTCGTTGCTTTCAATACTTTTGGTGAAAATATGATTTGCAAAGACTTTGGAACAACTTCCTCGTATGCCATTTTAGGGTTTTGTTAATAGTAAGGCAAGGTCTCTGGCAGCGTTCAGTTCAGTGTATGCAACAAATCGGAGGTTGGGGAGAAATGTCCCCATTTCAATGGGATAAAAGTGACATTCTTAACTTATTTGAGGTGATTACTTATTAGCAAGTTGCTACAAAATAGGCTTATTTGTCAAATGCATTGGGAGAATGGCAAGCATTCCTCCCTTTTGATGGGTACCTACTTTCTTTTTTGGTGATTCCTTTGGGAAAATATCATATACCCTTCTCATGTATTTTCTTTCTCATCTATAACTAAATTTCTTTTCTTATCTAGGAAAAATAAAATTGGAAACTGGACAAGTCAAAACAGCAAGATCAATACAGACTGTAAATGCATTTCGGTATTCAATGTGAACACCAAACATTCAAATGGTATGGAGAGACACATAAAATAGTATATCAGAAATAAAAGGTAGTGGAAGCTACCTCAAAGTTAGAGGAAACAGTTAGGGCCGGTGACAGTTGACTACTTCTGTAGACTTCAGGGTCAGCAATATTGCCCGGATGCTTTGAAGTAGTCCTGTAATTACACAAATAGTTTGTAGTAAAGCAAATAAGGATAGGAAAATAATCAATGCACTCACAAAAACAATGACCCCAAATCAAGTTTAAAACACACAAAAACAAAGAAATGAACCAACACCTACACTCATTACTCATCATGTTTGTATACAACAGAATATTTAATTGCTAAAAGTAATAAACATACATATCATTAGTCAAAAACATACATGTCTTTAGTCAAGAATAGCAAACCAAAATCAGGAATTATTAACAAAGCAAATCCAAACCAAATAAAACTTCCCGCCAGTGACAAATAATTGGATCATGAAGAGGATTTAAAAAGCAAACAAACCTTTCATTTGCCACATGAAGAATAGGATAAAAAGGACCCGCTAGCATGGCAAGAAACCGTAGGTTAGATTCAGGATTATCTGGAAAGCTTGCAAGGTCTGTCTGCAGTTTTATATACAATGCTGAATGGCATAAAAAAAGGGAAAACCAAAAAAAGGTAGAATTATAAATGAAGTAACTAAAGTAAATTGCCCGTGTTTACCTCAAGTTGTGAAAGAAATACTAGCAACCGGTTTGTCATGTCTTGCAGCAACTACAAACAAAACATCAGAAAGGAACCCCCAATAATAACAGAAGAAATAAATTACATCATAAGCACGGAGATGGCAGCTAAATGTAATCAACCTGGAGATGCGTATCATGTGGATCCTGCTTATGAGATAGAATGTATGGTAGCAAGTAATTAACAACTGGTTGAAATTCAGCTTCCAGCCCAGCCACAGAAACTCCTATTAGCTGCAAGAGAAGATGGTAAAAACAAGTTCAACAATGACAAATTACAATATTTGGAACACCTTTGTATGTAAAAGAAATAGTATTAGAAATAGAAAACTACAAAAATGGAGGATAAGAAATACTTGGAATAGATGAATAGAACTAAAACGAAGACAGAGAAACAAATGTCATATAAAACTAAACAATGTAAAAGAGCTGTCCATGATCAGAAGAACAGAAGAATCATTTCAAGTGCTTTGGAGGAGCATACAGTACAAAATTTTGTCAATATGAATTTCATGAGAAGTTTTATCGTGTACACTGTTTCTAGTTGTGAGGTAGGATATAGTACAAGGCATTATCAATAAAATGATCATAAAATTTTAGGTGTGTGATAGAAACTGATATCAAAATATAAATTAATAGTAATATTACAATCAAATCCCAAGAAATTTGAGAGTCTTGATTCTCTCCCCTCCAGGAATTCGAGCTTGGTCTCTCCCTACCAATCCTTTATCCAAATAACCGAATGCCCCTATTTTCCTCTGCATCTTTGTTTATAATACTAACTAACTCCCTATAGAAGTTACATAAAAGTTTTGCAGATAACAGTTACTGCAGATAGCAGTTACTGCACATGTAACAGTTACTAATTTATAATATATTAAATAAACAATTTACTAGTATTATATAACTTCTTCCTTTAGGAGTCCTGTTACTAATAGTGTGCGTCAATTTTGAGTCATCAGAGGAATTTAAAGAGCAGCTTTGCATTGATTTGCTTCAAATGTGAAGGCACTAAGTCGTATGTCGAGTCTCCCTCAGCCCAACTATCTTCTTTTTATCATTTTATGAAATTAAATTTCTAAGTAAAAAAGTAATAAAAGTTTCAGAAGAAGAAGATATCCGTGTGCACAGAAAGTAGAACATGATATGCCACTTGAAAACAAAACAGGGCTTAGCCAAGATAAGGGCCAGTTACCCATGAATACCCTTTCCTTACAAGCTTCCCACATTACTACTTGTATCTTTCAAGAATCCACTCCGGGTTGCCAAAATAACTGAAAATTAAACAAGACTATAATTGATAATGAGAAACTGCCTTCGGTCATGTGTGGACGAGAAAAGGAGGGAAATTCAATTTAGCAAGATGGAAGTTCATTCCAGCCCAACAAAAAGTGGGTTTTGGTCAAGGGAACTTGGTGTGTACAAAATATTACTTCCTCTGGAAAATGCTATGGCACTTCATCCTATAGATTTCTCTGCCTGATGGCAACATGCATATTTTTATGGTTAACACCAGAGTGGTGGAGTTACAATCTTACCATGTTGTCTATATGGCGGTTTGTGGCAAGACCCAAAATTCCGTAATTTCGGCTGCCTTATGGCGGAAAAGCCCGACATATCGACGAGATCAAAACCCGCCACACCATACCACCATGGTGCCGCCATAACTGCCATCTGTTAAGACTGCTTATCATCACCCACATCTCACGCAAGCCTCAGAAAATTTATTTGTAGAGAGTATGTGTCTTTTACACGATTGAATTCACTGAAGTTAGGAAATCTGTCCCACATTGGAATCTGGGAGTATCTTTTGGTAAGAACTAGAGATGTTCCTTTTTAGATACTTTCCTCAACTATGTGTCCATTTTCTTAACTAAGTAAAATTTTCAGTGAGACCAAAATGGATTACAACAAAACTAGATTCATTTGGATGATATTTTGGGTGTTCAAAATCAATTATGTGATGAGTAGAATCGATTATAACATAAGTGAAATTATTTAGATATTCTGTTAAGTAGAATTAATCTAGGTGTGAAACACACCAATATCTAAGTCTGAACACATGCCAAGATTTATAGTTCAAAAGTGATTCTATTTAATCATCACAAAAGAATCACTTGTAAGTTCTAACTCACTTTTGAAATATGATTCCCAAACAGAAATCAATTTCTTCAATATTGATTCTTTCAGAATCATTTATTTCAACCACAATATTTCAAAAATGAATTCTGTGAAAATCAAAAACAAACTAACCCTATCTTGTTTTATTCTTCTTTTCATTATCCTCCACTAAGCTTCCTTACAGCACTAGAGACTAGAGATCCAAAATCTATTGGAATTTCAATTTCCCCCCAAAACTTAAGTGATAGATGATGAAAATACAGGGAAATGGATGGAATCATGGAAATGAGAGAAGGCATTACTCTGAATAACTGACATTTGAATTATTAGTTGTATCAAAAAAATTAACCTAATGCTCCTAGCCATACTAATATTCCAGGTCAACATACATCTTTATAGCTAGCACAGGTCCAGCCAAATGACAACTAACATAATCAAACTGCAAACAAATAACTGCTCAAATATAATTGAAATTTCATTCTGTTGAAATTAAAGGGATTTAGATATAGGAGGGAAATTAAAGGGTTTTAGATATAGAAGGAAAAAGAGAATTGAGATCAAATACACTGAAATAAATAATTACTTATATGAATGTTGCATAGACAAATTGCTAATCCCTATTTAATTAATACTAGACCTGATTATAAAAGGACCGAAATCATAAAATGTAAGGAAACATGAAACCAATTCTAGGAGGTAATCTAAGATGGCTATATCCACTATAAGACTTAGGGTGTGTTTGGATGGAGGGTTTAGGAGGGGAGGGGAGGGCTTACTATTCTTTTTTAAATTACACACACCATAAAATGTTTTTTTAAAATGAATTAGGTGTGATTGGTATATTATATGATCATTTAACATGTTATTTCAATTTTTTTAAATATCAAATATTTTTCAAAATATATACTCGGCCCTTGGGGTAACAAAATGGTGGTGGACAAAATTAAATCTGAGGTGGGTAAAATTGATTCTAATGGAAACAAATCCATAGCTTTTGTGTTGCAAAAATCAATTGAGTGTGGAACTCACGCAATTCTTTAGATTTACATGCCTACATTTAGGCTCTTATCAAGAAGCTTGATACTTTCAAAATCATAAATGTGTTACTATCTTATTAACCATATGAACTGAAGTAAATGTACAAAAAAATCTAACATTACAGTTTACTATAGGATTTCAGAACAATGACAACTGATGAAGAATAAAAATGGAAAAGAAATAACTGTTTACCTGAACAAAGAAAATAGCAATGGGATTTCCACGCAAACAAGATATTCTCACATATTGACATGGAGTGTAATTTGTAGGATAGGTCATGTCACGTCTGGGTGCTTCACAACGTGGGCGAACTTTTTGAAATGTCTCTGGCTGGCAAGCAAATAAGAACCATTAAAACATGCACCACGATACTATCCATCTTGGAAAATGCATAATTAAAGAATACACAAGTCATATCTAATTGAAGAGGAAGAAAAATAATCAACATAGCCTCATTTGCAAAAAAGTAATGTTGGAGCACAGATTGACATTATTAAGTTACCACATCTTTATTACAAACTGAAAAGAATTACTCAACATTGTGTATATAACAAAATGGCATCCACATCAAGTGTATTTATTCTTCACAATCAATAATTTATTAATCTTTATTTAATAAACATAACTTAATTATTAAAAATCATAAATGACCTGTCTGTCAAGAAAGAATTCAAGAAACATGCATCCTTTTGACAATATCATGAGTCAGTAGAACAACAGGAGCCTATACCAATTGTATTCAGAAACCCGGAATAAAAGACAATGAACAGACCTCTTACGTTCTAATCAGATATACTGAAGTTTAAACCAAAACACAAACATCAAAAAATTAAATATAGAAATTATCATTCATTCTATCCAATGTTACCAACGGAGACCACCATTTTTGTTTTTAGAAGATACAATGACCAAAAAGGGAGTAAAGACCAGTTGTCACGTCAAAAAAGCTAAACTTCGTAGAATTTGTGTATTCTCAACAATAATCAGTTCAAAAAGTATGACGGAATGCTATACTACAACTCCCCTTTATAAAGCATTGACAGGAAGTCAAAAATGGTCCCAAAAACATTTGATAGCTGATAGAGAAACTTAAAACAAGTTGTATAAACTACACATGAGAAGAAGAATGTCAATTGGCAATGATAATTAGTTCAACAGATTATCATCCACAAACCTTGTACCGTAAGCCCACTGCAATTTCCCACTCAAGCACTGACTTGTTATAAATCCGTATATGCGACAACAAACAAGGCTCCTACAGCAAAGAAAACAACACAAATACAATTCAAGTACACAAAAAAACAACATAATAAATACTGCTTAATTAATCATATTAATCCTGCACGATCAGATAAACTCTTTTCAACTCCACCATACTATTGTCAAAACTTGTCACTTGCAAAAAACCTATAGTTCTCTCTCAGTTTATTAAAATTTGATTCATCATGATAGCATGTCAGAGTAAATTCAACCTTCTCAACTTCACCACTTTATGGACACCAGCAAAGTTACTGTAATTCAAGTAAAATGATATATTCCATATAATCCATTTGGAATACTCTCACAATTTATTAAAATTTGATTATCATATTTCAGCATGATATAATATAGGGTTAAATATGTTTAGTCCCTGCAAAATCATGAGTTTTCAAGTTTAGTCTCTATAAAATTCTACTGGTAATTTTTGTCCCCCAAAATATTTAGTTTGTAAGAATAGTCCCTATTTTGAAAACTTTTTACAAAAATGGATACTTTTTGGTCATCCAAAATAGTCCCTATAAAAAAAAAATAGGAACTAAAAGTGAATAAAAAAATTTAGGGACTAAACTTAAAAGCTTATAATTTTGTAGTGACTAAAAACATATTTAACCCTATAATATATATCACATTAAATTCAAGTAAAAATGATACATTCCACAAAAATATATTTAGAATACTGAGTTGATTCAAATTTAATTATGATATTTCAACAAGATATCATATACATCACAGCAACTTCACCAATCTATTAACACTTTCAAATTAACTATAATTAATAACATTTGTCAACAAAAAACTATAATTAATAACAATAATTAAAGTCTCCTTCAAAAAAATAAAAAATAACAATAACTAAAGTGAAAACGTTATATTCCAGAGAATCGATTCAGAACACTCTCTCAGTTAATTCAAACTTCATTATCATATTTCAACATAATATCACATATAGCAAAGCAACACTTGCAACAAAAAAAAAAAAAAAAAAAAAAAAAAAATCAAAGG
>Ga0228710_1010074_pt1 | contig 12805 bp, 4 predicted proteins | sample MedpolnodulmetaG_FD_177995 | JGI IMG/M metagenome (GOLD analysis project Ga0228710, IMG submission 177995) | Root nodule microbial communities from Medicago polymorpha collected in Santa Monica, California, United States - pink nodules | ecosystem: Host-associated > Plants > Roots > Nodule...
TCACACTCTCACTCTCTCTCTCTCTCTCTCTCTCTCTCTCTCTCTCTCTCTCTCTCTCTCTCTCTCTCTCTCTCTCTCTCTCTCTCTCTCTCTCTCTCTCTCTCTCCCCCTCCTCGTCACCATTTTTTCTTCTTTTGCTTGATCTACCATCGAAGATGAGTGATTTCGGGTTAATTTTGGTTTGAAACCACCCATCCAAGTTGTTTTTTCATTCTCTTATAACCTAAGCATTCGATTTAATCCGGTTTAGTCATGCAGTTCGACCAATGACCCAATGGTTCGACCAGGACTCGATACCCTTACCGAGTTGATTACCGATCCGGTTTTTAAAACTATACTTTTAGCTAAATAATCTATTCCCACATATTTTTAATCTTCTTTCGTACTTTTTACAGATTTCGTCGTTGTAGAAAATGTTTTTTATTTTGATTTCCGATCCTTGTGTATTGTGTTTCTTATTTCATGTATTTGTGCGATGTTATTTGATTCAGGTTGAAAAATTATCTTTGATTAGATCCAATCAATGATTTTAGTGTCGTCAACATTAATGATTTGAAGAGTACATGAGTATTCCAAACACTTGAATATAATCATATTTGTAGGCTTATATACTTTGTCTATCTGGGTTATTAACATGGATGTTATCAGTTTGTTTGCAGATTCATCAGTTTTGCTTTTAACGATTTGGAATTTGTATTGTATTTATGTACTTTATCAAATTGAATAAATGAATATCGTTTATTTTTGTAAAAAAAGAACACCTTTTACATATAGAGAAAATTCGGTTGAGAGGGGAGAAACAACAATTTCTATTGAGTTTTTGTTGGATAAGGCAAAATTTTCCTTTTGGAAGTGGTTCCTTGGTAAGAACACTGGGAGCCCCCTGCTCGTTTTACGAGTGGGAGGCCAATGTTGTCATGTGCCGGTCCCAATAGGGTGTTTTGGTGTCGGCGTTGGGGCCTCAGTGGGTTTTCGCAGTTTCCCTTTTGGTTCTCGACTGCCTCACTGTTGTTGTTCCTCGTTATGGTCTTCTAGGTAACGTGGTCTCTACTTAGTGTGGTGTTTTGTGTCGCCGTGGAGTTTTTTTATTTATGTTGTATTGTTGGGGAAGTGTTATTGGCACTTTGGGTGTCATGTTTTTGTTTTGCTCTTATGTGGTCTTCGTGTTGGCATTGTGCGGTGTTGTGTAGGGGTATTATGGGTATACCTTATACCACCGTCCATGGATAACCTACCTTGTATCACTCTTTCAAAACGAAAAGAAAAAAACCAAACCTAAAATACAATATAACATAAGAATATTACAATCAAGATAGAAAGTTTAAAAGATTACGATCACAAGAAAATCATTGATTCTTGTCAAAATAAAAAAAATCAATGACTACATAACATGCTAAAAATGAAAATTCTAAAGGAAATTGATTTGTGGACATACACCCAAAAGAGAAAGAAATACATAAAGTGATGTGATAGACGTGATTAATTTGTGATGTGATCGGAAGATAGAGATAGAGAGAAAATAAGGGTGTTGAATTGGTGTAGGAAAATTAAGGAATGTTTATGTATAAGAGCTAAATCCTAAAATGAGGGTGTTAATCGTATGATGATGATTTTGACAAGTGAACCTGTTGGATATTTGTGAATTGGCTTCACTTTTGCTAAAACAAATATTCAAGCATGATGTTGGATACGATGCTCCAACATGTTTGGCACTCTATTAAGATGTTTAATACGATATTCCAACATCCTGGTACGGTTCAGTGTGCCCTATTTATGTGCGAAGTTATTCGCGCGCTTTATCTTATTAAGGAATCCACGCCTTATTTCTTGTTAGCCAAGCAACATGCTTTTTGTACAGAATCAGATGGTTTATTATTTCCTAAAGTTGTGTCAACAATTTAGGAAACTTTGGATGTGTTTGGATTGTTCCTAGAGATGTTCCTACATTTTAGGAGTTACTTTATTTGTTCCTGATTCTTGTGTAGCGGGTCACCGCTTGGATCTATTTTGTTCTGAAGTCCAACAAGACTTATTAGCCTGTATTGCTTCAGTATATATACAAGACTGCAAGACCTAATCAAGTGTTCAAGCCGTCATTGAAAAATAGAGATTTTTAGGGTTTTGAGCATTTGTTATTTGTGAGCCTTTCTTGTATCACCTTGATACATGTTACGGACTGTGTTTTATTGAGTTGTAAGTTGTACTACTCCTAAGCTTTGAAGCATGAAGGTAGTTTGTGTTTGAAGGTAACTTAATCTTATTGAGTTGTAATCTGATAATCATAGGGGTTGTGATTGATTGAGTGGAAGTGAGATGAGATCTCAGATCTAGGAGTTCCTAGGCTGAAGCCAATACGGGTAGGTCCTAGGTCTTAAGTTGTAAACTGAGAGTTTTCTGAGAACTTAGAATAAGGACTACACTAGTGGATTTCCTTCCAGGCAATCAACACTCCTTGGTTGTGTCCATCCACAAGGCGCAATACTTGGTGCGAAGGAGCGCATGAGGAAGCAAGGAATGGTGTCTCATGCGCAAGGGTGCATGGTTGCAAGCGCATGGGCGCATGAAGTAGCCCCTTCTGCGTGAGTTCTTCAGTTTTCGACCCTTTTTCAAGCGTTCTACTGTCTTGTGATGCCTTGGAACTTCAAATGAATTTTCTTCACTTTGTATTGGCTTCAAATACCTTCTAAGACTATTGAACTTAAATCTTCATATCCTCAATCCTTCATGTGATATCTTGTTTTGTCAATTTACACGATTTCTCACTAAAAAGACTCAACACACCTATGGAGTTGTATGATTTACGATAAAAGTTAATTACAATAACTTGAATGAAAACAATAGAAATAGTTCCACAAACCAATGGAAACTCCTTTAATTGGCTTATAATTTTCCTTCAAATACAAAGAATTACACTAAAAACATAACTAAAAACATCATATGTTATTCAACCATCTTCAGAAATAAGATTAGTTACAATGACAAAACATATAGGTATTTTCATTCAAGATCAAGAGATCAAGGAATCTTATTCAGCATTATCAATCACTTAAAAACTCTTTCATTGATTTGAAGCTTCTCAACAACTTGTCTCATATTAGGCCTAATATCCTTATCTACCTCTACACAGTGCAAAGCAACTTTAGCCAAAATTTCCATCTTACTAAAATCACAATTAGTCTCCATTGCAGGATCAATAATTTCTTCAACCCAACCTGTACTCCTCTTTTTCTCTCTTACCCACGTTATCAACCTTCCATTGTATGCCACTTCGCCATCAACTCCTTCTATATTCATCATTGTTGGACTCTTTCCAGTTATCATCTCCAATACAACAACCCCATAACTATAAACATCCACTTTAGATGTTATTGGTAAATTGGAAATCCATTCAGGGGCCATATATCCTCTTGTTCCTCTAATCATTGAGAACTCTGATTTATTATTAAGACTGTTTCTGGTTTTTAGTTTAGACAATCCAAAATCTGCTAACTTGGGCTGAAAATTAGAATCAAGAAGTATATTTTGAGGCTTTATATCACAATGCAAAATCCATTCTAGACATTCTTCATGAAGATAAGCAAGAACTCTAGCTATTCCTAAAGCAATATCATACCTTTTACTCCAATCAAGTGTGATCGTTTTAGATGAAAGATTTTCAGCTAAAGATCCATTTTCCATGTACTCATATACCAAAAGTCTATGCTTACCTTCAACACAATATCCCCACATTTCAATCAAGTTCATGTGGTTAAGCTGTCCAATGATGCTTACTTCGGCAAGAAATTCTCCTTCTCCTTGTTTAGCTTCATTCAATCTCTTTATTGCTGCATGTCTTTGATTTGGCAATGTACCTCTATATACAATCCCTCCTCCACCTCTTCCAATTTCATTACTGAAATTCTTTGTTGCTACCTTTAACTCAGAGTAACTATATCTTCTAAATCCCAATAATGCATGATGATAGTAATGTCGATCTCCATCAGACTTTTTCCTGGTCTTGATTAAAAAACAACAAACCACAACAAAGAAAAAAGATTCCAAGCCACCAACTGTAACTGAAAGCCACAAAAAAAACCTCAACAAATGACTTGTTGGTTTTTTGACAAAGTCTTTGTGAAGTTGAACTAAACAAACATTGTCTGTTACACTTATAGACTCTTCCTTAGAGAAGTTATTACCTTTTGGAAGTCTCAAGAATGTTTTTCCTATAAAACTTGGGGAATGCCTCCCATTTAGCAATTGTAGCTTTGTATAGCATTGGAAGATGTTTTGGTCCTCTTGATATGAGTATTGGAATCCTGTACAGTTGCAAGCTTGTAAACATAAACTCTCACAATTTTCGGAGGTACTATTTTGAACAAAATTACTATCATAGCCGTAGAACTCAAAACCATGCAATTCTAAAAAGGTAGACTCACTTTTATTGCAAGTAAAATCAAACATAGGTTCACAACCATAAGACCAATCATTATGGTTCTTCATTTTATACCCTGGCAAACAAGAGCATTTCTTACCTTTTTTAGGATCATAGCTACAAGCGCTATTTGCACCACAAGTTCCATGTATGATGCAGGTGTCAGATATGGCTTGCCATGAAACATACCAATTTTCTAACAAGTTTTTTCGGCTGTAAACTCGAATATTCCCATCAGAATCCAAGGTTAATCTTCTTTGCATAACCATGCCATAATCATATGTGGAAAAAAAGTAATTATTAGATGATATGAACTTTCCAAGAGAATCCAACAAAGCAATTTTAGTACTATTGTAATCGGTCCTTCCAGCTTGCCAGCTTAACAAAAAAGATGGTGGTCAATATGTGCTTGAAACATCAGGTCCATCATAATCGAGACGAATAACATTGTTATCATCAAAGAACAACTTATAGAAGCCAGAAGAATGATTACTATGGCTTCTTGAAGAAACAAGGTTTGTATATCTAGTGAGAGGTTGATTAGGAAGGAGAGTATTTGTCGGGAAATCATAGCTTTGCCACAAGATGGTAGTTCCTTGAAGCTCACGTAACACAAGATTTCCATCTTCTCTAAGATACAACTCTAATGGAGCATCTGATGCTGTGTTTGAAGACCAAGTGTTAAGTTGATCTGCATCGAGCAAGATGATGTTACCTGTATTTAAGAGGAAAAACTTTGATTTTTTACCTGTCAGAAATCACAAGGAGAAGATTAGAAAATTAGAGGAGATAAAACTAGATTCCTAGAAGGATAATATTTTTTTTCATTGGTATGCCCATTACCTAAGTGATCCTCACAAAACCAGCTTGTAAGACAAGAAATTCGAGATATTTTATTCTTTATAAACTCCAATTAAACCTTATATTTAAGATATGTGAGACTTGGCTTTTTCAATACATCGCCTCACATATAGTACTACTGGGTTTGGTGCGTGTGTGTGTATGTTGAGTGACCCAAATCAATATACTCTAATATGAATAATACTTTAATATCATTTTAAGATTTTATATTCAGTATAACCCATTCATACAAAATCGGCTAGTAAGGCGATATATTTCTCTTATTATACACTTTGATCAAACTTATCTTTAATCTACGTGGGTCTTGATTTTTTTTTAATAATACCAAAATTGTAGTATTAGGTTGTACTACAGTCACATACACCCTCTGATCACTATTATAAACCAAAATTCATCTTTTAGGTTCATTCAATAAATTATGTATGTGGTCTATAATATAAATTACATACACCATTTATTGAATGGAGCTAAAAAGTTAATTTTTACTTATAATAGTGACCAAAGGGTATAATTCACAAGTATTTCTATACTCCTAACAAGTATTAGGTACACTGTGGTATACTTTGTTGAATTGAGTCTATTATACATATTTTACTGATAATTTTATATCATATCTATTATATTGATTAAATCTGACCCTCGAATCCTTTTGTTGACAACTCATCCTCTTATACGCCATTTCATCTAAATTTTGCCACATCAATATATTCTGATGTGACACTTTTCAAAATACATCTACCACTCCGCTATTGCTAAAACTCACACCAACTCTCTTATCCATTATTCCGTTTAGTTGCCGTCTATTTGGGTTCCATAAATATCAAGAGATTAGTCTCCGCAGTTGCAAGCGAATGATACATTTACACAAAAAAAAACCATAGAATTTCTCCTCTCCCTGATCTCATTCTCTTCTTGGCATAAACCGTGTCTACAAATTAATGTGTTCTAGACATAAATCTATCAAAACCAAATTACTACATGAACACTATCATGCTCAAGTTCACTCTTTGTATCTTGTTGATTTGTTGGGAGTTCCCACACCCCAAACTGATTATGGTCTAATTTTGTTGGGAGTTCACTAATTTTATACCAAGATGTCCAACAGTTTTGGCTGCCGCAAACATACAAAAAGCCACTGGAAATTTATGTGGGTTTTGGCCGCCGATAAGTTTAGCCCGTAATTCTAAATTTTCTTGTAAGGCAGCGGGTGGCAAAATATGTTGTAATATGGGTCGTAGTAGTTATACAAACGCCGTAATCCCTACATTTCAATTCACATAAGTGATATGGAGATACTATATATGGAGGTTCTAAGTCCGCATCTAATTCGGTCTCTAACTATCGTCAGAAATAGAGTTGTTGAATGCCAATCGTTGATTTGGTCACAAAGGATTAACGACCAATGAATTAGCAACTCTTATTTTTGGTCGCTACTTCGATCACTATATCTATTAGTGACCGATTTTGATGATGTAGTGATCGAATATTCTATCTCTAACAAACGGATTTCTAATGGTGGACGTACATTTCGCTGAACTCATAACCTAACATCGTGTTCCACTATTTTGTGACATGTTGTTTTTCTCTTATATTATTAGCTGTTGCACCAACAGAAATGATGTTTGATCATAAAGTAATGATTTCTTATCCAAATTTTGAATAGAAAAGACTACATTTGAGGAAAAGACTACATTTCTTATCCAAATTTTTTAAAGGCGAAATTTTTGTAAGGATCAAAATCGCAATAAAAAATGGTGTATTTTTATGAAGATGATAAAATAGGGGGACAAAAAATACAATATAAAATATGAGGTTAAATATGTTGGTGGTCTCTATAAATATACCAACTTTTAGTTTTAGTCCTTTAAATGTTTTTTTTTAAATTATGGTCCCCTAATTTTTTTGATCACCACTATTGGTTCCTACTTTTAATTCAACTCTTGTGTAACCTACATATTTTTAAATGAAATTTTTTAAAAATGTTTAGAATATTATAAGATTCTCTCCCAAACAAAATTAATTTTTTTTAACGAAACATGAATTAAATATGAATTTTTTATGTTTTTTGTGCTTAAAAACTCATATTTAATTGGGTTAATAGGTCTTTACCACCTGTAATATAGGTCATTTCCGGTTTTCCCCCCTGTAAAATATTTTTTTTGATTTACCCCCTGTAAAATATTTTTGTTTTGATTTACCTCCCTAATAGGCCAAACAAAAACGAAATTTTTTTGAAAAAATAAAATAAAATAGGTTTTTGTTTGGCCTATTAGGGGGTAAATCAAAACAAAAATATTTTACAGGGGGTAAATCAAAAAAATTATTTTACAGGGGGGAAAACCAAAAATGACTTATATTACAGGGGGTAAAGACCTATTAACCCTATTTAATTCCCTAAAAAAAATCATATTTAATTCATGTTTTTTTTGAAAAATTCTAATGTTTTTTAGAGATTCTTATCATATTCTAATGCTTCCTTGAATTTTTCATTCAAAAATATGACGGCTACACATGGTTTGATTTAAAAATAAGAATCAAAAGTGATGATTAAATATTTTTGGAGGACTAAAAATCAAAGAAATATTCTACGGCAACTATAATGAAAAGTTGGTATATTTATAAAAACCAAAAATATATTTAACCCTAACATATATATTAATTGAGTGATATTTTTGGTACTATTAAATTTGCATGAATTTTAACATAATTACCATTCACAGGTTGTTCACGGTTTGCCATCCAAACAATATTGGCTGGGTTGGGACTTTGATTCTGCATCTCTGTGAACCATATGGCGAATGAAAAGCTGTTATTGCCAACCTGATAGAATCCAGCAGAGAAAGTGCCATTTGAAGAAACAATTACATCTTCTGTATGTTTCTCTACTGAGAGAGAAGAGCCCTTTTTCAAAGATGATAAATAAGATGAACATTGGAAGGGAAATAGAAAGAAGATTAGGAAAATATGTGAAATTTGGAAAGTCATGTTAGTTAATTGTTGTTACAATAGCAATGTAAGTTAGATGCATGATTTATTTATGGTAGGTGATGCCAAGGTGTGTTTGTTTAAAGAAACATATAGTACACAAATAATAATAATAATAAAAATAATAATATTCCTAGTTTGAAACTTTCAATGCATAACAAACACGGCAAGTCTCTGCACTAAGGACAACAAATAGGAGCATTGGGTGTTCGGATTTGGTTCCTCGCAATTGTGAAATTTTGTTTGAGTTATACAAATGATTTCACTATTAAAATAAATTGGGCTCCACTTATAATTTTTCTAAGTTGTATAGTCTATTGAATTTTAACGATAATTTCATTTATGACATTTTCAAAAAAAATTCACAATCGAAAGAAATGAAATTTGGGGTCGTCCCCAATGTAGGGGGAATATGCTGCTGCTATTATTATTATTATTATTAGCGAAAAGACTGACACGCTGTCCGCTTTTTCTACTGTGCTAACGATGTGATTATTTTATTATGTTTGTTTATATAATTTTGATTAAAAATTTTAAATTTTAAAATATTAATGGAAATTATTGATATATTGATTTATAAACAAAATATTGTCAAGGCATATAACAAAATTATCTATGAACTCAACATATTTTAGTTTGCCAGCATATAAAATAATGATAATTTATTGTTTATTCTAATAGTAATTAGTACATCATAACATAAATGACATGTTATGTAAAAGAAATACTGCTATGATTGCGATAAAAGAATATCTTTAAAAACTACATTTTTCGTAAAGTCTACATCTTCTCCTTCTATTTTCCCTTCTTTAATGAGAGCTTTTATTGAATTTTGAGAAACTCCTATTGATAAAACTACATATAATTGACCATGGCTGAAAACATGTCATGGAAGATAGATTCCGACATTGAGAAGGGTCTGCCCTTGTGACTTATTTATGGTAATTGCAAAACTTAGTCTAACGAGAAACTGTTTTCTACTAAGCACAAAGGGTGTCCTGAACTTGCATTTGATTTTAATTTAATTCTAGGCAAGAATGCTCTTTTTCCACAATTGCTTCGTGTTAGGATTTCCACATCGAACATATTCTTAATAAACCACGACATAACAATCGTGTCTCATTACACATACCATATCTAGGGTTTATGTTTCGCAACAACATCAAAGGTTCACCTTTTTTACCTTTAAAATATGTGGTGGAATACTTCCTTGAGCAATTGAGTTTACGGACCATCAACAAAAAATACCTGACTCTGTTTACGATCAATGACATTCATAACGTTAGAGGATTTAACATCAAATCTTTAACATTATTTTTTTCTCACGTTTGTTACTAATATTTTTTTAGAGGATTTAAAGTCCAATCTTTAACATTATTTTTTGCTTACGTTTGTTACTAATTTTTTTATAGAGGATTTAAAGTCCAATATTTAACAATATTTTTTGCTCACGTTTGATAATAATATTTTTTTTAGAGGATTTAAAGTCAAATCTTTAACAATATTTTTTGCTCACGTTTGTTACTAATATTTTTTTAGAAGATTTAAAATCCAATCTTTAACAATATTTTTTGCTCACATTTGTTACTAATCTTTCTTTTAGAGGATTTAAAGTCCAATCTTTAACAATATTTTTTGCTCACGTTTGTTATTAATCTTTTTTTTGGAGAGTTTAAAGTCCAATCTTTAACAATATTTTTTGCTCACGTTTGTTACTAATATTTTTTTTAGAGGATTTAAAGTCTAATCTTTAACATTAATTTTTGCTCACGTTTGTTACTAATTTTTTTTAAAGGATTTAAAGTCCAATCTTTAACATTATTTTTTGCTCACGTTTGTTACATTTATTTTATTATTTAAATTAAATTTATTCTTATCTATTTGTTACATGTGTTATTTGTATTTAAAATTAAGGGTATTTTTGAAAAGAAAAGTCCAACCCAAAAGTACTGAAAGAAGTAGTTTTCTTTATATATAATATAGATTAACGTAGATACGAATACCTAAACTAAAAATATAAATGTTTGTTGCTTTCAAGTTATAACAAACCAAACTAACCATGATTATCTATTTCAGTAATACCAATATTATAACAGAAAAATATAATCTAATTTTTTTAAGGGTTAAATATGTTTTAGTCCCTCTAAAATTTTCCTTCAACTTTTAGTCCCTATAAAATTTTCAATCACTACTTTTGGTCCCCATTTTTAAACTAATTTTTGTATTTTTTAATGAAATTGTGCAGAAACGTGTACATTGTAAAAAAAATTAGAATTTTTTGGCAAAACATAAATTAAATATGAATTTTTAACCGTCAAATATATAAAATTCATATTAAATTCATGTTTTGTTACAAAATTCTAAATTTTTTTGGAAGAAATTCTTATAATATTATGAATTTTTCTGAAAATTTTTATTCAAAAATATGAATTCTACATGTGATTTTACTTTAAAAGAGGGACCAAAAGTGAAAATGGAAAATTTTATAGGGACTATAAGTTGAAGAAATTTTTTAGAGGGACTAAAAAGAAAAATTGACATATTTATAGGGACTAAAAACATATTTAACCCTTTTTTTAATGACACCAGCAATAATCTTTATTATAGAAAAAATTGTTTAAAAATATAATTGAGATAATAAAAAAGTAAGTATAAATATACTCGTCTAGTTTGTTACACTTTTTAAATGAGAAAGGAAAAAAAAACTAAACATGTATATACCTATATCGTATTTGTTACACTTTTATTTTAATATTAAAATATATTCTTATATATTTGTTACATGTGTTATTTGAATTAAAAATTAATTGTATTTTTAAAAAGAGAAAAAGTCAGCTCAAAAAAGTTGAAAATGGTTGTCTTTATATATATTAGGGTAAACATTTTGAGCAATAAATTAACACAATTTTCAATACATAATTTCTATTAGTGGGATTCTTAACATGTGCTCTAGAGGCACAAGTTAGCATTTTCATTATTATTATTATCATCATCATCTTCATCATTTAAGTGACAAATGTTTAAAATTTGTAATAAATATTCCTTTCGATGTGCAAGAAATATAAACTTAGTTGCTTTATCAGTGAGTTACCAGAAAAAGAGTTACAAGACTAACGTATCGACGGTACCCTAGACACCCAAAAATCAAACAAGATGAAACATAAACTCCCCAATACCTACGAACAAAAACAACCAAAAAGAAAAACGCCAATAACCTACAATACTAATTCCCACACACCCACTAAGACCATCCAACCCAAAGTAGACATAGACCAAGCTTACTACCCTAAGATCAAAGACACTGATATCCAGGAAAATAGACCCACAATTCCCACTTAAAGGCACCCAAACAAATCTCCAAGACTAAAATTAATGGTACAACCAGGGAGCTGGTTACACCACTCACTTATAATGTGATCAGTGATGATTAGGGTGTCTTCCAAAAGAACCAATACCATGAAGTATACTAGATTTTATCAACCAATTGTTCAACATCAAATGTTCTGTCAGGGAGCACCAAATCCTTACGAGCAGACCAGGTGGACCACATGGCTGTATGCCAGATCAGAAGAAAATATCTATTAAACATCTCTCTCTCTCTCTCTCTCTCTCTCTCTCTCTCTCTCCCCAAACAATCGGAAGCACTAACTTCCAACCTAACCATTTAAAAAATTTATAGTAAGCCCTTGATGTTACCCCCGCAAGTAATAAACATATGACTAACAGTATCTGGTCCCTCCCTACACAAAGGGCACAATGAATCCACCCGATCTGTCAACACTCTGCACCTAAGAAGGTTAACTCTAGTTGGAATCCTATTAAGAAGAAGTCGTCAATAGAAAACTTGTAATTTGGAGGGAACCCAACTCTTTATGGCAAGAGTTTGGATACTTGACAACTCTGCCACCCATCCCAAGAAGGATCTCTGAATGTTACTCATTCACGGAAGCAACTGAAAACCCCTCTATCATATGCTTACAAGACCAAGAGTCCTCTCCTCCCAAGAAAGGATTATCCATTACCACGCAAAAAAGTTCAACCACTAACTCTTGCTCCCGAACAAACAACCTCAACATACACCTCAGATCCCACATCCACCTCCCCTTGACCTTCGAGCCTAAAGACCCTAATGTTAAGGATTATTAAATTGAAAGACATATGAAGACCATCCCTCAAAATCCTAACCACTCCGCCCGAGAACCAATCTTTACTCTGCTCTGCATCAGGACGTAACAAAGACTCCCTTTTCAACCAAGCAAAATCATACCTTAAATACCCACCCAACACTCTAGTGACTAACCCCGCATGGTTAAAACAATAATGCGCAAAAAGGATATCCTTCTAGATACTTGTTTCTCAATAGAGGAGCCTACAACGCCAATTTCCTCAAAGCTGCTTCATTTACCAGCCTCAAATCTCTTATTCATATGTCCTACTTTGATTTTAGCCTGCACACATCTCCCCAACGAATATATATATATATATATATATATATATATATATATATATATATAATAAAAAAAAAAAAAGAAAAAAAATGTATAA